>JAEEGL013276188.1_pt1 | contig 12375 bp, 7 predicted proteins | sample 9134231 | NCBI WGS metagenome assembly JAEEGL01 (sample SAMN16246548, study PRJNA631951) | gut metagenome | biome: gut microbiome; feature: rumen; material: fiber-attached | host: Bos | place: Iran: Karaj | collected 2018-10 | reverse complement strand
GCCTTCTGGATCTTTTTCAGCTCCTGCTGCATGTCCTTGCGCAGCTTCAGATCGAGCGCGCCGAGCGGCTCGTCCAGCAGAAGCACCTTCGGCTGTCCGATCAGGGCGCGGGCTATCGCCACACGCTGCTGCTGGCCGCCGGAGAGAGAGGTGACGCGGCGGTTGGCGAAGCCGGAGAGCATGACGAGGGAGAGCATCTCCTTTACCTTCTCCTCGATCTCCTGCTTCGGGACCTTGCGCTCGCGCAGCGGGAAGGCCACGTTTTCAAACACGTTCAGATGCGGGAACAGCGCGTATTTCTGGAATACGGTGTTGACGTTGCGCTTGTGCGGCGGAAGATCGTTGATCCGCTGCCCCATGAAGATCACGTCGCCCTCGTCCGGATGCTCGAAGCCGCCGATCATGCGCAGGGTGGTGGTCTTTCCGCAGCCGGAGGGCCCGAGCAGGGTCAGAAATTCATTGTCATAGATGTCCAGACTGATGTTGTCCAGCACCTTTTCCCCGTCAAAGGACTTGCTGATGTTTCTAAGCTCAACGATCTTATCCATTCCGGTTCCCCCTGTGTTCGGCAGATTGGACGGCGGCGGCAAAGCCGCGTCCCGCGGCGCAACAAAAAAGGCGATATGTCCCTGTTCGGCATATCACCTGCGAAAAACCCATATTGCCGCCCGTTTCGACAATGCGAAAACAGCGGCAGGCCCCCATTGGTTTTCAAGAGTCTATATAGCAAAGATCACTTTTACTACTCTTATTGACCATTTCACAAGTTGTATGTCGGCACGACATCCATGGTTATAAAGTAACCAACTTATAAAACTGAGCTTTTAACTCAATCAATAAGGCAACGAAGTTGCCGGTCCCGGCTTTGCGGGACGCAATTCGGCATTTGACCCGGCTGTCCGTATGGCCTCGGCCCCCGGCGCTGCGGGAGCGGTCAATCATCTTGCTTTGGAAAAACCCGCTTATCGGGTTAAAGACCCTTTCCAATTGAGACAGCCTATTTTATAACAAAAAAGCCCCCGTGTCAATCGAAAAAAACAGCCTTTTCAACTTTTTGCGCTCCGATTCCGGACAGATCCGCATATGTCGGACGATCCGCCGCCGGCATCATGCGCCCTGAAGAGGAAAAAACGGGAAGATCTGTGTCCGCGCGCCGGGTTTTTGTTGACATGGGTTTTGTTTTTATGGTAAAAGCGACATATATTCGGAAATCAGGGGACGGCATGCGGCGAAAGGCTCGGAGAAGCCCGAAGACGCCGCTTTTTTCTTTTCGGACGGGGTCCCGTTTTTCATGGATATCTATATAAAGGAGCGTATATATGAAAACCATCATCGACACCCTGCAGACGTACACCGCTCAGGATCCGAGCGCCGTGATCCTGTATGACGACGCCCATTCCGGCGGTATTTCCTACGCGCAGCTGGACGAAATGTCCGGACGCGTATACGCCTATCTGAAATCGAAGGGGATCGGCAAAGAGGACTTCGTCCTGATCGACCTTCCGCGCGGCGTCCTGCCCGTGATCGCCATGATCGGCGTCTGGAAAGCCGGCGCCGCCTGGGTGCTTGTGGAGGACACCTATGCGCCGGAGCGCATCGCCTTCATCCGCAGGGACTGCGGCTGCAAGATCGAGTTCTCCGCCGAAAACTGGGAGGAGGTCATGCAGACTCAGCCCCTGTCCGGCTTTGAAGAAGTGGACGAGCACGACGCGGCCTACGCCATCTACACCTCCGGCACGACCGGCAACCCGAAGGGCGTCCTGCATGAGTACGGCAACCTGAACCGCGCCGTGGATTCCATCCGCGTCAACGGCGTGATCCCGTTCGACGGGAAGGACAGGCTGGCCACGCTCGCGCCGATGAATTTCGTGGCGACCGTCATCGTTATCCTCGCGGGACTGAACGTGTTCCGCGGCAAAAACTTCATCGTCTCCTACGCCACCATCAAAAATCCCGCGGCGCTTGCCAAATTCTTCCTTACCAAGCGCATCACCATCACCTTCCTGACGCCGTCCTATGTCCGCATGCTCGGCGGGAAGACCGGCCCGTTCCTGCGCATGCTCTTCGTCGGATCGGAGCCTGCCAACAACCTGTACAACAAGAACCTTGAGCTGATCAACATCTACGCCTGCAGCGAGTCCGACTTCGCCGTCGGCGTTTTCCCCATCGACCGCGCCTATGAGACCTGCCCCATCGGTAAGCCGGAGGTCGAGACGACCATCACGCTCGTCGGCGAGGACGGCCGGGAGATCTCGGGCGACGACATGGGCGAGCTGTGCTTCGACAATCCCTATGTGCGCGGCTACATCAATCTGCCGGAGGAGACCGAGCGCGCCTTTGTGAACGGCATTTACCACACCGGCGACCTGGCGCGCAAAGATGAGAAGGGCAACTATATCCTGCTCGGCCGCTCCAACGACATGATCAAGATCAACGGCAACCGCATCGAGCCCGCCGAGATCGAGGCGGCCGTCAAGCAGGTGCTCGGCATCGACTGGGCCGCGGCGAAGGGCGTCGAGGACGGCGACAAGAGCTATCTGTGCGCCTACTATACCGCGGACATCACCGTGGACGCGGAGGAGCTGCGCACCGAGCTCATGAAGCGGCTTCCGTATTACATGATCCCGGCCTACTACATCAAGATCGATTCCGTCCCGCTCAAGGCAAACGGAAAGCTGGACCGCAAGGCGCTTCCGGTGCCGGACGCCCGGGATTTCATGACCGACTACGCCGCGCCGACCAATGAGATCGAGCAGAAGCTGTGCGACGCCATGGCGAGCGTGCTGAAGCTGAGCCGCGTCGGCATCCACGACGATTTCTATGAGATGGGCGGCGACTCCCTCGGCTCCATCGAGCTGATCACGCAGTGCGATCTGCCCGGCCTGAACGCCGGCGAGATCTTCCGCGGAAGGACGCCGCAGAAGATCGCCGCGCTGTACCGGCAGATCCATGAGAACGACGACGGCGTCGACCCGGACGAGAAGAATCAGGCGGCCCTCGCCGCGGCGCACCCGCTGACGGCGGAGCAGCTGTATATGATCGACTATCAGCTCTATACGCCGGCCTCCACCATGTACAACCTGTTCTCCGTCATGAAGGTGGACAAGGAGCTGTTCGATCTGAACCAGCTCGCGCAGGCGATGCGCACCGCGATCGCCGCGCATACGGCGCTGCTCACGACCTTCTCCTACAATGACGACGGCGAGATCGTCCAGCGCTATACGCCGGAGGTCCTCGGGGACATCCACGTCGAAAAGCTCTCGGAATTTGAATTCAAGTTCGTCAAGGATACGCTGGTCTATCCCTTCAAGATCATCGGCGGAAAGCTCTGCCGCTGCCGCATCTTCGAGACGGAGAAGGCGGGCTACATCTTCTTCGACGTGCATCATTCCGTATTCGACGGCACCAGCCTGAAGGTCTTCCTGGGCGACGTCGGCAAGGCCTATATGGGCATGCCGCTCGACAACGACTACTATTATCTCATGCTGAAGAACCGCGAGGACGCGCATCTGAGCGACTTCTACGAGAAGAGCCGCGATTATTTCGAGAACCGCTACGATTCCGTCGAGTGGTCGAGCTATCCCCAGATCGACCATATGTCCCGCGGCAACGAGATGGGCGAGCTGTTCGCGCCGCTCGGCATCGAGCAGCCGCAGATGGCCGCCATGGAGCGCGCCTACAAGATCAGCCGCAACGAATTCTTCATCACGGTCGCCGCGCTCGCGATCTCCATCTACAACAACAAGCCGGACATCAAGCTGTCCTGGATCTACAACGGCCGCGAGGATCTGCAGATGATGAGCAGCGTCGGTCTGCTGTTCCGCGATCTGCCCGTCGGCGTACGCCTGACGGACTCCGCCACGCTCCGCGATCTGTTCGCGGACGTGCACGATCAGGTACAGAAGGGCATCGAGCACAGCTGCTATCCGTATGTCGACCTGCACAACCAGGTCGCGCAGGACGAAAGCGCCTACCTGTTCTATCAGCAGGACATCCGCGACATGGGCGGACTGGAGGGCTTCGACATCCAGAACATCGACGTGCGCCAGAACCAGGCCGCGTCCCAGACGATCCTCGATATGGAGATCCTCGACGGCGCGGACGGTCTGCAGCTGATGATCGACTTCGCGGCCAGCCGCTATGAGGAAGCCAGCATCGAAAAGTTCAAGGATATCTATGTGAAGCTGGCGCAGGCCCTGGTCACGCACAATTCCCAGAAGGACGTCACGATCGGCGAACTCAAGGATAAGATCCGCGACAGAAGATCCTTCTTCTCGGTCGTGGCCTGCATTTTCTCCAGAAAGAAGTAAACAAAGGACTGCCGCATGGAACAGTATCGGAAAAACAAGGCAATATCGGGTGAATTTGACCGGAGAAGTGCGGCGCAGTGCATAAACGGGACCTTTGTCGGCCGGGCGGCCGACGGCGTGACGGCGTTTCGGGGCATCCCCTTCGCCTGCCCGCCCGTCGGGGAACTGCGCTGGAAGGAACCGTTTCCCGTACCCGCGGGGCAGGGGGTCTTCGAGGTGTTTTACAACGCGCCTTCCCCGATCCAGACGAAGCTTGCGTCGGAACGGGCGTCCTTCTACGAACAGAGCGAGGACTGTCTCTATCTGAACGTGTGGACCGCCTCGGATTTCGCGGGGCAGAAGCGCCCCGTGATGGTCTTCATCCACGGCGGCGCCTACGGCTGGGGCGGCACGGCCGACCCGCTGTACGACGGACACAATTTCGTGAAGGCCCATCCGGAGATCGTCCTGGTCACGATCGCCTACCGCATCGGGATCTTCGGATTCATGGATTTTTCCGAAGTGCCCGGCGACGCGGCCTACGCCTGCAGCGGGAATCTCGGCATTCTGGACCAGATCTGCGCGCTTCGATGGATCCGGGACAATATCGGGAGCTTCGGCGGAGACAGGGACAATGTGACGGTCTTCGGCGAATCGGCCGGAGGCGGGAGCGTTTCGCTGCTTCCGCTGATCCCGTCGGCGAAGGGCCTGTTTTCGCGGGTCATCGCGCAGAGCGGCTCCGTGGCGCTGACGTACAGCCGCGCGGAGTGCAGGAAGCTCACGCGGATGCTCCTGAAGCAGACCGGCGCGAAAAACATGGAGGAACTGGCCGCGCTTTCCGAAGAAAGGCTCAGAGCCATCAACGAAAAGCTCAACGAATCCAACAACTTCCCCGAGCGCGACGGCGTCATCCTCCCGGAGGATCCCTACGGCGCCTACGAAAAGGGCGAAGCGTTCCCCGTGCAGATGATGATCGGCACCAATGCCGACGAGCTGCGCTACTGGATCCTCGACCTCGGGAGCCTCTTCAAATATCGCATAGCGAGCCATGTCCTTGTGGATCAGACGATGCGCAGGCTCCGCCCGGAGGATCGGAAGCGTGTCAGGAAGTTCCTCGCCATGCAGCCGGGGCGGTTGATTCTGGATCGTCCGTGGAAATCGACGGAGTTTTTCAACGAGCTTCTCTTCCGTCTTCCGGCTCTTCGGCAGGCGCAGGCGCTTGCCGCCCGCGGAAACACCGTGTACACATATTACTGGAGCTGCCCGTTCTCGATCCCGAGGCTAGGGGCCTGTCATGCCGTAGAGCTTGCCTACGTATTCAATAACCTGCGCGAGACCATATACACCGGCGAGGGGATCTGCGAGCCGCTCGCCCGAAAGGTCCAGCAGATGTGGGTCAATTTCGCAAAGACCGGGGATCCGGATATAGAGGACGTGCATTGGGCGCCGTATACCGAAGATTCCCGGGCGACCGTGATCCTGGACCGCGAGATCCGGACGGAGGAGGATCTTAAGGCGCGGCAGCGCGAGCTCCTTGCGCCGCTTCTTGACTATTATATCAACGGAAACGTATAGACTCCGTTCATTCCGTAATACACCCCCGCCGCTGTCCGAAAAAGGACGGCGGCGGGGTTTTTCGTGAAGCGAAGCCGCGTTCCCCCCACGGCCGCACCGGAGAAACGGCGTCCGGGCGCAAAAAACAGGGTGCGCTTTCGGAGAAAATGTGCTATACTGAAATCAGAAAAACAGGAAAGGAAAAGACAGCATGGCCGATTACAGGAATTCCGCACGAAGCAAACGGCAGAAAATGATGCTGGAGGATCCGATGATCCGCGTCATCCCCGCCATCGCGATCCCCATGATCATCTCGTCTGTTATAGATTCGATCTACAATCTCGCGGACACGTTCTTTGTCAGTGGGCTCGGCGAGGTCGCGACCGCGGCGGTCGCGGTCAACGATTCGCTGATGAATATCCTGCGCGCGGTCGCCATGGGCTTTGCCATGGGCGCTTCGAGCTATATCTCCCGCCTGATGGGCGCCAAACAGGATGAGCGGGCGTCCAATGTCGCCACGACGACGCTCGGCGTCGGCTGCATCTTCTCTCTGATCTTCGGCCTTGTCTGCTTTGCCGTGAAGGGCCCGATCGTGGATCTTCTGGGCAGCACGGCGGAGGCGCATCAGTACAGCGTGGATTACGCGACCTGGATCCTGCTCGCCGCGCCGTTCACGACGGGGAACCTGATCATGAACCAGCTCCTGCGCAGCGAAGGCAGCACGACCTACGCCATGTTCGGCATGTGCTCCGGCTGCATCCTCAACTGTCTGCTCGACCCGCTGTTCATCAACGTGTTCGGCTGGGGCGTCGCCGGCGCGGCAGGCGCCACGGCGCTGAGCAAGCTGTTCTCCTGCTTCATGCTGATCATTCCCTATGTCACGCATCATTCCATGCTGGAGATCAGCCCGAAGCACTTCTATATCGACTGGGAAAACGTCAAGGAGGTCGCGCGCATGGGCGTTCCCGCCTTCCTGCGCATGAGCCTGATGTCGCTCGGCGGCATCGTGACGAACAACGTGGCGAAGGGCTTCGGCACCGCCGTGCTCGCGGGCATCGCCGTCGCCAACAAGCTCTACCGCCTGATCGGCTCCGTCATCATGGGCTTCTCGCAGGGCTTCAGCCCGGTCGCGGGCTTCTGCTGGGGCGCGCGCAAGTACAAGCGCGCCAAGGAGTCGTATTATACGACGCTCGGCATCGGCTTCACCGGTGCGCTGATCCTGGGAACGCTGATGTTCATCTTCGCGAAACCCTTGATCGGCATCTTCAATTCCAGCGGCAACGAGACCATGCTGACCATCGGCGCGTTCAAGATCCGCTCGCTGTGCATCGTCTTCATCCCGCACATCTTCGTCATGGTCACCAGCAATCTCTATCAGTCCCTCGGAAAGCCCATCGGCAACCTGATCCTGAGCCTGTCGCGTCAGCTTCTCGTGCTGATCCCGCTCGTGCTCATCATTCCGCGCTTCTTCGGCGCGGAGGGCCTTGCCTGCTGTCAGGCACTGTCCGACCTGATCTCCGGCGTCCTTCTGGCCCTGCCGTTCGCGATCTCGATGATCCGGCAGATCAACAAGCTCAAGGACGGGGATCCGCCCCCGTTCGGCCGCACAAGCGCCCGGGCATAAAGGGTCTTTTGAGAAAAAACAAAGAGAAACGGCGTGAAAAGAACAAACGCCGTTTCTTTTTTCGGAAAAACCGCGCCGCAGAGCTGGACGAAAGGCGCGCAATCCACTATACTGTTCTTATAAAAAAGCGGGACAGTGACGAGGCTTGGAAAACATGAAAAAACCGAAGATGATCCTGTTCGATTACGGACAGACGCTTGTCAATGAAGAAAAATTCAACGGCGTGAAGGGCACGGCGGCGGTCATGGCGCATGCCGTCGAAAACAAGTACGGCCTGACGCCGGAGCAGGTGCAGGCCGAGGCCGACGCGATCAATAAAGAGCTCGGCCGCTTCGACCCGGTCCTGCGGGCGCAGAACGTCGCGGAGATTCCGAACCACATGTTCACCGCCTATCTCTACGAGTCGCTCGGCATCCGGATCGGCCTGACGGCGGCGGAACTCGACCGCATCTTCTGGGACGCCGCGGCGCCCGGAAAGCCCACGGAGGGCATGCAGGAATTCCTCGACTTTCTCAGGAAGCAGCGGATCCGCACGGCGGTGCTGAGCAACATCTCCTACGCGCCATCGGTCGTGGAGCAGCGGATCAATCGGATCTTTCCGGACAACGATTTCGAGTTCATCATCCCGACAAGCCGGTATCTTTTCCGCAAGCCGAGCGCGCGCATCTTCCGGCTTGCGCTGGAGAAGGCGCAGCTTGAGGCAGGGGACGTGTGGTATATCGGCGACACGTATTCCCGGGACGTCGTCGGCGCCGGGAACGCGGGGATCTTTCCGGTCTGGTACAGAGGCTGTGAGTATTTTGAGCAGCCGGACAGGGACGATGTGATGCATATCACGAATTGGACGCAGCTTATGACGTTTATACGGTCTCTGGACTGATTTATACGGAATAAAACGAAAGGACGGATACGATATGGAACTTCTTTCCAAACTGAACAGCCCGTTTCTCTATCTGCTGTGCGGCGGGATCATCCTGTTCGTCACGGTCATCTGCATCGTCTTCGCGGTGCGCGCCTACCGGGCCGGCAAGGCGCTGGGGATAGACGTGAGCAGAATGAAGCGGGTCATCACGGCGTCGGCGACCTTTGCCGTTCTCCCCAGCGTGGGGATATTGCTCGGCGTGATCGCGCTGTCGGGCAGCCTCGGCACGCCGTGGCCGTGGCTGCGTCTTTCGGTGATCGGCGCGCTGCACTATGAGACCCAGGTCGCCGAAGCGGCGGCGGAGGCGGTCGGCGTCGGCGGACTGTCGCTTGCCAACATGACGGGCGAGGCCTTCGCAACGATCGCGCTTCTGATGAGCTTCTGCATAATGTGGGGCATGGTGCTGGTCATCTTCAACGGCAAGGCGTATTCCCGCCGCCTGTCCGCCGGGAAGCCCGCGCAGGACGGGGAGAAGGAGGGCAGGAAATCTTCCGGCCTCGCCGCGTTCGGCGACGACGCGATGACGGCCATGTTCATCGGCCTCATCTCCGCCTATATCGCGAGCTATATCGGGCAGATCGTCTCGGGAAACGGCCTTTTCCGCTTCTCCGGGAGCTGGCTCCCGCTGGCGGTGGCGCTGGTGGCCGCGCTTGCGATGTATGTCTTCCTGAAGATCAAGGAAACGAAGAACGCGGAGTGGCTTGACAGCTTCTCCATAGCCGGAAGCATGCTGATCGCCATGGTCAGCGCGATCTTCCTCGGAAAACTCATGTAAGGAGGCGGGAAAGATGGACGAAAACAAAACGGCCGCGCAGCAGGCGGCGTATGAAAAATATCTGAAAACGACGCACTCCCTCGGCAGGATCCTCACGGCTGCGGTGCTTATCATGCTCCTTGCCGCGCCGTTCGGGATCGGACTGTTCCTCGGCGCGATGCCGAATCTCGGCGCCGCGGTGAAGGCCTTCCTCGGCGTGGGACTTGTGTATCTTATAAGCTGCATCGTGGAGTATCTGATCTATGTGCCGATGCTCGGCGCGGGCGGAAGCTATCTCGCCTTCATCACCGGCAACCTCATCAATATGAAGATCCCCTGCGCGATCAACGCGCGCGACATCGTAGGCGTGAAGAGCGGGACGGCGGAGAACGAGATCGTCGCGACACTCTCGATCGCTACGTCCTCGCTCGTGACGATCCTCGTGCTGGCCGCCGGCGTCGCGCTGATGATCCCGCTGCAGCCTGTCCTGCAGTCCCCGGCCCTGCAGCCCGCCTTTGAAAACGTGGTGCCCGCGCTGTTCGGCGCGATGGCCTGCAAATACTACCGTTCAAACCGCGTCATCGCCCTGATCGTGCTCGGCGTGATGTCGCTGCTTTTCGTGTTCGTGCCTTCCCTCATCGGCTCGACGAGCATGATGGTGATCCCGAGCGGCGCTCTGGCGATCGGCCTTGCTTACATGAGCTTCCGCAAAAAGCAGAAAGCGCAGGAGGGAACGAAATGATCGCCTTGTATGTGATCCTCGGCATCTTTGCCGCGGCGCTCATCCTCGTCGGCGCGGCAGCCGTGCGGACGCTGTGCACGCCGAAAAAGACGTCCGGGTGGACGCCGTCGTCCGATCCCGCGCGCGAGAAGACCTATGCCGAGCTCCTTGCGAAAATGGTGCGCTGTGAAACGGTATCCCGCAAGGACGAGATCCAGCGGGAGAAATTCCTCGGCTTCCATAAGGTCCTTGAGCAATGTTTCCCGCTTGTCCACCAAAACCTCGAAAAAACCGAGATCGACGGCAGCCTTCTGTTTCACTGGAAGGGGAAGCGGGCCGATAAGCCCATCGTTTTGATGGGGCATCAGGACGTCGTCCCCGCCGAAGGGGAATGGGAGCACGAGCCGTTTTCCGGGGATATCGAAGACGGAAAGATCTGGGGCCGCGGCAGCGCCGACACGAAATGCTCGGTCATGGCGTTTTTTCAGGCGGTCGAGGAGCTTCTGTCCGAGGGCTATGTCCCCGAGCAGGATGTCTATCTGTCCGCCTCCAACACCGAGGAGGTCGGCGGCGAGGGCTGTCCGAAGCTCGTGGACGAGCTGGAGAAACGCGGCGTGAAGCCGTTCCTCGTCAACGACGAGGGGGGCTCGATCGTGACGGAGCCGATGGCGGGCATCAAGGGCAATTACGCGATGATCGGCGTCCTCGAAAAAGGACAGGGCAACCTGATCGTCTCCGCGCGCTCAAACGGCGGCCATTCGAGCTATCCGCCGAAGGATTCGCCGATCGTGCGGCTTTCGAGATTCATCTGCGCGCTGGACCGTCACAGCCCGATGCGCTCCGAAATGAACCGGCAGGCGAAGGAGATGTTTGCAAAAATGGCGCCCTACGGGCCGTTCTGGATGCGGCTGCTGTTCGGGAACCTGTGGCTGTTCCGGCCGCTGCTGACCGCGCTGATGCCGTCCATCTCCCCGCAGGCGGCGGCGCTTCTGCGCACGACCGTCGCGCCGACGATGCAGACAGGCTCCGACGGCTGCAACGTCCTGCCGCAGGAGGCGACCGTGACGCTGAATCTGCGCTTCATCCCGCATCAGGATATGGACGAGAGCATCGAGGCGATCCGTACACTCGCCGAAAAGTTTGATCTTGAGGTGCGCATCCTCGACGCGTATCCGTCCTGCGAGCCGGTCGATTCCGAAAGCGAGGCCTTCCGCTTCGCCGAGTCGGTCATAAACGAGGTGTTCCCGTCCCTTCCCTGCATTCCCTATGTCATGACGGGCGGGACCGACGCGCGCTTCTATCAGCGCATCTGCCGCGACTGTATCCGCTTCTCGCCGGTCGTTTACGGCCCGGCGCAGATGAAGGGCATGCACGGCCTGAACGAATATCTCGACACCTGCAGCCTCCCCGGCGCGGTGGATTATTATAAGACGCTGATCCGGAAAAACCGGTAGGATCTCCTGTCTCTAAAAAACACAAAAAAGCCGCATCCCGTTTTTGTCGGGATGCGGCTTTTCGGTTGTACGGCCTTTAGAAAATATAATCGTAGGCTTCCTTATGATATTTGCTTACGAGTTTGCTTTCGACGTCCACGAGCATCGTATAGCGCGTTTCGGTGTCGTAGGGCTTCCAGACGGGCATGCCCGGATTGCTCGGGTTGCCGGTCCTTGCGAACGCGCCCCATGCCGAGCGCGCCGCCTTGCCGAGCTTCATCGCGTCCGCGTGCGTATCGCAGTTCCACAGCGCCGGGGCGTAATCCGCGTTGCCGAGGAAGAAGGGGATCTCTACGCCGTGCACGGCGCGGAACTCCGGATCGTTGCCCTCGCGCATGAAGCAGTAGCTGTATACGGGCGCGCCGCCGCCGACGAGTTCCCTCGAGCGGGCGCGCAGATAGGTCGCCTTCGTGTGGTTGCGGTCGTTCAGGAAGGTCGTGTAAATATAGACGGGCTTGATGTCCTCGCCGAGCAGGCCTTTGTAGATCGAAATGATGTCGTCGGTCCCGGCTTCGTCGAAGCCGAGCTCGCCGATGGCTTTGCGAACGTCTGTTTCGGTCCACGCGAACATCTTCGGATTCATCAGCGCGGTCAGCACCGAGTCGTCCCGGTCGTAGCCGGTGATGAGCGTGATATCTTTGCAGAACGCAGAGCCCTCCGCGCCGTCGAAGGGATCGTACTTGATGACCCTGCCGTCGTTCACGACCGGGCAGACGAAGTAGGTGCCGACGGTGCGGGTCTTGTTGATCTCGCGCTGTGCCTTGATCAGGTCCGCGGGGCTGTATTCGTAGAGCTTGTCAATGTTTGTGCGGTCTATGCCGAGGAAATCGAGGAACTGCTTCGTCATCTCGCGGCCCTCTTCCACGCTCGCAGCGTGGAAACCGCCGGACTGGATGATGGCCCTGTGCACGTTGCCTTTTGCCATGGGCATGGACATCAGCGCCGCGACCTTTCCGCCGCCGCCGGACTGCCCGCAGATCGTGACGTTGCCGGGGTCGCCGCCGAAGGCGGCGATGTT
>JAEEGL012653545.1_pt1 | contig 12375 bp, 9 predicted proteins | sample 9134231 | NCBI WGS metagenome assembly JAEEGL01 (sample SAMN16246548, study PRJNA631951) | gut metagenome | biome: gut microbiome; feature: rumen; material: fiber-attached | host: Bos | place: Iran: Karaj | collected 2018-10 | reverse complement strand
CATCGGCGATGACCTGAACATGCCCCGCGCCCTCGGTATCATGAACACGATGCTCAAGAGCGATATCGATGACGGCGAAAAGGCCGCCCTGGTGGCCGACTTCGATAAGATTTTCGGTCTGAAACTCGACCAGCCTCGTGAAGAATACGCCAAGAAGGGCGCCAACGACGGCGTGGATGTCGCAAAGATTGAAGCGCTGATTGCCGCCCGTAAGGAAGCCCGTGCGGCCAAGAACTGGGCCGAAAGTGACCGCATCCGCGACGAACTCGCCGCCATGAACGTGGTCATCAAGGACTCCAAGGAAGGCACGACCTGGGAAATTAAGGCCTAGGCTGCGCCTACTTCACATTCACAATTAGCGTCTTGATGGTGTTGGCATCATAAGCCCGCACCAAAAGAGCGCTGTGTGGCATTTTGCCCAGCGGGATTGTGGCTGAGGATGCGTGCAAGTCCTGTGCCATGAGCTTGTGGCCCATCAGATCAAAAATCTCCACCCGTCGTGCATTTTGCACCATGAGATTGTTTGCGTGAATTTCCATATGGATCGTGCTTGTCGAGACTTGGCTCACTTGCGGAATGATTGATGCCTTTTCGCTGCTGCTTGATTTGGGCTGTGCGGCCGAGGAACTGCTTTTCGGAAGCAGTGACGGGCATGCATCCTTGGAGGGCTTGACTACAGAGGCTCTCTTGCTTAGCACAAAACTGCCTATGTAGTTTGCGCCGGTTTCCTTGTCGTAATAGTTAGAATCGTTGGCGAAACGCACTGCGGAGTAGTTGGAATCGGCGGGCCAGTTCCCGTATTGGGAAATTCTAAGGTAGACGGCGTAGTTTCCTTCGGAAAGGGTCTTGGGCAGTTTTATGGCTGCCATCACCTGGTTGATTCCGTCAAAGGTGGTTTCGGATTTCACGTTGTCGTAGTCGGCGATGTTCCCGTTATCGTCAAGCGCTGATTTCAGTACCACCTTACGACTGAGAATATTCTGCGGGTCAAATCCGTCGCAGGGCTTGATTTCTTGCGGTTCCCCATAGACGGTATCGCCTGCGGATACGGTGACTGGTCGTAACACGATGGTCACGGGACGTTCTTTGGTCATGTTTCCGAATCCCACGTTCTGGATTTTCATGTCCAGTTTTAGTATGCTTTCCGTTCCGAGGCTGTCCATCATCTTGGATTCCCGAAGTACGTAGCGGTAGCCCAGGTGGTCATCGATGTACTTGAAGGCGGTGTTCTGTAGTGTTCCTTCGCCATCGGTATAGGATTCATAGGCCTTGTCGATTGTGTCTCGGGGGTGGAATTCTGAAACTTTCCACTCGTCAATCAGATTGTTGTTCCACTCAATGTTCAGGTAACTGGTGTGAGTACGGAAACCTTCGTAAGAAAGGAATTCTACCGTGTTGATTTTCTTGTACCCGCTTGCTGTGGTGAGTGCCTCGCCTCCGTAAGGGACGTTCTTGCCATAGGTCTCCATGAAGGCAACGGCTTCTTGTCGGCAGATGCTTGTGGCGCAAATGCTTCCCCAGGTACCATAGTCATACTGGGTTCCCAGGTAACCATCGTTGTAGAACCCTACACGGTAGATGTCTTCTTTCAGGGAGTCGGCCTTGAACTTGAAATAGGGATGGTCGATGTTGAAGGAAACGTTGTAGTTCCAGGCGGTTGTGTCACCCGCGGCATTTACTTCCGTCGTAGGGCTGAAGCCTAGTCCCCTGGCAAGAACCGACGGATTTCGCGGTCCTACGTCTACATCGTGGTCCGTATTTTGTAAAAGCGTGGCAAGGCCTTCGCCCACGTAGAGCGGGTTGCTGATGGTGCTGGTGTGCTGTTCCCCGTAAGGTCCGTACATGCCTTGCTCTACGAAGGTGATTACGTCTTTGTATTCGTTAAAGACTGGACTCAGTTGCTTGACGTGCTTTAGAATCCACTCTTGCGTGGGTTCCATGTTGCCCTTGCCATTGTACCAGGGGTCGTAAGAAAAACGGACGATGACGGTTGAGTTGGTGGCACGTATCTTGTCCAGGTAGGCGCGGAAGGAATTCAGCATGGCGTCGGTCAGGTCCTGGGTGGTGCCGTGGGCATCCGGTTCGTCCGCATTCCAGACGGCGTTGCTTGAGAATGCGGAAATTTCCGCTCGCAAATGCATGAGGCGGTTTTTGTAATATGGATTTACGTCAATGGCTTCGGGCCTAAAGTGTATTACCTGGGGTCTGTAAAAGCCCCGGTCCGGATTGTAGAAGGATTGCTGCTGGTCGGTGTAGTTTAACTTCTGCACTACGGCAGTTGCTGCAAAAGCGGATGTGGCGGCTAGGCACGCTGCGCCAAGGACGGCCAAAGTTTTGGCCTTGCTTAGATACCCAAATTTCTCCATATTCTGAATCTATATTAAAAATTCTGGAAATCCAAATTTTTTGGCGATTTTGTGAGCAAATTGTAAGTTTTTTGCTCTATTTCACGGCCTAGGGCTAAATCCTCAAAAAAGCTAAATTTGCCGAAATTTGAGGACTTATGAAGCTTTGCCGTTACCCTAGTGTGGTGCCCTATTTTATACTCGTTTTTTGTAGCATCTTTGTGCAGATGGGGCTGTTCGTCCATTTTCAGCGGTGGCTCTCGTTTTCCTTCGAAGGTTCGGCGTTCTGGTGGCGCAGCATGCTGTTGCAGTTTGCCATCTTTGTCCCCAGCATTTTCATGTTGCCTGCGGCGAGCTATTTTGCTGGGCATTTCCGCAAGGGCCGCGTCATGGCCTGGGCTTCGGTGGGCATGCTGGCCTCGGTTATTGCGGTGGTGGTGTGCTATGTGGCCGGTGCTGAGTGGGTGGCGTACGGTCTGCTGCTCCTGTATGGCATCTTCCTCTCCATTTTGAGTCCTGCAAAGCTCGGTATCATGAAGGAGATGGTGGCTCAAGAAGACCTGGTGAAGATCAACTCCTGGTACATGGCGCTGTCTGTGCTGGGAACTGCCGGTGCGGCGTTCTTTGCCATGGGACTTTCGGGTCACGAGAATTCGCCCGTATCTATCGATTTGACCCTCTGGATTTACCTGGGGCTTTCGGTGGTGACCACCGTGGCGGCTTTCTGCATTCGGGTAGGTGAGTCCCACGATTCCCTGAAGATGCGCTCTCCGGTGCGTGAGTTTTCGGCCACCTGGAGCCACCCCATTGTGCGTCTTTCCATTCTCGGGCTTTCGGCATTCTGGGGCGTGACCCAGATATTCCTGATTTTGATCCAGCGCATGAACGACATGCTGAACACGGCGGCCATTCCTGTTTCCATGTTCAGCGCTACCGTGGGTTACGTGGTGGGCTCCCTTACGGCAAGCCGAGCTTCCAAGGGCTTTGTGGAAACAGGCCTGATACCCTTCTCGGCAGCGGTTTCTGCCATTACCATGTTCTCGCTGCCCTTCGTAGAAAACGAGTGGCTGGAGGCGGTGCTTTACGGTGTGATTGGCTGGAGTGCGGGCTCGGCCTACGTGATTTTGCGGACCGTGATCCAGAACTTTACCAGGCCCGATACGGCAGGGCGAATTCATGCGGTGGCAAACGCAATCCAGATGGCGTTCCTGGCCCTGATTATGGGCGGGCAGACCCTGCTTTTGATCTTTACTCCGGTGACCATCGATCACTGCTTCATGATCTTGTCGGTGATCTTGGCTTTGTGCTTTATCATGAACCTGAAGCAGACGCCCATGACCCTGTTGCGGGCGGCGCTCCGTTTTGCCTTCGCTTTCGTTTTCCGCTATCGGGTTAAGGTAATCGGTGTGCAGAATATTCCGGAGTCTGGCCCCCTGCTCTTGATTGGACCGCACTTCAGCTTTATTGACTGGGCGGTGCTGCAGATGTCGTCTCCGAGACCTCTTCGCATTGCCAGTAACCGGAACACTTTTGCCGACTGGTACCAGCGCTGGTTCTTCCACGGGAACTTTCTGATTAGCATTAACCGTCGTGATCCGTCGCCTGCTATGGAAGAAATCCGCAAGGCCCTTTTGAACGGCGAGGCGGTGGTGATTTTCCCGGAAGGCGAAGTTTCCAAGACTCCGTTCATCTCCAAGTTTTCGTTGGACTATTCCAAGGCTATTGAGGGAACGGGTGCGCCTATCGTGCCGTTCTATATCCAGGGCCTGTGGGGAAGCCGTTACAGCCATGCTTCTGAATGTGTGAACCGCCCTCAATCTTTCAATCGGGTTATCAGCGTGGGTTTTTCAAAGCCGCTTCCGACGGATGCCTCCGAGCAGACAATCCGTAGCGACCTGCAGTTCCTGGCGTCAGACATCTGGAACCTGGCCATGGACCATTCCGAAAGCATTGTGCCGCTCTGGTTCAAGGCCATGTACAAGCGCCGCCTGCGCCCCATCCTTATTGACCCGGCGGGTAACCACGTGAACGGCTACGGCATGATTCGCCTATGCCGCTATTTCGGAAAGATTGTCAAGTCCGCAAGCAAGGGCTCTGCCAACGTTGGGTTCCTGTTGCCCACCAGCCGCGATGCGGCTCTCGGGATTATCTCTATCTTGGGTGCGGGCAAGACTACCGTCAATCTGAACTACACATCTCCGGTGGATACGATTCTCGGCTGTATTGACAAGGCTGAACTTTCGGTGATTGTCACCACCCGAGCCTTCTACGAAAAGCTTTGCGGCAAGAATCCCGACTTTGCGAAGGTCGCTGAAAAGTGCCGCCTGATTTTCTTGGACGAAGAGGAAAGGAAAATTTCTTCGCTTTCCCGTATCCTTTCGACACTCATGATTTTTGCTTGCCCGCCGGCGATTCTTCGCAGGCTCTGGTTCTGCTCTGCTAAGCTAGAAGACGATGCGGTTATCCTGTTCAGCTCTGGTTCCGAAGGTACGCCCAAGGGTGTGGAACTGACCCACAAGAACGTGATTTCCAACGCCCAGCAGTGCGATTACGTGGTAAAGCTCAGCCGTACCGACGTGATGACGGCACTGCTCCCGCTGTTCCATTCCTTCGGGTTTACCATGACCTTCATGATGCCCCTGTTGGATGGCGTTCCTATGGTGCTCTGCCCGGACCCCACCGACATCAAGACTCTTGCCCGAGTGTGCGCACAGTACAAGACCACCATCCTCATGGGCACGCCTACATTCTTGCGCGCTATTGCCATCAACCGCTGGGTTCACCCCATGTGCTTGGATTCGCTACGCTACATTGTGGCCGGTGCCGAGAAGCTCCGCCCCGAGATGCGAGAGACTTTCAAGCTCAAGTTCGGCAAGGACATCTACGAAGGTTACGGCTGCACGGAACTCACGCCGCTGGCCACCATCAACGCTCCCAACGTGCTGCTGGATGACTTCCTCACTATGGAAAAGTGCAGCGACAACACCAGCATCGGGCTTCCGCCTCCGGGAACCGTGGCTGCCATCATCAATCCGGAAACCAACGAGGTGCTGCCCCAGGGCGAAGAGGGTATGCTGGTGGTTACAGGCCCCCAGGTCATGAAGGGCTATCTGAAGGATGGCGAAAAAACCGCGGGCGTAGTCATCGAACGGGAAGGTCGTCGCTGGTACAAGACCGGTGACAAGTGCGTGCTTACCGACGAGGGCTTCGTCCAGATTCTCGGGCGCTACAGCCGCTTTGCCAAGCTGGGCGGCGAGATGATTTCTTTGACGGCGGTGGAACTCCGCATTGCCGAAACCAAGATTCTGGACTGCTGCGAATTTGCCGTCACCGCCGTTCCCGATTCCGTGAAGGGCGAACGCATTGTGCTTCTGGTCAAGGGCGATGCTGATGCCGAGGACATTGCCCGCAAGCTCCGCAAGTCGGGCATGCCGCCTCTAATGCTCCCCGGTTCCGTATTCTGCGTCAATGGCATCCCCAAGCTGGGTAGCGGCAAGTGGGATTTCAACGGTATGAAAAAGATGGCCACCGAGCTTGTGGCGAAGTAGACATTACTACATTCACCCTATGCTTCTTAAACATTTCGTGGTGAATCCCTTTGGCGTGAACGCCTTTGTGCTGAGTAACGATGCGGGTGAGGCCATACTCATTGACCCCAGCATAAGCCGAGAGGCGGAGCGCAAGGCCCTCGCAGATTACATCTCCTCCAACAACTTGAAGGTGGTTCGTCTTCTGAATACCCACCTGCATCTGGACCATGTGCTGGGCAATGCCTTCGTGGAGCGGACCTATGGTGTAAAGCCCGAGGCCCACGAAGAGGACTCCTTTTTGCTGGACCTGCAAGAGGAACAGAGCCAGATGTTCGGCCTGCCTGTGGAAGAAACATCTCCTGCGCTGGGTGACTACCTGGCCGAAGGAGACGTGGTGGAAATTCCGGGAATCTCCCTGAAGGTGCTTCACATTGCGGGTCATTCTCCCGGAGGTTTGGCATTCTATTGCGAGAATCCTGGAGAAGTCAACGGGAAGAAAGCTCCGCCCCTGCTGTTTTCAGGTGACATTTTGTTTGCAGGAAGCATGGGCCGTTCCGACCTTTTCGGCGGAGACGAGGAAGCTCTGGTTTCGGGAATCAAAACTAAGTTGATGACGCTCCCCGCAGATACCCTGGTGTTCCCTGGTCATGGACCGACCACGACTATAGGCGATGAACGCTGTTGGTTTTAGCTAGGAACCATAGGCTTGCAAGAATACCTGCGGCAAGCTTTCAATGGTGTCGCTGGGGAGCATGGAGAACGCTCCGAATTTTCTGCGGGCCTTTTCGCCCGCTTTCTGGTGCAGATACGCTCCGAGTATAGCCGCATTTGTTGGAGCGACACCTTGAGCCAATAGTGCAGTGATGATTCCGGTAAGCACATCTCCTGAGCCGCCCTTGGCCATGCCGGAATTGACGGCAGGCACCGCAAAAATTTTCCCGTTGGGCGTGGCGATGAGGATGGGTGTGCCCTTCAACAGGATGGTCTTGCTGAAATCCTTCGCTTTTTTCTTCAGTAGCTTGCATGTTTCCTGAAGGTCGCAGGAGTCATGTGGTAACTCTCCGAAAAGACGGGCGAATTCTCGCTTGTGGGGCGTAAGTATTGCAGGAGCTATGGCGTTTCTTAGGATGGTGGTGCTCATGGCATTCAATCCGTCAGCATCAATGACCATGGGAACTTTGCAGTTTGCCGTAAATTCTGCGATCGCCTTTCTAGTCTCGTCATTCAAAGAAAGCCCAGGGCCAATGGCTACGGCTTGAACACGCTTTGTGTAAGCCAGTAATTTTTGCACATGCTGCGGTTCAAGGCAGTTGGACTCTTCCAAACTCATAAAAACAGGCTCGGATAATTTGGTTTGCAGTACGGGCATAACGGAACTGGGGGAGGCCAAGGTCACAAGCCCAGCACCGCTTCTGAGGCAAGCCTTGGTGCAGAGGGCGGCCGCTCCCGGCATGTCCTTGGAGCCTGCAATAATCAGGGCACAGCCCTGGTCGCGTTTTTCGCCACATTCGTTCCTGCGGGGTAGCAAGCCGGGAATGTCTCTCTCGGTTAACAGGTGGACTCCCTGGCTCAATTCCTTCAATAGGGTTTCGGGATAGGGGAGTCTTGCTACCTTCGCCTTTCCGAAATAGGGTAGCCCCTGTGCGGTAAACGCTTCCAGCCTCGGAGCCCCAAACATTAGGGTCTGCGTTGCGCGGACTGCTTGCTGCTCACATCCTCCTGCAACTGTAAATCCCGTAGGAACGTCGGCGCTGAGTACGGGAACTTTAGATTCGTTAATCAAGCGGACAATGCTTGCGTAAGGTTCTCGCAGTTCTCCCTTGCCGCCAGTTCCTAGCATACAGTCTAGGATTAGTTGGTTGTGGTTAAGGCTTTTGAGACATGTGGTCTTTTCCGGTGAATCTATCTGGACCAGGCTTCCCCCTTCTTTTTGAAAGTCACTATAGGCCAGGAATGCTTCCCCCTTGAATTTATCGGGAGCAACCAGGCTGTACAGGGTGCAAGGGATTTTCGCCTGAATTAAAAATTTTCCGCAGACCAGGCCGTCGCCACCGTTGTTGCCGCTGCCGATGAACAGCGCCACGGCACAGTTTTTGGGCACGACTCCATCACCTGACCTTAGCAATTTCACGGCGGCCTCAAAAAGAACTTTGCCAGCAATACGCATCAGGGCGTAACCCTTCTCCATATCGCCCGCCTTGGCCTGTTCGTCCAGACTGCGAATTCCTTCTACGGTCAGTATTTCCATAATTTATCCCTGCAAAAGAACCTGGAAAAATTCAGGTCTGTGAAAGTCGGGTTTTTCGGTATCGATGGGGAAGGCACTCAAGTAGTGGGGAATCTGGGCCTTGTCGGCACACTTGTAAAGGTTTCCTTCCAGGGAGACCCCTTCGAAACTATTCATGCCAAATATTTCGGGTGGAATGGTCACCGTGATTCCCCAACATATCAGATTTCCGGCCACACTGGCCAGCTGCTTTACCCGTGCAATTTTGATGAGGGCTTCTGGGGGTAATTTTTGACGGTCTTGCCTGCCTGCGCCACGTGCCGCTAAGATAAAGCCTCGGCTAGTAATTTCAAAGTTGAAGTATTCTGTAGGATTTTGGGGATTGCGCAAAAAAATCTCTACGCAGGAGTCTTCCCAGCTGGAGCCATTGTCTTCACGGATTTCGGCTCTGAAACAGTCCATGGGCTCTTCCACCGTGAATTCCACCTGGAGTGAGCCGTTTACGTAGGCGACTTGCGCCTGTACGGCAGGCAGGGTGATTCCCTGGTTGGCATTCCATGAAAGGTTAGGTTTCAACAGCATGGTGTTCCTGGTGATTAATCAGTTTCTTAGTGATTAAAATATATGATTAATCACTTGCGATAATTGTGGAATCCTTGAAAATAATACGAAAAAAGCAAATTTCTTCTTTGGCATGTTTTTTGCGATTGAGGCTGCGTCCATATACCAAACAAAAGGAGGCCTTATGGCTAAGACAAACGAAAAACAGAAAACAGTTGCAGAAGAAAAGGAAACCGCCTTTGATTGCCTTGCAGTAACCAAGGTAGACGTGTGGCCCTTCAAGGAAGGTGCCGACTTGGGCCACATGAAGGGCTATGCCCAGGTGGTGCTCAATGAACAGATGGTGCTTCGCGGGCTCCGTGTCATGGATGGCGTGAACGGTCTGTTTGTGAGCTACCCCAATGACCCGTTCTTCAAGGGGGAAGATTACCGTAATATCTACCACCCCATTACCCGTAAGCTTCGTGAACATATTGAAAATTGCGTGCTGGAAAAATACCAGGCCGCTGTGGCTGCATAAATTATGTTCAGAAGAATCCGTTCTTACTGTTTGCTAGGCATCAAGGCGATTCCGGTAAGCGTCGAGGTGGATGCCTCCCAGGGGCTTCCGGGGTTTACCCTGGTGGGGCTCCCGGACAATGCAGTAAGGGAATCTCGGGAACGTGTTGTCTCGGCGATACGTACCGTGGGTAAGGTGGTGACAGGTTTCCGGACCACCGTGAACCTGTCACCCGCGGATTTGCGTAAGGAAGGTAGCGCTCTGGATTTGCCTTTGGCCATTGGGCTTCTGACCGCTACGGAAGAAATATCCGTTCCTCGTTTAGAGGAATGTGTTTTCGTTGGGGAGCTTTCCCTGGATGGCCTGCTGAAGGGTGTCCGGGGAGTTCTCTCCATCGCTATGGATCTTGCCCAAGACAAGAATTCCATTTTGGTGATTCCTAGGGAGAACGAACAGGAGGCCTCTCTGGTAGAGGGCCTGCGATATGTCTGTGCAGATTCCCTAAAAGAGTGTATTGAAATTTTAGAACAAGGTAACGAAGAGCTTGTCCACTGTGCTAGCGGGCTTGAACGCCAGAGGTTTGCGTCTAGCCTGGATGTTCCGGATTTCAAGGATGTAGTGGGTATGGAAGGTGTCAAGCGGGCCCTGGAAGTGGCTGCCGCTGGAGGTCACAATTTTCTCCTGATCGGTTCGCCGGGCGCGGGCAAGACGCTTTGCGCCCGGTGTCTTCCGGGAATCCTGCCGGAGATGTGCGACGAGGAGGTGCTGGAGACTACCCGTATTCATTCTTGCGCCAGGAGTCCCGGGAACGCGGGGCAGTTCCGTCCTGTGCTGGTTCGGCCCTTCCGGACGCCCCACCACAGTGCGTCTATGGTGGCTCTTGTGGGTGGTGGGGCACGTCTGCTACCTGGCGAGGCAAGCCTTGCACATAATGGCGTTTTGTTTCTGGATGAGCTTCCCGAGTTCAACCGCTGTGTCCTGGAGGCTTTGCGCGAACCCATGGAAGAGGGAGAGATTTCGGTGAGCCGTGCCAGCGGTACGGTGGTGTGGCCTGCCCGTTTTATGATGGGGGCCGCCATGAACCCATGCCCTTGTGGTTACTCCATGGATCCGAAACGGGTATGCACCTGCCTGCCCGATGCCCGCAAGCGTTATCAGGAAAAAGTGTCGGGCCCGCTTCTGGACCGAATAGACATTCAGGTGTGCGTGCCGCCGGTAGAGCCTTCCCAGTTTGCTTGCAAGTCCACTGCCGAGCCGTCCGCCGCTATCCGCGACCGAGTCTGTGCAGCCCGCAAAGTCCAGCAAGACCGTTTTGCCAGGCAGCCGTTCCGGTGCAATGCCGACATGAACTCCGAAGCCGCCCGCCGGTTTGCACAGATGGAGCCTGCCACTGAAAAGTTTGCGGTAGCATCAGCTGAAAAGATGAACTTGAGCGCCCGAGGGTATTATCGGCTACTGAAGGTGTCCCGCACTATTGCGGACCTACGCCGTTCGGAGTCCGTTGAAATTTCGGACCTGGCCGAAGCGCTACGCTACCGGGCATTTAGGGGATGACCTACCGTGCGACCTTGATGCTTGCCATGGCACCCTTGCTTTGGGGAATGGCATTCGGTTTGCATACGGATACTTGGGCGGCCTGGGTCTTCGGGTAGTGGTCCAGAATGAACTTTGCGGTTTCCAGAACCAAGGTCTCTACCAGTTGGAACTTGCTTTCCTTGATGAAGGCCTGCAGGTGTTCTGCCAGTTGGGCGTAGTCAATGGAGTGAATTAGGTCGTCGTTTCGGGCGGCCAAGGTGAAGTCCAGCCACAGGTCCACGTTTAGAACCACAGGCTGAACAGCTTCCCTTTCAAAGGGGAGCGTTCCTATGATGCAGTCAAACTGCAGATCCTTTATAGAAATACAGCCGTTTTCGACTACCATACGTAGAGCACGATGGCGGCAGTCAGGCTGAGCCCAGCCACGCCGAACCAAATGTTACGGGCCATGGCGTAAGAATCTTGGGTGTCCTTGTTGGTCTTTTTGCGCTTCTGGAGTTCGGCGATGGTGTAGCCGTTACCCAAGTCCGCTTTTTGTATCATGGCCTCTCGACACTTGCCGTCGAAGTTACAGGCCTTGTCCACTTCGCCGAGGAGCTGGTCTTCGACGTCGGACAGGTCGTCGTAGGCATCCTTGGCCTCGTTGGCCTTGGAGTGCTGGATGACGCCCATGACGGCGGAACCGAGGAAGACTGCAGCCAGACCGACAGCGGACCAGAAGCGGACTTCGTCGGCGATACCGAAACGGTCGGTCACATCGCTAGAGGCGTCGTAAGCGGCGTTGTCCCTGTTGTCGGCTTCCGTGTTGTCCACGTCGCCGGCCACATCGTAACCTTCGTCTTCATCTTCCTCTTCGCATTCCTCGTCGTTTTCGTCACATTCTTCTTCCTCTTCGTCCTTCGGACCAGCGCCAGCATCTGCGGCGGCAAATTCTGCGTCTTCGGCAGCGGCATCGGCGTTTGCGGACTTGAGCTGGATGGGGTCGCCGTTGATAAAGGCGATGGCTGTGGTGGCGCCCGGGACAAATACGGATTTGCCGTCGAAATAGACCTTTTCGACGTCATCAGTGGCGGGCATGCCACGGCGGGGGTAAAGCTTGGCCTTGACCAGGGCGGTGTAGTCCGTTCCTTCGGGGGCGGTCAGGGCTGTCATGGAGCTCAGGTCTCCTGCGCTACCCTGGTAAATCTGGTAGGCGGTCGGTTGTTCGCCAAAGGGGTCGGTGAACTTCTGGCGGACCACCAGGCGTCCTTCCTGGAGGGAGGCGACCTCGTCTACGGGAATGGTCGTTAATTCGCCACCAAACTCGGCGGTGATGACATCGTCCGGGGAACCTGCATCCTGGGCGGCAAACTCTTCAATATCGTAAGGGCCGGCAAAGGCGGCTGCCACAAAAAGACAAATCGTCGCTAAAAACGAACGCTTCATTTTCTTACTCCAAAAAATTAATATCCCATTGAAATATATAAAAAAAAACGGGAAATGTTAATTTTTTGCCATAAAACCGCATTTTGAGCTCTTCTTTTAGGCCTTACCGCATATTTTCAGGGATATATTGCCTTTTTTAGGGGAAAATTCTACTTTTTAGCCCGTAAATTTTAACCCTAAAAGAGGAATCCATAATGGCAAAGCTCTCTATCGAAGATCTCGAACTCGCCGGCAAGCGCGTGTTCATCCGTG
>JAEEGL012084255.1_pt1 | contig 12375 bp, 6 predicted proteins | sample 9134231 | NCBI WGS metagenome assembly JAEEGL01 (sample SAMN16246548, study PRJNA631951) | gut metagenome | biome: gut microbiome; feature: rumen; material: fiber-attached | host: Bos | place: Iran: Karaj | collected 2018-10 | reverse complement strand
GCGAGAAAGCTCACCGAAAAGGTTCCGCTGTTCGACTGCTTCACCGCGCCGTGCACGCACGGCTGCCCGATCGGACAGGACATTCCGCAGTACATCGAAATGGTCGGCAAGGGCAATTACGACGGCGCGCTGCGTCTCATCGTCGAAAAGAACCCGCTGCCGTTTATCACCGGCACGATCTGCCCGCACCATTGCGCGGACAAGTGCACGCGCAGCTTTTACGAGGAATCGGTCCGCATCCGGAGGGCCAAGCGCACCGCGGCGGAGTACGGCCTCGACGCGCTGCTGAAGGGCCTGAAGCCCGCAGCGCCGAACGGAAAAAAGGTCGCCGTGATCGGCGGCGGTCCCGCGGGCATGGCGGCGGCGTTCTTCCTTGCGCGGCAGGGCGCTTGCGTGACGCTGTTTGAAAAGCGGGAAAAGCTCGGCGGTATCGTGCGCTACGTGATCCCGGCGTTTCGCATCGGCGACGACGCGATCGACAGCGACGCAAGGATCCTGGAAACGATGGGCGTCGACGTGCGGCTGAACACACCCGCGCCGAAGGCCGACGCGCTGTTTGCAGAAGGGTTTACCGACGTCGTTTACGCGGTCGGCGCGTGGGCAGAGGGCCGGATGCGGCTTGAAAAGGGCGAAGCGCAAAACGTCATCCGGTTCCTTGAGGACTGCAAGGCCGGCACGCTTGCGCCGCTCGGCGAAAACGTGATCGTCATCGGCGGCGGCAACACCGCGATGGACGCCGCTCGCGCGGCCAAGCGCGAGAAGGGCGTCAAAAACGTGCGTCTGGTGTATCGCCGCACCGCGCGGTACATGCCGGCCGATGAGGAGGAACTGCAGCTTGCGAAGGAGGACGGCGTGCTGTTCTGCGAGCTTCTGGCGCCGGTCGCCTATGAAAACGGACAGCTGCAGTGCAGCGTAATGCGCCTCGGCGAGCCGGACGCGTCGGGCCGCCGTTCGCCTGTGGAGACCGGCGAAACAGTCAAGCTCCCGTGCGATACGCTGATTGCGGCGGTCGGCGAGAAGGTCGAGACCGCGCTCTTTGCGGACAACGGCATTGCAATGACCGATCGCGGCAGGGTCGAAACCGACGCGAATCTTCAGACGAGCCGCAGGCACGTCTACGTCGTCGGCGACTGCAACCGCGGTCCCGCAACCGTGGTCGAGGGCATTGCGGACGCGCGCAGGGTCGCGGACGCGATCGTCGGCAAGTACGAATACAGCATCTGTGCCTGCGGCAGCACGACGGAAGAGGTGTGCTTTGAAAAGCAGGGCGTTTTGAAGGATTACGAACAGGCGGAGAAGGAGCGCGGGCGCTGCCTTTCCTGCGGCACGGTGTGCGAATGCTGCGTGCAGGTCTGCCCGAACCGCGCAAACGTTGCGATCCGCGTACCCGGCAAACAGAAGCCGCAGATCCTGCACGTCGACCGGATGTGCAACGAGTGCGGCAACTGCCTCGTGTTCTGCCCGTACGACTCAAAGCCGTACAAGGAGAAATTCACATTGTTTGCGACGGAGACCGAATTCGACGGCTCCGAAAACAAGGGCTTTCTGCCGCTTCATGATCGCGTTGTGAAGCTGCGGCAAAACGGTGTGCAAACGGTCGATCTCGACTGCGACGCGATCGATCCGGATGCAAAGGCGCTGATCGAAACGGTGCTGAACGATTACCATTACTTGATCGGCTGATACGCCGAAAGGAGCGACCATGGCAAGCTTCACGGTCAACGGGCGGGTCATGACCTGTCCCGAAAACAAGAAACTGATCCGCTTTCTGCGCGACGATCTGCACCTCACGAGCGTCAAAAACGGTTGCTCGGAGGGCGCGTGCGGCACCTGTACCGTCCTGATCGACGGCAAAGCGGCGAAGGCCTGCGTCCAGCAGACCGACCGACTGGAGGGCAAGCACATCGTCACCTGCGAGGGCCTGACCCCGCGCGAGCGCGCCGTCTACGCCTACGCGTTCACCGAGGCGGGCGCGGTACAGTGCGGCTTCTGCACGCCCGGCATGGTGATGGCGGCAAAGGCGCTTCTCGATCGCGAACCGGACCCGACGCGGCAGCAGATCAAGGACGCGATCCGCATGAACATCTGCCGCTGCACCGGCTATAAAAAGATCGAAGAGGCGATCCTGCTGGCCGCCGAGACGCTTCGCACCGGCGCAGAGGTGCCGCAGCGGAAGCTCAAGGGCATCGTGGGCGAGAATCTTGACCGCGTCGACGCTGCTCCCAAGGCACTCGGCGACGCGAAGTACGCGGACGACCTGTATCTTGACGGCATGCTGTACGGCACGGCAAAGCGGAGCGACTATCCGCGCGCCCGCGTGCTGGCGATCGACACAAGCGCGGCGAAGGCTGCGCCCGGCGTCGTGTGCGTGCTGACCGCACAGGATATCCCCGGCACGGTCAAGATCGGGCATTTGAAGCAGGATTACGACGTCATGATCCCGGTCGGGTCGGTCACGCATTTCTTGGGCGACGCGATCGCGCTGGTCGCCGCCGAGACCGAGGCGCAGGCACGCGCCGCGGCGGCGCTCGTCAAGGTGGAGTATGAACCGCTGCCCGGCGTATTCGACATGACGGAAGGCTTGAAGGACGAGATCCTTGTGCATGCGTCGAACGGCACCAACGTGCTCTCGCACGAGCATCTGGTCCGCGGCAACGCGGAGGAAGCGATCAAAAACAGCAAATATGTCGTGACGCATCACTACTCGACGCCGCCCACGGACCACGCGTTTTTGGAGCCGGAGTGCGCGGTGGCGGTGCGCGAGGGCGACGGCATGCGCATCTTCTCCGGCGATCAGGGCGTCTACCAGACGCGTAAGGAATGCGCGCAGATGCTGGGCTTGCCGCAGGACAAGGTCCGCGTCACGGCCATGATGGTCGGCGGCGGCTTCGGCGGCAAGGAGGACATGAGCGTCCAGCATCACGCGTCGCTTCTGGCATGGCACACGGGCCGACCCGTCAAGGTCGCGTTCTCGCGCGCGGAGAGCCTTCTCATTCACCCGAAGCGGCACGCCATGGAAATGGAATTCACGACCGCCTGCGACGAGAACGGCTATCTGACCGGCATGAAGGCGACGCTGATCAGTGACACCGGCGCATACGCCTCGCTCGGCGGACCGGTGCTGCAGCGCGCCTGCACGCACGCCGCGGGTCCGTATAACTATCAGAACATCGACATCGACGGCAAGGCGATCTACACGAACAATCCGCCCGCCGGCGCGTTCCGCGGCTTCGGCGTTACGCAGAGCTGCTTTGCGACCGAGTGCAACCTGAACGAGCTTGCAAAGCTCGTCGGCATCTCGGCGTTCGAGATCCGCTACCGCAACGCGATCCGGCCCGGCCAGGTGCTGCCGAACGGCCAGATCGCCGACGACACAACGGCGTTGGTCGAAACGCTCGACGCCGCACGCCCGATCCTGGAGCGCGATCCGAAGGCGGGCATCGCCTGCGCCATGAAGAACGCGGGCCTCGGCGTCGGCATTCCGGACACCGGCCGCTGCCGCATCGAGGTGCAAAACGGCGAGGTGTATCTGCATTCGTCCGCCGCGTGCATCGGACAGGGCATGGGCACCGTGCAGACGCAGATGGCGGCTGAGATCCTGAAGATCCCGCACGAAAGGGTGCATTACTGCACGCCGGACACCGCGCTTGCGCCGGACGCCGGCAACACCACCGCGTCGCGGCAGACGCTGTTCACCGGAGAGGCGGTCGTGCGCGCGGCAAAGCTTGTGCTGGAAGCGCTGGAGCGGGAGGGCTCCTGGGACGCGCTCAACGGGCGGTCGTTCCTCGGCGAATACACGGGCGTCACCGATAAGCTCGGCAGCGACAAGCCCAATCCCGTTTCGCACATCGCCTACGGCTACGCGACGCACGTCGTCGAGCTGAACGACGACGGCACGGTCAAGCGCGTCACCGCGATCCACGATCTCGGCGTGGCGGTCAATCCGCGTTCGGCCGAGGGACAGATCGAGGGCGGCGTCGTGATGGGGCTCGGCTATGCGCTGACCGAGGACTTCCCGTTAAAGGACGGCAGACCGACCGCAAAGTACGGTACGCTGGGCCTGTTCCGCGCCGACAAGACGCCCGAGGTGCAGGCGATCCTCGTCGAAAAGGCGACCAAGGACGGGCTTGCCTGCGGCGCAAAGGGCATCGGCGAGATCTGCACGATCCCGACCGCGCCCGCCGTGCAGAACGCGTACATGAACCGCGACGGCGAATTCCGCACGGTCCTGCCGCTTGTCAACACGCCGTATTCCAAAAAGAAATAAACCGTCATTCAGAACGGAGGCGCTTTCCGCGTCTCCGTTTTTCTTCATTCTTCAAGAAAATGTCGCAATTCGTTTGCAAATACGGCGTTGCATAAATGAATGGACTATTGTATAATATGACCATGGCAAGAAACAGACAGCGGACGATCAGTCCGAAATTCATATTGTTCTGCGGATCGGTGTTCATCCTTGTGATCGCCGTCGTGATCCTGATCGTTGCAGTCGGGCTGAGCAACAGCAGCGCGCCCGGCAGCACGGGGAAGGGCTGCGGCAAATCACAGGATGCGCTTTCGTTTGCCGCGGAGATCGAGCCGACGCAGGATCCCGATACCGGATCCATGCCCAAACCCACCGAGAACACCGGCATGCCGGTCGAGGCGTCCGTCATCCCGGACCCTGCGGCGTATCCCGCGTCGGCTTCGTTCGACGTGCAGCCGGTCGACGCCGCCAAGCCCGCGCAGTACGGCTTTACCTATGAGATCCGCAAAAACAACCGCGACGACAGCTATTCCTCGAACCCGAACGAAAACGAGTATTCGTTCGGCAAGGGCTCGGACTATACCGCCGTCAAGGGCGTCACGACGTTTGCGGGCAACAACTACCGCAGCGGCTTTGCGTACGGCACGGCGCGCATCACGATGCAGTCGATGGAGCAGGTCTGGTCGTTTGCCGTCGGTTCGTCGAACGGCTTTGCAGGCGCGTCGTGGACAGGCCAGCCGCTGATCGTGACATGGGAGGGGCAGACCTTAAAGACGCTGGGCGTGCGCGACGAGTTCAAGGCGAAGGATTCGCTTACCGAGGTCATCCTGTGCGCGGCGGACGGCAATATCTATTTCTACGAGCTGGAGACCGGCAGCCGCACGCGCGAGACGATTTCGATCAACGCGCCGCTGTTCGGCACGCCCACGCTGGACCCGACCGGCGTTCCGATGCTGTATATCGGGCAGGGCACGCTGTCCGAGCCGAACAGCAACAAGTCCGCGGCGTACGCGGTCAATCTCTGCAGCAATACGCATCAGACCGTCGTTTCCGGCAAGGATTACACCTCGCGCCGGTCCGACTGGTCGGCGTTTGATTCGAGCCCGCTCATCATCGAGGATACGCTGATCTGGCCGGGGGAGAACGGCGTGCTGTATTTGATCGAGCTGAACACGCGCTACAACGCCGAGACGGGCGAGCTGTCGATCAACCCGGGCGACAAGATCAAATACCGCTACAGCGGCACGGGCTATGCAAGCTCGACGCAGGCGGGCAAGCGTGCGTACGGCTTTGAGTCGTCGGTCGCGGCGTTCCGCAACAATCTGTACCTCACGGACAACGGCGGCTTTCTGCAGTGCGTCGACCTCAATACGCTGAAGCTGCAGTTCGTCACCGACGTGGGCGGCGACTGCGATGCGACGCCGGTTCTGGAGGAGGACGGCGACGCGGGCGCCGTGTATGTGTACACCGTGTCGCAGACGAACGAGCAGAGCCCCGAGCTGCAGAACGGCTACGGCTATTGCTGCATCCGCAAGATCGACGCGCGTACCGGCGCGATCGTCTGGGAGCAGAAGCAGTTTGTCCAGATCCTCGACCCGACCACCGGCAAAAATATGAAGGGCGGCAGCAAGTCGACGCCGCACATCGGACACGGCACGATCGGCGATCTTCTGATCTGCGCGTTCTACGGCCTGACCGTGCAGACGACCGACGCAAACGGCAATCCGACCTACGGCTACGGCGGCAAGCTGATGGCGTTCGACCGCAAGACCGGCGCGGTACGCTGGGAGATCACGCAGACCGGCAACGCGGACTACGTTTCCTCGCCGCTGGTCATGTACAACGCCCGCGGCGACGCGTATCTGATCGCCTGCGACCGCGACGGCGGCATCCGCCTGTACGACGCGGCGCGTCCCGGCGAGAACGCGCTTGCAGCGCTCGACCTCGGCGAACGCATCGACGCCACGCCGGTTGCCTACGGAAACTACATCGTCGTCGCCACGACCGGCACGACCGAGCAGACGCGCATCTTCTGTCTGAAGCTGAGCTGAATCGCAAAAGAATCAAAGCCCCTGTCAACAAACCGAGACAGGGGCTTTTTTGACGGGTTTATGCAGCCGGCTCTGCCGTTCCGACGTCCTGCGGCGGCAATCGACGCGAACCGCAAAAGAAGCCGGGCGGACGGCATGCTTCCGTCTTGCGCAAACCGGCGCGATTTGCTATAATACAGTTAGAACAAACTGGGGGCATATGGAATGAAGATCCTTTTGGTCAACGACGACGGCATCGACGCGGTCGGGATCCGGAGCCTGGTCCGGACGCTTTCCGGAGAGCATACGGTATGGATCGCCGCGCCGGACCGGCAACGCAGTGCGGCCAGCATGACAATGACGCTTGAGCTTCCGCTTCGCGCTGCGCCGCGCACCGTCGAGGGCGCTGCGCTTGCATATGCGGTCGACGGTACGCCGGTGGACTGCGTACGGCTCGGGCTCGGCAATCTTGTGCCGGAAAAGCCGGACCTTGTGATCTCCGGGATCAACCACGGTCCGAATCTCGGCAGCGATACGCTCTATTCGGGGACCTGCGGCGCCGCGCAGCAGGCGGCGGTTCTCGGCGTACAGGCGATCGCGATGTCGCTGGATCATCGTAATCCGACGCATTTTGAAACGGCGTGCGCCGTGACGAAGCGCATGGTCGGGATCGTCGGAAGACGTCCGCTGCCGTTCGGGATGTACTATAACGTCAACGTGCCCGATCTGCCGCTTGCGCAGATCGCGGGCTATCGGGTCACGGGCCTTTCGATGGTGCGGTACAACGACGTTTACGACCGGCGCGAGGATCCGCTCGGACGTCCGTATTTCTGGGTGCCGCGCGGCAAGCTGCCCTGCGATCCGGACGAGGACAGCGATTATGCGTGGATGAAGAAGGACTATGTGACGGTCACGCCGATGAGCTTCCATTCCGAGCAGTTAGGCGCGGTCGATCTTTCGGACGAATTCGGAGGCGAAGCATGAGAGTTGCGGTCATCGGCGGCGGCGCCGCGGGACAGATCGCCGCGATCAAGGCGGCGGAAAACGGACACCGCGTCACGCTGCTCGAACAAAATGAAAAGCTCGGCAAAAAGCTGTTCATCACCGGCAAGGGCCGCTGCAACGTCACGAACGCGGCGGACCGCGAGGGCTTCTTCCGGCATGTGATCCGCAATCCGCGGTTTTTGTACAGCGCCTACGCGCACTTTGACAGCGCGGCGATCATGGCGCTGATCGAGGCGGCCGGCGTGCCGCTGAAGGTCGAGCGCGGGCAGCGCGTGTTTCCGGCGTCCGACCATTCGAGCGATATTCTGAAAGCGCTGGAGCGCACGGTCCGCGCGGCGGGCGTCGAGGTGCGGCTCAACACGCGCGTGTCCGGGATCGTCGCCGCAAACGGCGCGGTCTCCGGCGTCAGGATCGGACAGACCGTCGAGCCGTTCGACGCGGTCGTTCTCGCGACCGGCGGGCTTTCCTATCCGTCCACCGGCAGCACGGGCGACGGACTGCGGTTTGCGCAGGCGCTCGGACATACGATCGAGCCGCTGTGCGCGTCGCTGGTTCCGCTGGAGACGGAGGAGCGCTGGTGCTTTGAACTGTCGGGGCTGACGCTGAAAAACGTCACGCTCACCGCGTTTTCCCGCAAGGGCAGGGAGGTCTATACCGAGCTCGGCGAGATGCTGTTCACGCACTTCGGCGTCAGCGGACCGCTGGTGCTGTCGGCGTCGGCGCTGCTTGCGGGCGAGGCCGAGGGCGCACTGCTTTCGATTGACCTGAAGCCGGGGCTGTCAGAGGAGCAGCTGGATGCAAGGCTGCTGCGCGATCTGGCCGCGAACAACCGGAAAACGATGGGCGGCGCGCTGTACGGGCTGCTGCCGCAAAAGCTTTTGGGCGTTGTGCTCACGGAGGCCGGGATTGACGCGGCGGCGCCGGCGTCCGGCTGCACGAAGGCGCAGCGGAGGGCGCTCACCGAAACGCTGAAGGGGCTCAAGCTGCATGTGAAGGCGGCGCGCGGCTTTACGGAGGCGATCGTCACGCGCGGCGGCGTTTCCACGCGGGAGGTCAACCCCTCCACGATGGAATCCAGGAAGGTGAAGAATCTGTTTTTTGCGGGCGAAATGCTCGATACGGACGCCTTTACGGGCGGGTTTAACCTGCAGATCGCCTGGTCGACGGGCGCGCTGGCAGGCAGCAGCATTCCTATGGAGGTAACAGCAATGAAACAAAGCATCGGTATTGACGGCCCCGCGGGCGCGGGCAAGAGCACGGTCGCAAAGCGCATCGCGGCGATCCTCAACATCCCGTATCTCGATACGGGCGCGATGTACCGCGCGGTCGCGGTCGCGGCAAAGCGGCACGGCGTCGCGTTTGACGATGAGCCGGGGATCGCTGCGCTGATCGGCACGATCGGCATGCAGGTCCGCTATACGGAGACCGGCGAGCAGCACATTCTGGTCGACGGCGAGGACGTTACGGGCGAGCTGCGCACCGAGGAGATCAGTCAGGGCGCGTCACTGGTGAGCCGTGTGCCCGCCGTGCGGGACCGGCTGACGGAGCTGCAGCGCGAGGTCGCGCATGCGCAGCGCGTGGTCATGGACGGGCGCGACATCTGCACGAACGTTCTGCCGGATACGCCGTACAAATTCTTCGTGACCGCGTCGGCCGAGGAGCGCGCCAACCGGCGGTATAAGCAGCTCATCGAGAGCGGGCAGCCCGCCGAATACGAGACGATCCTTTCCGACATCATCCGCCGCGACAAGCAGGACAGTGAGCGCGTGTACAAGCCGCTCTACTGCGGCGCGGACACGATGCGCATTGATACGACCGATATGACGATCGAAGAGGCGGTGGAGACGATTCTGCGGGAGGTCTGACATGCTGTACGTGTTCCTGTGCTTCTTCATCAAGCCGCTGTTCTGGCTGTACGGCCGGCCGAAGATCCATAACCGCGCCGCGCTGAAGAGCAAGGGCAAGGTCATCTACGTGTCGAACCACGTCAAGATGACCGACCCGGTCTGGATCGCCGCGATCGTCTGGCGCTGCATCCACTTCATGGCGAAATCGACGCTGTTTTCCTCGAAGCTGATGCGCATGCTGTACCGGCTGATGCTGGCGTTCCCGGTCAATCAGCGCACGGCGGACACGAAGTCGATCAAGCATGCGTGCGCGCTTCTCGAAAAGGGCAAGGCGTTCGGCGTGTTCCCGGAGGGGCATCGCTGCGCGACCGAGCGCGACATGGACGCACTCGACAAGGGCTGCGCGTTCATCGCACTGCGCGCCGACGCGCCGATCGTGCCGCTGTATTTCGTGCACCACGACCGCAAATTCGGGCAGCGGATGAAGGTCGCGGTCGGCGATCCGATCTATCCCGGCGAGGTCAAGGCACGCTGTCCCGGCAAAAAGCCGGTTGATGCGGTCAACGCCGCGATCACGGATGCGATGTTCACGCTGCGCGATATTGCGGAGGCCATGTGATGCGGGTCCTGATGGCAAAACACAGCGGATTCTGCTTCGGCGTGTCGCGGGCGATCGAACGCGTCAACGCCGCGGCCGAGACGGGCGCGCACGTCTTTACCTACGGCAAGATCATCCACAACGAGGGCGTTGTCGCGGAGCTCGAAGCGCGCGGCATCCATGCGGTCGATTCGATCGAGGGGCTGCACGCGGGCGATACGCTCGTGATCCGGGCGCACGGCGCGCCGCCGGAGGTCTTTTCGGCGTGCGGGCAGAAGGGCGTCCGCGTGATCGACGCGACGTGTCCGTTCGTCAAGCGCATCCACAGGATCGTCGAACAGGCGGCAGAGAAGGGGGAGCGCGTTGCGATCCTCGGCAAGCCCGTGCATCCGGAGGTGATCGGCATCAAAAGCCGCGCGGGCGAAAACGCCGTGATCCTGACGGGGCCGGAGGACGCGGAAAAGCTCGGTCCGTGCAAAGCGCTGACGTTCGTTTCACAGACGACCGCCAAGGCGGAAACGTACGACGCGACGCTGAAGATCCTGCGCGAACGCACGGACGATCTGCATGCGTTCTGTACGATCTGCGACACCACGCGGCAGCGTCAGGCAGAGGCGAAGCTGCTTGCCGAACGGTGTACGCGGATTTTTGTTCTCGGCTCCGAATCGAGCGCGAATACCTGCGCGCTTTTGGATTTGTGCCAAAAAACCTGCAAAAAGTCCGAAATCATTGATAGAATCGGGAAAATTTCTCTTGCAAAAATAAAACACGATGATATAATAGGTGTAATCGCAGGCGCATCGACGCCAACAGCGATGATTAGGGAGGTTAAACAAGTAATGAGCGAACTCGAAAAGACGACAGTTGAAACCATCGAAGCGGAAGCTCCCGCTGAGGTTGTCGCCGAAACCACTGAAGTTGTTGCAGAAGAGACGCCGGCAGTTGCCGAAGCGGTCCAGGAAGCGGTCGAAGAAGCACCCGCAGCCGTGGAAGAAGTTGTCGAAGCAGTCGAAGAAGCAGCAGAACCCGTTGCTGTCGAGGCAGAGGCGGAAGCCGAGCCGGAGACTTTTGAACAGGCCTTTGAAAAGACCGTAAAGCGGATTCGTCCGGGCCAGCTGATCACGGGCACCGTGCTCCAGATCGTGGACGGCGAAGTTTTCGTCAACATCGGCTACAAGGCTGACGGCGTGATTCCGAAGGGAGAATTCTCAGCGGATCCCGAGGTCCGTGCGGAAGACGTTGTCAAGGAAGGTGACAGCATCGACGTGGAAGTCCTCATGGTCAACGACGGTGAAGGCAATGTCCGCCTTTCCCGCAAGAATGTCGAAGGCAAGAAGCTGATGGACGAAATGTTCGCAGAGGATGTCGAAGGCAAGACCTTTGAGGCTGTGGTCAAGGAGGTCGTCAAGGGCGGACTGATCGCGGACATCAACGGCGTTCGCGCGTTCGTTCCGGCTTCGCACGTTTCCACGAAATATGTCGAGAACCTGAACGACTATGTCGGCAAGACCATCAAGGTCAAGGTTCTCGAAGCCGACAAGGCCAAGAAGCGCATCGTCGCGTCCATCAAGCAGGTCCTCATCGAGGAAGCCAAGGCAGCGAAGGCAGCCAAGTGGGACGCGCTCGTCGTCGGCGAGAAGGTCCACGGCGTCGTCCGCCGCATCACCGATTTCGGCGCGTTTGTCGACATCGGCGGCCTCGACGGTCTTGTACACGTCACCGACTGCGCATGGGGCAGAGTCAAGCATCCGAGCGACGCGCTGTCCATCGGCCAGGAGATCGAGGTCCTGATCCTCGGCGTCGACCGTGAGAAGGAGCGCATTTCGCTGGGCTACAAGCAGCTCCAGCCGAAGCCCTGGACCAAGGCGGCCGAGAAGTACCCGATCGGCGCGATCGTTGAGGGCAAGGTCGTTCGTATCGTTCCGTTCGGCGCATTCGTCGCGCTTGAGCCCACGATCGACGGTCTCATCCACATTTCGCAGGTCGGCGTCCATCGCATCGAAAAGGTCGAGGACGAGATCAAGGTCGGCGACATCGTCCGCTGCAAGGTGCTCGACGTCAACGTCGAGGCAAAGCGCATCAGCCTTTCCCGCAAGGATGCTCTGATCGAGGAGAACCCCGAGATCGCGGAGCAGCTTGCAGCCGAGAAGGCGGAGCGTGAACGTGTCAACGCGGAGCGCAAAGCGCAGCGCGAGGCACAGCGCGAGCAGCAGAACAAGGAGCGCGAGGAGCGCAATGCTCGCCGCGCGCAGGAGAACGGCGAACGCCGCGAATCCCGTCCGGATCGCAGCCGCCGCAACTCCGAGGACGGCGACTATGATCTGCCGACGGTCACCAAGACCACCACGTCCCTTGCAAGCCTGTTTGCAAACTACAAGCCGGACGAGGAGTAATCCGAACCCAAAGGAGCCGATCGCAGCCGCGATCGGCTCTTTGTCTTCCGTGCGGATGCGCGGTGACAACAATATAGGAAAAAACATCAAAAATAAGACTTGACAGAACAGGGTTCTTTGCCTATAATAGAAAAGGTCCGCCAAAGTAGCTCAGTCGGTAGAGCGACGCACTCGTAATGCGTAGGTCAGGGGTCCGAGTCCCCTCTTTGGCTCCAATGTCGAGGCGTAGCGCAGTTTGGTAGCGCGTTTGGTTCGG
>JAEEGL017393866.1_pt1 | contig 12376 bp, 14 predicted proteins | sample 9134231 | NCBI WGS metagenome assembly JAEEGL01 (sample SAMN16246548, study PRJNA631951) | gut metagenome | biome: gut microbiome; feature: rumen; material: fiber-attached | host: Bos | place: Iran: Karaj | collected 2018-10 | reverse complement strand
CTTCATAAACAAATAATTTCTTACCCATAGCACGTCCTAAACGATTATGAGGTAACATACCATTTACTGCTCTTTCTAGCATTTCGATTGGATAATCTTCACGCATTGTTTTTGCATTTCTTTCTCTTAATCCACCAGCGTACATAGAATGATTATAATACATCTTATCTTCTAGTTTATTACCAGTTAGATTAACTTTCTTTGCATTAATTATAATTACATAATCACCACAATCAATATGTGGAGTATAAGTAGGTTTATTCTTACCACGTAAGATATGAGCAGCTAAAGTAGCAACACGACCAAGTGATTTACCTTCAGCATCAATTACATACCAAGAACGAACTACTTCTTCTTTCTTTTGCATAAATGTTTTCATTTTTTTCTCCTTCTATTTACGAAATTTGGTGTTCCCAATACCAAATCTCATAGGGAATTTCAATGTACCGATAAAGATTATACTTGTTTTATTACTTATTGTCAATGATTATTCTATCTTTTTAATGATTTTTTTAATACATTTACTTTTTCTTCTTTTTAACTGGTTCTTTTTCTATATTTATCATTCCACTTTTTAATTCTTCATCTGTGAAATGAAATCTTTTATTCTCTATAACATCATTATATTTATTAAATAAATATTCTGGATCCTTGGTAAATGATTCTACAATTTTAAGAATAATATCAAATTTAATATTTCCATCAAAGTTTAATATATTCTTATTATTATCAATAGTTCTAGTTATTTTAAATATACATGATGTATTACTATCACATACTATTTCCATTAAATAAATATAACTATCTTTTGGTTTCTTTAATTTAATATGAAATGGTAATTCATTAACTTTATTCTTATTATAATCTTTATCAATATAGTTAATTAATAATATACTTAAATCATTATATTTACCAAGTAATATTAGTACTTTTCCTTTACCACTTTCATAACCATTAGATATGTTAATATCATAACTATTATCTTTATCTTCGTATTGTGTAGAAATATATGGATTATTAGTATCTCTTGCTTTAATATTCCACATTGCATTAGTTAAATCTAAATTACATGAGGAAATAAAACCATTAAATCGATAAATCATGGTTTTTGAATCAATTTCTTTAACACCTAATAATCTCTTTACTTCATCTACAAAGTTACTCATTATTATCCTTTCATTTAAATAATGATCTAATTAGTTTCTTAAAACCTTTAACTGGTTCATCTAAACTTTCATCATTGGTAATACCTTTAATTAAATCTCCATTAGTAAAACCAGTACTCTTTTGTTTAATAATTTCACTATAGTTAGTATGTACTAATTCAGGATTAACAACAAAAGATTTAACTAATTTTAATATTAAACTAAAATCTAAGATATTTGCATAAAAAGATATAACTAATGGTAACATCATCTTTTCACTATTCTTTCGAATAATAAATTTAACTTTTGGATTAGCAATGGTCACTATATCCATCGTATAAATATAATCATTAAAGTTTTTAACAATAGATAATCTAAATGGTAATTCATTTATTTTATTATAATTCTTATCTTTATCAGTAAAATTAGTAAATGATACTTCAATATCATTATAATTACCCATTAATGTTAAAGAACTACCTTCTTTTTCATTATTGCTTCTAAAAAACTTTAAATCAAATGGTTTTTCTATCTCTTCGTTTTTAGTATAAACATATTCTATATTAGAATGACTAAAATCTTTTGATAAAACACCTTTTTCTAAATCCATATCACAAGCTTTTATAAAACCGTTAATACGATATTCTAGTGTCTTACTTTCTAGTTCATCAATTCTATATTTACTCTTTATATCATTAACGAAATTATATTCATTCATAAATACTCCTATTTATTTTTTAATTTTAATAGTTGGATTATCTAAACTATGATCTTGCATTATAGCAGAATCAATCTCTTCATTAGTAAAGAAAGTCATTTTATTTTTCATTACTTCTGCATAAGTAATATAAACTAATTCTGGATTATATATATATGCTTTTATTAGTTTTAATACTTCACTAAATTCTGTATTACCATTATAGAATTCTATTTTAGAAAATAGTGTATTACTCTTACCTTCTTGATATTTTTCAATAACATATTTTGTTATACCAGCTACACTCTCAATAGTTAGATGAAAAGTATAATATCTAACACTTAATTTTTCACTATCTTTAGTACTATATAAAACTGTATTTGGTGTCATTACTGTTTCTTTATTATCAAATGTTTTATAGATAGAAATACTAAATGGTAATTCCACAACTTCACTATCTAAATCCATATCTTCTTTAAAGTAATTATCAAATGTAAAGTTTAAATTACCATAATAACCACTAATAGATAATCCTTCTTCTTCTACAGTTGGATTAAGTGCAATATAATAAGCTGGATCTTCTTGTGTATTTCCCTTTTCTTTATTTCGATAAAATAATACTCTATCACTGGTTCTTTTACCATCAGTTTTTATATTATTCATTCCACAAGCTTTGGCAAAACCGTTAATTCTATAAGTAAGTGTTTGGTTATTGAAAGCCTCATTCATTTCTGCTAATTGATTATTTTTTTCCATAAACCCTCCAATTTACTCACTATAATAATCTAGTATGTTACTTTTGTCAAATATAATCCTTCTGAATGAGCTGTTATACTAGCCATTCTACGATCTTTACTATCAAGGATTTTTGGTATATCAGAAGCTTTTTTCTTACCTTCACCTACTCTAATTAAATAACCTACCATATTTCTTATTTGGTATTTAATAAATCCATTACCTCTAAAAGTAAATGTTAAGATATTATTCTTTTCTTGAATATTAACATAATTAATTGTTCTAACATAGTTTTCTCTTTTATCTCTATTAGGAGTAAAACTTTTGAAATTATGAGTACCCAAAAAGTATTTAATACCTTCTTTCATCTTTTCTACATCAAGGCGCTTACAATATTGATAAACATAATTTCTTTCTATTGGATTATATTCACCCATATTAAGTTTATATTGGTACTCTTTTTCTTTAACCATGTATCTTGCGTGAAAGTTATCATCTACTACTTCAGTTTTAATAACATGAATATCTTTTGGTAAATTAGAATTCATTGCTCTCATTAATTTATATGGTGTTATATCTACACTAATATCTACATGCGCAGTTTGATATAATGCATGAACTCCTTTATCAGTTCTACCACTACTATTTAATATAGTATCAATACCACCATTAATCCCTTTTAGAGCTTTTTCCATCTCTTCTTGAATAGTTCTTAATCCTTCTTGTCTTTGATAACCATTAAAGTCTTTCCCATCATATGAAAACGTAATTAAATATCTCATCCTACCACTATTGCCACAAATAATACTATTAAATGCACTGTTAGATATAGTGCAACTAAATTATTTGACCCTTTCTTTTTCTTTTTATTATTTTTAAATCTAATATAATTCTTTTCACTAGTTGATACTTCATAAACAGTATAATATGATGTATCAAGATAATAGAAACAATATTCAAAGATTAACATAATCTTAAATAACCAATAATTATTTAATAAATAACATAGTAATAAGATTATTATTGAAACAACAATAAACTCGATATTACGAAAACTTCTTTCACTTAATGCAAATAATGTATATGCAACAAATAACACTATTAAAGTAGTTAAACTATTTACTACTAGTATTACTCCAATATAACAAACTAAACATAATAATCTGTATAAAATACTTATCTTATTTTTGGGAAACATTTCGATACACATCCTTTATTAAATCTCTAATATCATTAGAATACTTAAGTCTTATTTTTTTATCTTTAACTAAATTAACAAACTCTACTATATCTGGTTCATGAATATTATATTTCTTTAATATTTTCTTCTTTTCTAAGATATTTATATCACCATAATAACAATCTTTATCATTAATTAATAAGATCTTTTTACAAAGTGAATAAATAATATTACTATCATTACTACCAATAATAATAGTTCTATTAGCTTTTACCATATTTTTTAATAAAACTATTATTTTCTTTTTATTTTGATAATCTAAATCAATAAATGGTTCATCAATAACAATAATCTTTTTATTACTATTTATTAACATAAAATACTTAAGTAATTTTAATTCACTATGAGATAATTCATTAACTTGTTTATTTAGAAAATCTTTATCTAATTCATAATCTTTTATAATACTTGTATCAACCAGAAAACTAGAGACTTTCTTCTTACTTAGACTAATTCTATTATCTAAATAAAAGATATTATCACCAGTTAATGATTCTAATAATTTATTATAATCACCCATTACTCCAATAATAGTATTTGTATCTAACTTAATATTAATAAATTTATTCTTTAATACTAAGGCCATATATCATCAACCATCTCTTTCATATTAGAATACTCTTTATCTACTAAGTTATACATTTTAAGTTTAATACACAAATCAGTTAAAAAAGGTATTTCTAAGTTATGGGAAGTAAATATACTATCATCTTTATAAATATCACTTGGTTTATATTTACCAATTACTTTATAGTTATCTAAAAGAATAATCTTATCACTAAGATAAGCTACTTCCATTGAATTAGTGAAGTTTATAACTGTTAATCCATCATTAACTAAATTATTTAAAATACTAATTATTTCATTACGTAATTCTCTTTCAAAGATATCTAATACACTATCTAATAATAATACTTTAGGTTTATGTAAAAGACTAATCATGATTAATAATAATTGTTTATCATAAGTACTTAGTTCATTAATATATTTATTTAATAAATCATTCTTATTAAATAAACTTAGTATTTCTTTTATTCTTTCAATACCATTATTATAACTATAACCTAGATTATTAAGAGGAAAAAGCATCTCATCAATTACTTTTTTATATATAAAACTATCTTTATTAAATCTATTTACTATACCCAAGTTAACAATATAATCATTAACTTCTTTTCTATTTAATTCATAATTATTACAAGTAATATGATTAGTGGTAGGAATAATACCTGATATTAGTCTAAATAACGTAGTTTTTCCACTATTATTAGAACCTATTATTGAATAATAAGTTTTATCTTTAAAAGTTAGATTAATATTACTAAAGTCCTTATATGATAAGTCTTTTATTTCAAGTACTATAGCCATATTCCACCTTCTACTTTAATTATATAAAAAAATATATAAAAAAAATAGACATTGGTCTATTTTTGACTAAAGAATTTTGTTATTTCTTTCTCAGTTAAATAAGATTTAGTTATCTTATTTCCTTTAATAACTAATAGTGTTGGTCCACTAAATTTTAATTTATTTAAATCATTTGAAATAACTGTTTTATTACCAATAAAATTATTATTAAATCCAGAAGATAAATCTAAGAAATATAATTTTTTAGATCCCGTATATTTACTAGCTAATACTTCATATAATGCATCTTTCTCACTACTTTTATCATAAGCTAATACTAAGTATTCATCATCTTCTTTATTAAACATAGTTCCTGCTATTACCATACTAGTATCTATTTCTGTTTCTGGTTTATTCTTCTTAGTTAAACTCCATGTACCATTAGCAAAATTAATAACTACATAAGCAAGTCCAATAAATAATATTACACCAAGAGCTATTTTAAATACTTTATATACATCTTTATCATCTTTAAATAATGTTTCTACTTCTTTTCTTTGTGCTTTTAATCTTTTTTGTTCTTTTATCATTTGTTTTTTATTCATAGTTCACCTCTTTGACCAAATAATTATAGCATAAATTATAGAAAAAACAAAGATTTATATGTCAACGCATGTTTCTTTATTATCATAAAATTATTCTTTATATTATCAATAGATTCATCTAATAAAATACTTATTTCTTCTTTACTATAACCATTATAAAACAATTCAAATATATATGATAAAGTAGCTGGCATAGAATTTTTAAATATAATTAATTCACTTTCTTTATCAATACTTTTTTTAATACTTGGTAATACATCAATATACTTAATATTTGTATTAGGAATATATGTATCATAAGATAAAGCTTTATTAAGTATTTCTCTTTTATTTGATGTATTAACTCTAATATTAGAGACTATCATATTATTAAGAGCTTTCTTAAAATATGAATAAAACATGGATGAATTATAAATATTATATTTTTGGGATGTATGATATAAAGTTATATAACCTAATTGCATTAAATCTTCTAATTCATAACCAAATTTTTTAAAGAATTTAACATAGTCTTTAACTAACTTATAAATAAGTGGTTTATATTTTTCTAACAATATACTAAAACTATTTTCTTCATTATCACAAACCATATAAAGTATTTCATAATCATTCATGTCTCGATACATTTATTTTTTTACCATTTCATAGATTAATATCCCAGCAGCTACTGATGCATTTAAACTATTTACCTTTCCATACATTGGGATACTAACTATATAGTCACTTGATTCTCTTATTATTCTTGATATACCATTACCTTCATTACCAATAATTAAACAAGATTTAGGTGAAAAAGAAATATTAGAATAACTCTCTCCATTCATATCCGCTCCATATATCCAAAAACCATTATTCTTTAAATACTTAATAGTACTACTAAGATTAGTTACTTGGCATATTTTAACATCATATAATGTTCCTACACTTGTTTTCATAACTGTTTCATTAACTGATACACTACGATTAATAGGTAATATAATACCATCAATACCACTGGCTTCAACCGTTCTTACTATTGCACCTAAGTTATGTGGATCTTCTAAGTGATCAAGAATAACTATTTTACAATTATCTTTATTCTTAATAATATCATCAATAGAACAATAGTTATAATCCCCTATTTCCAATATTACACCTTGATGATTATTTTTGGCAATAGCATCCAATTTAGTCTTTTCCATGTATTTTATGGGTATATTTCTACTTTTCAGTAAAGACAAAATATCATTTTCATTAAAATTATTTTGTAAAATAGCATTTTTTATACCATTATTTTTTTTTAAATTTTTTAATATTTCTTTAACATTATTACGTCCTGATACTATCATACACTAATTATTATAAAAAATATTCTATTTAAGAATATTCTTCATTATTATTTCTATCCTTTCATTATTATTTTCTAACTTCAAATAACCAATTAAAGCTTCTAATCCAGTTGCATATTTATATGTTACAATATCACAATTTCTTGGATGAGAGATACTTTTATGATTTCTAGCTCTTTTAATTATTTCTAATTCTTCTTCATTAAAGAAGTTTTCATCCATTAATCTTTTTACTATTTCACATTGTGCTTTTGCACTAGAATATTTAATTGATTCAGTTTGTAAATCATTAACATTAGCTATACCTTTATTAATTAGATAAATTCTAACATAATCTTCATATATTGTATCACCTAGATAAGCTAATACTAAACTATTTATTTCTTTTGTCATCTTCTATCGCTTCTACCAAACATAAATACTAGTCTTACTATTTCCATTAATGTTGATAATACACCTGCTACATAAGTAAGAGCAGCGGATGTTAACATCTTTTTAGCACCACTATGTTCATCATTAGTAACCATACCATATTCTTTAATAAGTTTTAAAGCACGATTAGATGCATCAAATTCAACTGGTAAAGTAATTAATTGGAATAATAGAATAACTAATTCAAAAGCAATACCCACCCATATTAAATTCATAATACTAAGGGCTATACCTGCCATAATAGCTACATAACCTAATTTAGATGATAAATTAACTATTGGAACTATTTTATTTCTAAATCTTAAGAATTTATAACCATTCTTATCTTGTATTGCATGACCACATTCATGTGAAGCAACAGAAGTAGCAGCAATAGTCTTGCCATTATAAATATCATGTGATAATTTAACACATTTCTTTTGTGGATCATAATGGTCAGTTAACTCTCCTTGTGTTTCTAAGATAATAACATTAGATAATCCATTTCTATCAAGTATCTCTCTTGCTACATCAAATCCAGTCTTGCCACTTTTTATTAAAACCTGTTTATATTTCTTATAATTTAAACTAATATATGCTTGTGCACCACCAGTAATTAAGGTAGCACCAGCTATTAAAAGAATAGATATTAAATCCATAATTCACCTCACTTAAATAATATAATAAAATATATGTTTTTTCAATAGAAAAAAACTTCAAATAAATGAAGTTTTATTTAATAATTTCGTATAAAGTACCTTCTCTAGTATCTTTAAGAACAATACCCATTTCCAAGAGTTTATTTCTTATTTCGTCAGCTTTAGCGTAATCTTTATTAGCTTTTGCAATATTTCTTTCATTAATAAGATTTTCTATTTCTTCTTTATTAGCTATTTCTTTAGTTTCTTCTTTAGATAAATCTAGAGATAATACTGTATCAAATTCATTAATTAGTTTTAATTTAGTAAAGTCATTCATATCACTTTTTAATACATCATATATTGTAGTTAAGGCAAGTGATGTATTTAAGTTATTATCCATAACTTCTTTAAACTTTTCTTTATATTTATCATAATCTGGTGATATAACATCTTCATCTTTATTAAGTTTTAAAACTCTGTTCTTTAGTTTTAGATATGCATTTTCAGCTATATCAAGATTTTCATATGAGAACATTAATGGTTTTTGATAATGACTAGAAAGTACCATATAACGATATGATAATGGATTATAACCATGTTTAATTAAATTATCTACGGTTAAGAATTCACCAGTACTTTTACTCATTTTTCCATTGATATCATTTAAGTGTTCTGAATGGAACCAATAATTACACCATTTATGACCTAAATATGCTTCACTTTGTGCTATTTCATTAGTATGATGTGGAAAGATATTATCTACACCACCACAGTGGATATCTAAGTATTCTCCAAGATATTTCATCGAAATACATGAACACTCGATATGCCATCCAGGATATCCATAACCCCATGGTGAATCCCATTTAAGTTCTTGATCATCAAACTTAGATTTAGTAAACCATAAAACAAAGTCTGCTTTATTTCTTTTATTATCATCTTTTGTAACATCTTCTCTTGCTCCATCAATCAAATCGTCAACATTATGATTAGTAAGACAATAATAATTATCTAACTTTGATGTATCAAAATAAACATTACCACCAGTTATATATGCATAACCATTTTCTAATAATTTACTAATTACTTTAATATACTCAGATATTTGTGAAGTAGCTGGTACTAAAGTATCTGGTTTTCTAATATTAAGTTTCTTGGCATCTTCAAAGAACTTATCAGTATAAAACTTAGCTATATCTAAGACACTCTTATGTTCTTTTTTAGCACTATTAACCATTTTATCAGTACCATCATCAGAATCTCCTGTTAAATGACCAACATCAGTGATATTCATAACACGATCTACTTTATATCCAAGATACTTTAAATACTTTTCTAAAACATCTTCACTAATATATGTACGAAGATTTCCAATATGAGCAAAATGATATACAGTAGGTCCACAAGTATACATCTTAACTACTCCATCATTGTTAGGAACAAATTCTTCTACTTTTCTAGTTAATGTATTAAAAAACTTCATAAATACCTCCACTTATGCTTATTATATAATAAATTTAATTAAAAACAAAGAGAAACTTATTTTTTATTAACTGCAGCTTTAATTAATCCATCAAATAAAGGACCTGGTCTATTTGGACGAGACTTGAATTCTGGATGGAATTGGCAAGCTACAAAGTAATCATTCTTTTCTATTTCAACTATTTCTACTAAATCAAGTTCTGGATTAACTCCAACTGTTTTTAGTCCTTTTTTCTCTAATAATTCACGATATTTGTTATTGTATTCAAAACGATGACGATGTCTTTCCTCAATAATATCTGATTTATATAATTCATATGCTTTACTATTCTTATCTAATTTACAACTATATTTACCTAATCGCATTGTTCCACCAAGATTTTTTATTTTCTTTTGTTCTTCCATAATTGCAATTACAGGATTTTCTGTTGTATCACTAAACTCTTCGGAGTTAGCATCTTTTAATTTTAAGATATTTCTTGCAAACTCAATAACAGATAATTGCATACCAAGACAAATTCCTAAAAAAGGCACATTCTTTTCACGAGCATATTTAATTGCGGTAATCATACCTTCTATTCCACGAGAACCAAATCCACCTGGTACTACTATTGCTTTATATTTCTTTAGAATACTTGCTACATTCTTTTCGGTAATAGTCTCTGAATCAACTACTTCTACTTTTACCTTAACTCCATGTTTATAACCTGCATGCTTTAAACTTTCAATGACTGAGATATATGCATCTTCTAGTTTTACATATTTACCTACTAAACAAACATCCATTTCTTCTTTATTTTTTCTAATATTTTTAATCATCTTTTCCCATTCTTTATTATTAGGAACAAAACTTTCTAATTTTAAATGATTACAAGCTTCTATACCTAGTCCTGCTTCTTCTAAAAGTAGTGGTATGGCATAAAGATTATCAGCTGTTAAATTCTCGATTACACTAGACTTTCTAACGTTACAAAACAAAGCTATTTTCTCTTTCATATCATCCATTATAGGAATATCTGTTCGACAAACTAAAATATCTGGTTGAATTCCTAAACTTTGTAATTCTTTAACAGAGTGTTGAGTTGGTTTAGTTTTAACTTCATTACTACCACTAATAAATGGTAATAGAGTAACATGAATATATAGTACATCTTCTTTATTCTTCTCAAGTCCTACTTGTCTTATTGCTTCTATCATTGATAATCCTTCAATATCACCAATCGTACCACCTATTTCCGTTATAACTATATCAACATCAGTATTTTCAAAACTGTATATTTTCTCTTTTATTTCATTAGTGATATGCGGTATTACTTGAACTGTTTTACCAAGATATTCTCCTCTTCTTTCTTTTTCTATTACATTAGAATATATCTTACCCATAGAAACACTAGAATTCTTAGTAAGATTTTCATCAATAAATCTTTCATAGTGCCCTAAATCTAAATCAGTTTCACCACCATCTTCCGTTACAAATACTTCACCATGTTCATGTGGATTCATTGTTCCTGGATCAACATTTATATATGGATCAAACTTTTGCATTGTTACTTTATAACCACGATTTTTAAGTAAACGACCTAGAGAAGCCGCTGTTATTCCTTTACCTAAACCTGATACAACTCCACCTGTTACAAATACATATTTTTTATTCATAATTTCCTCCTATAAAAACAAAAAAAGATTTAAAAAATCGCCCAAAGGGGTTTTTTTTAAATCTATCATATAGACATAATACCACTATTATTTTTTCAATACAATATATTTTTATAAAAAAAAATAAAAAAAAGAACTCAAGAGAGTTCTTTAAATAACCCATAGATTTAATACAACGTATGATAAGAATAATACTAATAATAATTCTAATAATAAGAATAGTATTTTCTTTAACCAAGTAGTATATTTAATATCTAATATACTTAAAGTAAATAGAAGTACTACACTAGTTGGTGCTATAAACATAGCAAAACCATACATTGTTTGAGTTATATACTGTGCAAGTGGTAATACACCAGATCCAGTATAAGCAGTTGTTACATAAGCTGCATTTAATACACCATATTCATAATATGCAAAATCAGTATTAAATAATGCACTAAATAGAGTACTAATTGGATATAATAATACATTTAATCCATTAGTAGCTTCTAGTAATGGTTTAAGAATAGTTAAACCAATTGGATGACCAGAAACTAAGATTAGTACAGTATATGATATTAATACAACGAATGAAGCATATAAAACTTTCTTAAATCCTTCACCCATATTATCAAATACTTCAACAAATTTAACACGATAAGCATATTTAATAGCTAAGCATACAACAAGTAATAGAATCATATAATCATTATATGTCCAACTACCAAAAGCTGTAGCAGAACCTAATAGTTTATCAAAAGTAAATCCTTTAACAATACCATCAAGTTTAATAGCCTCAATAGCTTTTGTCATAAACATTGTAGCATTAAATACATCTTCTAGTAATATCTTAAGTAATGCAAGTAATGCAATAACTCCAAAAACAATAGTAACAGTCATACGACGTTTACTCATTAGTTTTTGATCTTTTTTACTAGCTTTATGTGTTTTATATAAACTAGTTAAAACATTATACATAATAACTAATACAGCTATTGGTAAAATAATATATTTTGATAATACAGGCCAACTCTTAAGAGTCTTAAGTGCGTTATCAAAGAATACTACACCAAAAGCACCAGACCAATCAATAGAAGCTAATACCAT
>JAEEGL016775748.1_pt1 | contig 12376 bp, 9 predicted proteins | sample 9134231 | NCBI WGS metagenome assembly JAEEGL01 (sample SAMN16246548, study PRJNA631951) | gut metagenome | biome: gut microbiome; feature: rumen; material: fiber-attached | host: Bos | place: Iran: Karaj | collected 2018-10 | reverse complement strand
TGCACCGTTGACCGAGGACGAGCTGCGGCAGTACGACAGTTGCACCAGCAACGAGTACCACCGCGCCATAGCCACTCTGCTGGCCCACTGCATCAACGCCGCCTACTGCCTGCGCCCCAACAACTACATTGCCCACGACCTGCGCTACGGACAGCAGCACTACCTCGACCGCTATACTGAAGCCGAGCTGCAAACCTTCCTCCAGCGCTTAGAAAGGCTCAACGAGTTCGACATTGCCGAACCCGACGTCCTCCGCGACATCTTCCTCGGCATCTATTCCAACCCCGTAGAAGTCTGCCGCCGGAAACGCTAACTGCCGCTCTTCCAAAGTACACAAAAGGAACCGTCCCTTTTGTGTACACCGAACGGGGAGCGACAAAAAGTACACAAAAGGAACCCTTTTGTGTACTCACCTGTCTATTTACCAATTCACTTCTTAGGTACTTTTTGGTAATTGTCATCTGTCATCTGTAAGATGTAGCCTCTCGACTTCCATTGGCTCAGCATGTTCCTCACCCTTTTCTCGTCGGGTTCTTTGCCGCTTGCCGTATAGACGCGCATAACCTCTTCGAACGTAAAAACTCCCTTCTCGTCTGTAGTCACATCGTCCAACAGGCAGCGGGGGCCTCTCTGGGTAATCCTGACGCACTCGGTGGCTTCACGAATGTCATCGGCAAACAACCTGTACTTCAGGAACAAGTCTACCTGCATCGACCAGCGACAATAATTCTCAATGACCGTTGGCTCCCATTCCATGCCGTTTGCCGTATAGATGAGGCAGGCTCGCCTAAAGGCAGCCACCAAAGCCCGGTGTGAGAGCGAGTCGAGTATGCGGTCTTGAGTTTTCGAGTTAAACTCGTCAATCTCTGCCTTCAACTTCTCTGCCATCTTCATCGCCTGTTTGCACACGATTGTCCCTGAGGCCTTCTTCAGATTTTCAATGAACGGACTAATGGCGGCATCGTACTTCTGGTCATAACTGCCGAACACGGGGATGGGTGCGCCTATTTCCACTGTTGGGATGCCACCCATAGTTATGCGCGAGAGCGGACCTTCGCCATGAATGTGACGGAAATACTTCTTGAGCTTGGGTTCTGTAGTATCAGCCAACCAGTTCAGGCGTAAACAACCGTCGGCATTGACACTCTGTGCGCCGACACGATCCTGTCCGAAGTCGTTGTCCTCGTCATCAATAATCTTCATTACGCTAAACGAGTTGCTCTTCCCGCTGCGTCCCTCCACCTTATCCCAGTCTTCGAGTTCATTTAGCTTCAGGAAGAGGAAAGCACCTTGTGCATCCTCCATAGCCTGACTCAGCCTTGGACGGGTGATGTCGGGGAAGAGCCAGCGTATATCCAGATCATCTGGACGCTTGGGCTTCTCTTCATCCGAGCGTGCACGGTTGTACTTGTCGTTGAACTCCTTCAGCCGGCGGCGGTCACGCCTGGAGGTCTCCTTCACTTCTGCCAGGATATGCTTAACGGGGAGTGTGATGCACTCCTTACCACCACCCTCCTTTGCTACGAGCAGGCAGTTCATGCGGAGTTCACGCTTACGACCGTCGATGTAGATGAAGCACAAACCGCGTGGATAAATGCTGTAGGCAACAGGGATGGCTTGTGCCACAGTACCCTTCAGCAGGTCAGGAGTCTGCGAGATGGTTGTCTCTATCATCTTGGGCAGTTCAGGTGGCAGAGGCGGCAATTGGTCGCTGGCAAAAACCTGAGTCCACGACATCGGCTTGTAAGCCGTTTTGCGTACATTCTTTTTCTTAGAGGTGGCCTTTGTGGCCTTCTTCACTACTTTTGTCATGTTGTAATACGTTTTTGATGATTAAAGTTGATTATTGTGATACTTCTTAGCTATCGCATTGATGTCGACACCAGCCTGCCGGGCCATGTGGTAGAAGGTTGCAATTGATGTACGCCCGTCGGCCTTGCTGAGACATTCCTGCCACTTTCGTTCACAGTCAGACGTGCGATATTTGGGGCTGTTGGCACATAGCATGTGGTAGAGGTTGCGCCCGTCGCTGCCCAGACCGTTAGCAAGTGCAAAACCCAGACACACATAGTCATGGTAGTCATCGGCAATATTGGCACCTAAGCGTATCAGTTCATGGGTCGTAGCCGTGGCCTTGGCCAGCTCTTCCGCATGCGAAAGAGGCTGGCAGACTGTAGGCTGTGTAGGCTGGCAGGAAGTTTTTACATTCCCGGAGGTGTCCTTCGCCGAAGGGGTTAACCATGCCATTGGGTCAAATCCTGAAGTTTCCATGTTGTCATTTGTCATTTGTCAACAGAATGGGATTCAAGTAAACTTCCGGGTCGTAGCAAAGGAAACATGCCCTCGACTCGTTGCGCACTGATGGGTCAGCCTGCTTAGGACTGAGGCCATAAGTGGCCATCAAGTAGTTTCTCACGGCATCGAACCACTGGCGGTAGCCACACTTAGTGAGGTCGATTCTGAGCAGCCACTTCAGACCGTCGCCCGAAGGCGAGCGGAACGCCATTAGCGTCTGGAACTGGCGGTCGGCTATCAGCCTGCGTTTCAACGCATCCACATCTCCCAACTTGTCCAAGTCCATACAGAGCACCGATGACCAGCTGAGAATCGAAGCATCACTACAGTAAGCGAACACACCGGCCGTCGTCACGTAGGGGAAGTTCCAGCCTTTATACGAGCGAGCTTCCACCTTGTCCGTGATAGTCCTCAGAAAACTCGTCTGTGGCTCTAACCAGGAGCTGCGCACCATCTGCGCCACCTCCGGCAAACACACCGTCCGCGACGGCACCTTGTTCGTAATCGGAGGGTTGTAGAACGACATTTCAAACATTTTTACCATAACCTTTTTTCTTTAGAGTTTAACAATAAGTCCCATTAGAATTCCCCTTAGTCGCTCAGGCCCCATCAAGTCGGTCATAACGCCGACCGTCTCGGTGATGAATGCCCGCTGCCAATCGATGGCCTCTGAGGCAAAACACTTCAGGGTCAACTGGACTGCCTTGTCACGAGTGCAGCTTAGCCTGCCGTGAGCGGCCTTGCGGATTAGGACTGAGTTGGCTCTGACACGAGGCTTGCTGGCTACATAGTCGAACGACCCATTGAGGAAGAGTTGTAGACGGCCGTTTGTCAGGCTGCCCTGCTCAAAGATGAGCCTGTACTCGTCGTCAGGCATGAACTGGATGTTGAACACCTTGTTGTGCTCGTCTGTGGTGACTGCTGTCACACCGCTGATAGAGATGGTTTTTCCCATAAATAATAAGTTTTGAAGTTTATGAGCACCTCTCCGTGAGGTACTACCAACAAATGCGTCACGACTCTGATTTGACCGAGATAAAATCAGAGCGAAATGAAATCAGAGTGGAAAAAACACTAAAAAGCAACCCGCAAAACCACGAATATACGATGGTTTTGCGGGTTTGTACTAAAATACGTTAAAGTTCCCGTTTACGACTCGAGATACGACTGGTGGTCTGTAGGATGAAAACCTTCCTTCTTGTTTTCCTCGTCCGAGAGCACATCCCGCTGCTCGTCGGCGAACACCTGTGCGACACCATCTTCGATAGTTTCGCCTCTTTTCTTTTTCATATTATCAGGCGCGAGCAATTCTATAATCTTGTCCAGCTCGGCATCTGACTTATCCATTTTTGCATTAAAATTGGACGGAGTAAGTTCACACACCTCCCATTTCCAGTTTTTCTTATTCACTCCGTCTACCTCTTCAAAAACCTTTCTGCGAATCGCGAATCTGGCACAGATCATTTGCACTATACCAGGTTTCGGCTTCTCCGCCATCCAGTTAATAAGTTCCAACGCTTTAAGACGGTATATCAGGTATTTCAATCGCTTGATATCGCTCGTCCATATAATTCTTTTGTCTGTCTGTACGCCCGTGAAAGCGTCCACGAAATCTTTCTGGTCAGTTGCGTCTTGCTCTTGGGGTTTAGCCCTCTTGTGACAGATAAACTTGTCGTTTTCAGCCAAGGCTTCGAAGAAACGGTTCAACCTCGTGTTACGCTCACCTAAGTCCATTTCCTTGGGACAATAGATGAACGAGGTCAAAATGGGCTGTTTATCGTTAGGCGGTAGGGCAGCGGGCGTTTGCTCCTTTCCCTTTCCTTCACCTTTGATAACATCCTCCACCTCCTCAGACAGGAAGCCACAGCGGGAAACATAGCTGTTTATCCATTCGCTCAGTTCCGTGCTGTAATCCAACAATCGGTCGAGGAAGCGGCTCTCCTCGTCCTCATCCTCCACCTTCAGCTCGCGTTCCAGCGTTACCCCCATCATGTCGTAACACGTCTCACAATAGAGGCTGGCCCAGTGATGCCCCAGCAACTTTCTGACTATATGGAACACCGTCCCGGCAACCAGCATCTTGTCGCGGTCGGAAGCGTCGCTCTTCCAACCACGAATCTCAAGCAGCACACTCGTCCATAGCTCATCGACATAATCCTGCGTAGGGTTTGAGGTGTCAAGAATATCATCCAGAACGTCGATTATCAAGCAAAACACGTCCTCGGACTCAGCCGTCAGGCCGTTCATCTTGCCCATACGAGGCTTATAGACCTTAGAACAAACTTGGAATAACGGATGGTTCTTGTACTCTTCTCTTACGTTTGCGAGTTGTTCTTTTCTCAGCAGATGTTCCATCTTTTAGTTTTTTGATTTCGTTTACTACACCATCCAACCACCACTCTATATCACTCTGCCCAAACAGGTTTGTATTGGCCATCGACAAGAAAGTGTCGTAAGCCATCGGAAATTCGGCCCTGACATCTTCGCCACACGACACTACAGGTCCGTTACTGTATGAAACTCTCAGGCCGAAAGCACCATGGGCAATTTCGCTGGTAATGAGTATGGCAAGCTGTTCGAGGGTTGTTTTGCCGTGCCTGCTGACAATCTGGGAACCATCCGGCTCAATATAGTCAACCCTTGTCTGTTTCGCGCCGAACACTTCTTTCAATATCCGTTTGAAGAATTGATGGCTTTTGTAAATTTCTTCCACACGCGGATCAATCAGACCATTCGTCAGGTAAATGGAAAGCTTCCTGATTTTCAGTTTCTTTTCCTTGATGAGATACCTGTTATAGTCCCAAAAGTCGCGCGGCAGTGTTTCTGGCCGAATCTCAATGCTGAAGCCCACTTCCTTGGTTTTCATCAGTTCGTTCAGGGAGTTTTTTAGCTGCTTTACTGCGGTATCGGTATTGCGCCAGGCATCATTATCCATGTTGATGGCTATCATGTTTCGGCCTTCACGGCAGTCAACAACGACGTAGGTGTATGGGTAAGAAGGCAGAAACTTCTGATTGATTTCACCTGTCTGCGGCATTTTGGCATACTGTGTGAGCGTCTCGGGCTTTTCCAGTCTCAGCATGGTGACTGACCCCCGTTGCATTAACGTAGTCATAGAATACTTCTCTACAACGTTAGGTTGGGTCAATTCCTTAAGATACTGGCTTAGCAACTGATTCATGTCTTTCCCCTTATTGGGCGAATCAGGGAAAAAGGGTAAGGCCTCTTCTTGGGGGGCATAGAGTGGTGAAAGTCCGAAATTGTAGATAGCGTATGTGTCCATAAGCCCGAATTATTTTTTTGTGATTAATGTTTAGTGTAATATCTCTTATTATTTAGCAAACAACGTGCCAATATTGCGTATCCTGACAAGATGGCAGTCAATATGTCATCCACCTCTTCCCCAAACAGCATCAATGACGAATGACGGATGACAGTTAAAAAACAATGCCATTGAAGCCCATCAAAATTCAGGTGGTGATACGGTAATTCTATTATTTACCTTATTATATATATTATTATTTTTTTTAATAATGATAAGAATAATACTATGATAAGATTGGTCGTATGGGCAGTTGATTTATAACTGTCATTCGTCATCTGTCATCACTTACTACCATTCATGCTAATGGCAAACATATTCGTAAAATGCGAAATATCCTTACTTGTTAGAACATGCAAATTCACTACCCCACTTTGCTCCGGGCAAACCCTGGGTTTAAGTAGGGTAAACCCAAGGTTTAGTTACGGTAAACTCTGACTTTACCCTACCTAAACTCCAAAGCCCGTTTATAGGGCGTTTTGAGGTGGTTGTTGCAGTATTCTATTGATGCGAAAAAAAATAACAAAGCGGGGAACCTTGATTTTCTGAATCATCACAGTTCCCCGCTTAAAGTGAGATTATGTTCGTTGTTTACAAGCCGTTTTCAGGCGAATAACCCTCGTCATTATACACGCCTTGGCTTTGCGTCGAGAATCAAGAATCATGGGGACTCTTGTGATCATTTCATTTGCTACAATTATTGTATTTCTCCGAAAGAGGCACCTGTCAGTCTTGCAAGCTGGCGAATGCCGACACAAAATGACATGGCGAATCCCCGTACCGCTAAGCTTTCTTGCTTGTCGTGGCATCGTACGTCGTTTTCTTGTTAGACTATGCAAAAGTAATAACATATTTCTAAACTGCCAAATTATTCGGACGAAAAATGATCACGAGAACCGTCACCGGTGATCTTGACCTTCCGTGTCCTTCCGTCGCGTGTCCTGATGATATTCACGCCACGCTGCAACTTCGGAATGAGTCGGCCCTTGATGTCATAAATGCGCACATCTTTCTCGTCAATAGCTACTGCCATGATTCCAGAAGTGTAGGTGCCATAGATAGTGACGTCATGAGCTGGCATAGTTTCTGGCACATCGACCCAGCCATCGAAGGTGTAACCTTCTATCTCCGTAGCATCAGGCACTACGATGGTGGCACCATATTGTACCGAGTCTGTCTTAAATACCTCATCGTCTATAATATAGGTCACTTGATATGTGTTAGCAATATATGTAGCGTTCACTGTTAAGTCATTATCAGGCATGGTATCGGGCAAATCTTTCCAGTATGAGAAAGTATAACCCTCCTTGCTTGGGCCTTCCATTGCGATGATGGGAGTGCCACTTTCCACTTCTTCAGTCTTATAAACATCATTATCTACCTTATATGTCAAAGTCCAAGAAATGGGAATTCCTTCTATAGTAACCATCTTGTTGAACTTATTCCAGGGAGATGTAGCCTTGTATGCTTTGTATGCTGAAGCATGAACGTGTAGTGTAGCATTAGCCAAATATGATTCAGTAAACACATATCTTCCTGTAAAAGGAACAATAAGCGGAAGAGAAACAACATCTTTTAAGTTCTGACAAGCCGCGAATATTTTGTTGTCAAGGTTTGTTACATTTTCACCTATTGTTACATGTTTAAGATCATTTATCATTTCAAATGGAGATGAATCATTGGGATAGCTTATGTTTCTGCCCAAATATACTACTTCCAAAGGTGAGTCAAGAAAAATGCTTATTACATTGGAGGTCGGAGCTGTGAATGCCAAAGTCTCTGTACCATCCTCGATAGTAAATGAAGTCAGTCCCCAGCATAGTTTAAAAGCATCTTCGCCTATTTCCTTAACTTTGTTTGGGATACTGATGGAAGAAAGGCTCTGACAGCCATAAAATGCATTTGCTCCAATTCTCAATAGACCTTTAGGGAAATTAAGGGTAGTTATGTTCTTACAGCCAACAAATTCCGCATCACTAATTTCTGTCACTTGTTCACCTATGGTCAATTTTGTCAACGCTTCTTTGTTATACCTAAAAGGAGATTTATCACTGATGTAGCTAATATTCCGACCTAAGTACAAATTGTTCAATTGACATCCATGGAAACTGCTTTCATCCAGAAACTCCAAGGGGTTACTACCATCCTCTATCGTTACGGAATTCAGAAATGTGCAATAACTGAGTGCATCTGCACCTATTCTCAAAACATTATTGGGAATAGTAACTGACGAGATTTTCCATTCAGTATATGCATTATTTCCAATCTCCGTAATGTTATTGCCAATTCTCATTGCAAATGAAGAATCAACACCTGCAAATGGTACAACTACTCTATTAGGATAATACATGTCTTTACCTACAATTACTCTTCCTAAATAAACACTGTCAATTCGACTTTTGGAAAATGGCATAATAGAGGTAGATGCATTATGATCGTTAATGAGGGTCAAAGTGTCAGAACCCTCTTCGAATGTGATGCTTTTTATATTCTCACACATTGCAAAGGTACCACCAGACATTTCGGTCACATATTTGCTAATTGTTAAATCAAAAGGAGTTGAAAAAGATCCTAAAGACGAGTATATATAATTATTACTGTAATTTATAATATTCCTACCTAAATAAATAGAACTAATCGGACAATTTCTAAAAGCTGAATTTGACCCTGCTTCTATAATTCTCAAAGAATTCTCTCCGTTTTCAAACTTCAAATCACTCAAATTTGTACAGCCCGCGAATGCACGTCTTGCAATATAAGTAACATTTTTAGGTATTATAATTGCAGATAATCCTTCACAATTCATAAAAGCTTCAGTATCTATTGTTTCAACATTTTCTGGAATGACGATTGACTTCAATTTTTTGCAGCCAGAGAATGTTGAACTACCTATTAACGTTATACCTTTAGGAATAGATATAAATGACAAACTATCGCAACCATTAAATGCAGAAGAGCCCAGATATAATAGACTATCAGGGAGTTCAACAGAAACCAAATTGGCACAACCACTAAACATACCATCAGGAACATCTAAAACTTTGTCACTAAAGACAACTTTTTGCAATGTCAAATTGTCTCTAAATGGAGAATATGTAAATGTTCCGTAGTTCCTAACGCTGAATTTGTATGTCATGTTTTTGCCAATGTAGATGCTATCTAATGGGCAGTTTAAAAACCAAGATGGTTTAGAATAATATGATGGATATAGTACTTCATATATCAATGAGTCTGGCCCTTCTTCAAAAACAACAGTTTTCAAACTTGTACAAGAATTAAAAGCATTTTCCTCTATCTTTTTTACACTGCCTGGAATTATAAGGGAAACTAGTTTGTCACAATTTGCAAACATATATGAGGTAATTGTTTCAAGACCGTCAGAGAGTGATAAAGACACGCAGTTTTTGAAAACATCTTGATTATATGAAGTAACTCCCTCAGGAAGTACGATATCTTTACCAGCTAATATCAGTTTATTCGTAGCAGTTTCTATAATAGCGTTACAATTGTCTCGAGAATCATATTTTGGGTTTTTCTCATCAACGGTTATAGATGATAAGCTTGAACACTCACGAAATGCGTTACTGTTAATGCTAATCACACTTTCTGGAATTGATATTGAAGACAAACCGGCACAACCATCGAAAGCATAATTTCTTATTGATGTAACTCCATTAGGAATTGTAGTATTATTACATCCATAAATAAGTTCATTTGTGCTTGTATTGATAATGGCATTGCAATAATCTCTTGAATCGTATATCGTATTATCTTCGTCAACAAGAATTGTGTTCAAGTTACTACAATCCTGAAAAACATAATTCTTGATGTCTGCGACACTACTGGGTATAGTTATGGAACTCAGACTGCTACAGCCTGCGAAAGCATAATTACCGATGGAAGTCACTGAGTTTGGGATGGTCACGGTGGTCAAGCCGGAACAATTTTGGAAAAAAGACTCGCCAATGTAAGTCACGGAGTTTGGGATAGTCACGGAGGTCAAGCCGGAACACCCTTGGAAAGAAGACTTGCCAATGGAAGTCACGGAGTTTGGGATGGTCACAGAGGTCAGGCCGTAACAGTTATAGAAAGCATTATCGCCAATGTAAGTCACAGAGTTTGGGATGGTTACAGAGGTCAAGCTGGAACAGCCTGAGAAAGCAGAACTACCGATGGAAGTCACTGAGTTGGGTATGGTCACGAAGGTCATGCCAAAACAGCCAGAGAAAGCATTATCGCCAATGTGAGTCACGGAGTTTGGAATGGTCACGGAGGTCAGACCGGAACAGTATGCGAAAGCTTTACCGCCAATGGAAGTCACGGTGTTGGGGATGGTTACGGAGGATAAGCCGGAACAACCAGAGAAAGCAGAACTACCGATGGAAGTCAATGAGTTTGGGATGTTCACGGAGGTTAAGCCGGAACAGTTATAGAAAGAAGACTCGCCAATGTAAGTTACGGAGTTGGGGATGGTCATAGAGGTTAGGCCGGAACACCACCCGAAAGCTGAACTGCCAATGTAAGTCACGGAGTTGGGGATGGTCACGGTGGTCAAGCCTGAACAACTATAGAAAGCAAGATTGCCGATGGAAGTCACGGAGTTGGGGATGGTCACGGAGGTCAGGCCGGAACAACCATAGAAAGCAGAACCAGCTATGCCCAAAGTTCCTTCTTTCATTTTTATCGTGGTATTTTGAAGCATTGTTCCCTTATAACTGTATGCTATCATTCCCGCATAAACCAAGCCATCGGGTTGGTTGTTATACCATGCTGTACCACTGAAAGCACCACTGCCGATAGAAGTCACGGAGTTGGGGATGGTCACGGAGGTCAAGCTGGAACAGCCATCGAAAGCGGAACTACTGATGCTCGTCACACCATATTCAATGTAAAGATTTTCAATAATAGTTCGAAAAGATTTCCAAGGCATTGTTCTATAATCCGCCATTGTCCCAGTACCCGAAATGGATAAAGTCTTTGTTGCTTCCACGTATGACCACGTAAGGTTAGCACCACACGTACCACTTTCGTCCGCACTCGCTACTATGGGCGACAGAGCTAAAATCAAAAAAAGTAATACTTGTTTCATAATAGTTATTGTTTTTGAGTTAATAATTGCGTTTGGGATAGTACAAAAATAAAACGTGAGCTGTTTACTTCGCTTACGTATTCCAGGTATCGGCAAACACCTTACTATCCTAAACGAGTAATGCTCACGCCCTCGGGCGTGAATCATCTACGTCATCTTGATAGTATTCTTCAATTTGCCGATTTTGGAATACAAGATTCAGCGGACGCTTCACCGTATATGTTTGTTTATTTCTTTCTTCAGCCCATAGGCATCTGCGGTTTTAAGGGTTCAACATTCATACACAAAAGGGACGGTTCCTTTTGTGTACCTTTTGTGTGTCAAGGATAGTCTTTTCATCGCTCCATGATGTGTGCTAAGTGTTCGTCTTGTGCAATCTCTTCTGCAGAGATGTTCACCATGCCACGCAGCCGCTTGAACTCGGCGGGCACCTGTCTCTGCCTCTTGGGCTTCGGCTCTTTCATCAGTTCCGTGATGAACGTCACCACAATCTGCTGCTCCTCAAGGCTCATTCCACGAATCAGCCCCACATACGGAGCCATTGGCGTTTCCTCGATTCTCTGTGCTAATGCTGTCATAACCTATATCGTTTTTACAACTCGCCTGCAAAGTTAAGAAAAAAACGCTTTTGCTCCAAACAAATGACGGGAAAAGTTTTCTATATACAATTTGGCTACAACGAATAATATTGTTTCATCAGTTTACGAACATAGCTGGCGAAGAAAAGCTTCTCGGCAAAGCTGGGCTTCTGGAAGACGGTGCGGAGGACGATGTCGAGGGCGGCGAAGCGGCCGGCCAGGGCATCGAAGGCGGCGTGGTCGTCCTGTCCGGTATATTCCCTGGCGAAGGCATCCCAAAAGCGGTGGAACTGCTCCAGGGTCATGTGGAAGATGTCCTGCACCCGCTTCATGGGAGCGTAGATGCGGCAGATGAGAAAGAGGTGGCCGATGTCGAACATAGGGTCGCCATGGCCAAAGCGGTCCAGGTCAATCCAGTAGTTGTCGGCTCCGGACTGGATGATGTTTCCCGGCTGGAAGTCGCCGTGCAGGCAGTGGCTGTCTTCTGCGATGCTCTCGACGATGGTACGTAGCCGTTCCCTGTTCTTGCGGCTCAGAAAGGAGAATTGCCCGATGGCCTGCAGCGCCTGGTCTCGTCGGCTGGGGAAGAACTGCGTGTTGCACTCCGTGGCGAAGAGTTCCTTGCCCTTGCGGCACAGCAGCCGGGCCATCTCCTCGGTGCGCTGTGGCTCGTCGTGGCAGATGCGCGAGAGCGACCGCTTGCCCTCGATGCGCTGTGAGATGGTGGCGAAGGCTTTGCCGACACGCACGATGCGGTACGTCGTGGGGACCGCGATGCCCAGATCTGCCACAGCCCGCGAGACGTCGTATTCGTGCTTCACGGCCTCCCAGATGCTCATACGGGCGTTGTTCACCTTAAGGATTTCGCCGGGGACGGCGGGGTTGACATAGGTCTTCCCGTTGCCACCTTCACCTATCTGCTTGTAGTCGTCTAAATTAACATGCTGTATTTCACTCATTCTTGAAGCCAACTGGTTTTCTATGTATTTAATTGTCGTTGGCAAAGATACAAATAAACGGGGACAATACAAAACAAAACGGCAACTTTTTGTTTCACCCCATCAAGGAATCAAGTACACAAAAGGGACGGTT
>JAEEGL015174882.1_pt1 | contig 12376 bp, 10 predicted proteins | sample 9134231 | NCBI WGS metagenome assembly JAEEGL01 (sample SAMN16246548, study PRJNA631951) | gut metagenome | biome: gut microbiome; feature: rumen; material: fiber-attached | host: Bos | place: Iran: Karaj | collected 2018-10 | reverse complement strand
TTCAGAATATTTATTAAACTTTTGACCTTTTGACGCCATAAAAAATACACCTCCTTTCGGAAGTGTATTATATCATTATTCAAATCTATTTTTTTATTGTTGTCTACTCAAAGGGGTGCATCTCAATTTTTCCTTATTATTTTTTTATAAAATTTTATCAATCAAACCATATTTTAAAGCTTCTTCAGCAGTTAAATAATTATCCCTTTCAGTGTCATTTTCAATTGTTTTGATATCTTTACCTGTATTTATAGATAAAATGTTGTTTAAATGATTTTTTATTCTTAAAATATGTTCTGCAACTATTTTGATTTCGGTTGCTTGTCCTTGCGCGCCACCAAGAGGTTGATGAATCATAACTTCACTATTTGGTAAGCAATATCTTTTGCCCTTGGAACCGCTTGATAGAATAAAAGCTCCCATAGAAGCAGCCATGCCAATGCATATTGTTTCGACATTACTTTTAATAAAATTCATGGTATCATATATAGCCATTCCAGCTGTAATAGAACCACCGGGACTATTAATATATAAACTTATATTGTCGTGATTCATACTATCTAAATATAATAATTGCGCTACAATGCTATTGGCTTTTTCATCATCAATTTCACCAGTTAGCATGATGATGCGATCTTTTAATAATCTAGAATATATATCATAAGCTCTTTCACTATTATTACTTTTTTCAATAACTGTTGGTATTAACATATTTTTCCTCCCTTATTATTTTATATCTAGTTATTTGTGTTTATACATAATATTGTTAGACATATTTTTTATACAAAAAGAATGACAAATCGTTATTTTTTTGTTAAAATATAAATGTAAAGAATAAGGGTGATATAAATGGAAAAAATGATTAAAGTTGAATTTAGTAATGGGGTCACAAGAGAGTATAAAGAAAATACGCCACTTAGTGAAATTGCTGTTTCTGAACAACTTAATTTTTCATATCCAATAATATTGGCTAAGGTTGATAATCAATTGGAAGAATTAACATATAATGTTACGCATAAATGTAAGGTTGAATTCTTTGATAGAAGTAGTTTAGTTGGTAATTCTGCATATTCTAGAGGCGTTCAATTTTTAATGCTTGTTGCTTTTAAAAAAGTATTAGGGGATGTTGATGTAATTATTCAACACTCAATCGATAAAGGTGTTTATTGTGAAGTAGAAGGTAAGGAATTAGAGGAAAAAGATTTACACGAAGTTGAACAAGTTATGCAAGAAATGATTGAGGAAAATTATAATTTTATTAAATTAAGTGTTTCACGTCAAGATGCTATTAAATTCTACAAAAAGAATAAACAATATGACAAAGCAAATGTTTTAAAGTACATAAGTAATACATATGTTAATTTATATCGTTTAGATGAGTACTATGATTACTTTTTTGGTGAAATGCCACCATCAACTAAAGTATTAGACGACTTCAAATTAACTTATATTGATAAAAATGGTTTTGTTTTAAGTTATCCAACTGTACGTAATCCTAAAACAACTGAAGACTATTCTCATCACAAGATGTTATTTGATGCCTTCTTAGATTATACTGAGATGGGTAAAACAGTAGGAATATCTAATGCAGCTGATTTAAATGCTATTGTTTCAACAGGACATTATGTCGATGTTATTCAATTAGCTGAGGCACGTTATAATAGCCAATTAGCTAGAGTTGCAGATATGATATATGAGAAAAAAGATCAAGTAAAAGTTGTTTTGTTGGCTGGTCCATCTTCAAGTGGTAAAACAACAACAGCTCGTAAGTTATCAGTATATTTGAATGCAAGAGGATTTAAAACACATAGTATTTCAATCGATGATTATTTTTATAATAGAACGGATACACCAAAAAAAGCTAATGGTGAAGGTGATTTCGAATCATTAAGAGCTGTTGATACTGATTTATTTAATAAACATCTAATAAAACTATTGGAAGGTGAAAAAGTATTATTACCAGAATATAATTTTATTTTAGGTGAAAGGGAATATAAACAAAAATACTTGCAACTTAAAGACAACGACATTATTGTTATCGAAGGATTACATGCTTTGAATCCTGAATTGACTTTAGCAGTTGATGACGCTAATAAGTTCAAAGTATATATTAGTCCTTTAACACAATTAAACATTGATAACCACAATCGAATTCATACTTCTGATACAAGAAGATTAAGAAGAATTATAAGAGATAATCAATATAGAGGATATTCAGCAGCTGAAACATTAAAGAAATGGCCTAGCATTTTAGAAGGTGAAGAAGAAAATATTTTCCCATATCAAAATGATGCGGATGTTATTATTAATTCAGCTTTAATATATGAATTAGGTGTATTAAAAGTATATGCTGAACCATTACTTTTCTCTGTTAGTGAAGATGATGAAACATATCCAGAGGCAATAAGATTAATTAATTTCTTAAGGAATTTTTTACCTATTCCAAGTGATGATGTTCCTAAAGAATCTGTTTTAAGAGAATTTATTGGTGGAAGTTGTTTTAAAAGTTAGAAAAGAGGAAATTAAATGATTAGAGTAGCAATAAACGGATTTGGAAGAATTGGTAGATTAGTTTTTAGAATTATGGAGGAAAATCCTAATTTTGAAGTTGTAGCTATCAATGATTTAACTGATGCAGAACAGTTGGCTTATTTGTTAAAATATGATAGTAATCATAGAAACTATAGAGTAGATGAAATTAGTTATGATGATAACAATATCATTGTTGGGAATAGAAAAGTAAGAATATTTAAAGAAATGAATCCTGAAAATTTACCTTGGGGTGAATTAAATATTGATGAAGTATTTGAATGTACAGGTAAGTTTGTTGAATATGATAAAGCATATAGTCATATTAAAGCAGGCGCTAAAAGAGTTATTATTTCAGCTCCTGGTAAAGGTAATATGAAAACAATCGTATATAATGTAAATCATGATACTTTAGATGGAACTGAACAAATTATTTCTGCTGCTTCATGTACTACTAACTGTTTAGCTCCTGTTGTGAACGTAATCAATAATGTGTTTGGTATCAAAAAAGGTTATATGACAACAGTACATGCTTATACAAATGATCAAACAATTCTTGATGTAGCGCACAATAAAGGTATCAAAGCTCGTCGCGGTAGAGCTGGTGCTATGAATATTATTCCTTCATCTACAGGTGCAGCTAGCGCTATCGGTGAGGTTATACCGTCATTAAAAGGAAAAATGTCAGGCAATGCTTTAAGAGTACCTACACCAACAGGATCAGTAGTTGATGTAACATTAGAACTTAATAGAAATGTTACAAAAGAAGAAATAAATGAAGTATTACAAAAACATACAAATGAAACTTTAAAATTTACTTTTGACCCAGTTGTATCAAGTGATATTATTGGTTCAACTTGCGGAGCATTAGTAGATGGATTATTGACTGATGTACTAGATGTAGACGGTCAACAATTAGTTAAAATTATAGCCTGGTATGACAATGAAATGGGATACTCAAGTCAAATGGTTAGAACAGCTGAATACTTAGGAAATAAAAGATAATGTTTGTTATCTTTTTTTGTTGCCTGTACAATAAATATTTACAATTTATTACTGCGATGCCATAATAAAAATGACTTTAGCAGTGCTTAAGAAACAACATCTGAATCTGATTCAAATTTCAAAATTTATCCTAGTAATGTGTTGAAAACTATTAATCTATGTCCAGGTGTTTTCGCCTCAGTTGTAGTAAAGCAAGAAAATAGTGATAGAGGTTATGTTCCTGCGGCTATTAAAGAAGATTATGGTCAAGATGATGCCATTACGCAAATTGGGAAATTGCGCTTAAAAAAATTAGAAAAATACGAGGTTCCTATTAATATTACATTGAAAAAGAAATGAAAAAAGCTAAATTTAAAAGAGCGTAACTATATATTATGAAGAAAAGGCGTCAGAATTATTAGAAAATTTTGAATCGAAGACTAAAAACTTCACTGGAGAGGATGTAGTATGATAAATGGCATCATATTTTATATCTATTGTATTCTGTATTGCAAAAAGCACTAAAATATATTATAATTTACATAGATTACAAGTGATTGCAGGAGGTTGTTTATGGAAAGAGTACCAACATATAAAATGGTTAGGGAGTTACCGAGCAATGCTAAGGTTGTAAAAACTATAAATGGCATTGATTTATATAATATTAATACATTCCAAAATATAATGTCGTGGAATCAACATAATTTAGATGTTACAGCGTTCGAGTATTTTGGAAATAAAATAACCTATGGTCAGTTACCAAAGTTTGTTGATGAATATGCAAAGGGATTTGATAGTTTAGGAATAAAGAAAGATTCAATAGTTACCATGAGTTTACCTGTTTCAAATGAATATTATTTATCTCTTTTTGCGACTTTAAACATTGGCGCTATAAGTAATAATGTAAATTTTTTATTTTTAAGAAATAATATGGCGAGATACACATTAGAAAAAGGATCCGATACAATAATGTTATTGGATGTGTATTTGCCTTTGGTTGCTGAGCAATTAAAAAAATCAAATATTAAGAGAGTAATTTTGACATCACTGAATGACTATTTGCCAGAAGAACAAAGGGCTTTATTTGCAGATTTATCAAAAATGCCTAAAAAAGTAAGAGAGTATTTACAAGATCCTATAAAAATGTCAAAAGCTATGGGTGAGTTGGCAAAACTTAGAAATATCGACTTTATAAACATGAGTGAAATAATTAAAGTTGGCAAAGAAAGCAAGAATGAATTAGTATATCCTGATGTGGATATTACGAAGGATTCAATTTATTCATATACGAGTGGTACAACAGGAGATCCTAAGTGTATTGTTTTTACTGAACAATCACCCAATGCCATTATTGAAATGCATAAAGGCTTAGATTTGAGAGATTATGTGGGTGACAGATCTTTAGTGGTTATTCCTGCATCACATGCTACTGGGATGTTTTATGCCACATATTTACAATTAGCTAAAGGAAAAACTTTGGTTCTTCAACCAATTTATGATAAAAAAAGCTTTGCTCAAGATTTAAAAGATTATAGAATAAATCATACATTGTCTGCTGCAAGTTTCTATTTGGAAGCTGCGGCACAAGATAATATAAAACCAGGTGAATTGTCAGAATTGACTAGGCCTTGTTCTGGCGGTGAACCAATTTCTAAGGCTAATGCGCATTTAGTTAACGAATGGTTAAAAAAAGCTGGCTGTAAAGAAAAAATAGCTATAGGTGGAGGCGCTGGAGAAGTTGGCTCAAGCGCACTAACAAGCTATGAGTTAAATCAGGAAACAAAAACTAATGAAACAGGTTATCCTATACCAGGGGTACTTGTTAAAATTGTTGATCCTAAGACTGGCGAAATAGTCAAAAAAGGTGAAAGAGGTATTTTACATATAAGTAGTGCAGCATCTGCAGATAGATATTTGAATGACCCGGAGGCTACAGCAAATTATTATTATGTCGATGAAGCTGGAATTAGATGGGCAAATTTGGGTGATATTGCTGTTCAAAATGACGATAATTCAATAAGTATGCTGGGTAGAGCTTCAGATTCATATATAGATGAAACAGGGGAAACAAAGTATTTATTCGATATTGAATATGCTTTATCTGAAGATGATCCGATAATGGAATGGGAGATTTCGGCATTTAAAGCAGATGACAAGAAAACAGATGTTGTTGCTCAAGTTGTTTTGAAAAATGATTTTATTGGTAAGGAAGCAGAATTAGTAAATTATATTTGTGATAAATATCATTTAGATGGAGTAAAATTCTATGATAGTTTTGAAACTAGCGAGGTTACTGGTAAGAGAGACTATCAACTGTTGAAACATGATTATGAGGGATATTATAGTCCTTATAAAGATGGACAATTGATACTTAAAAACTATTCTCCAGATAATCCTGCCAAAGCATTTTTGGTAGATGCACAATCAATAAATAGAATTAAAGGGAGACTATCAAAATAGTTTCTTTTTATTTGCAATATTATGCCTATGCGTGTATAATCGATAATAGGGGTGAATATATGTTAATTAATGTTACTGCTAGTTTTTGTTTCATGATAGTCATATTAATATTGATTGCAGATTTTGATTCAAAAGAAAAACTTGATAATCTAGACAATAATAGTTTTAAACACCTATCTATTACATGCGCAATTGGATTGTTTGTGGAATTTGTAAATTATTTTTTGGTATTAGAAGGTTTTGAAATACGTTCACTATTAATGCTGATTTTGGGGAAAACTATATTTTTATACTATGCTGTTTTTATGTATTTTTTTATACTATATGTTTATACAACGTGTAATAAAATAAATCAAAAAAATAAAAAATATAGAATTTTTGTAAAAGCGCTAACAGTTATATATATAATTGTATCTGTTGTATCTGTATTATTACCTTTTGAATTTGCCGATTCAACAGAGTATTTATATCCGATTGGCTTAGCTACGTTATTCTCATATATTGCTGGAGGCTTGGGTGTATTCTATATTTTAATAATATGCCTTACGCATATAAAAAATTTGAAACAACAAAAGAGTATGCCAATTTTATATGGAATGATTACAGCAATTATTTCTTTGACTATACAATTATATTTTCATGAACTATTGCTATTAATACCAGCCCATGCATTGACAATAATAATCATGTATTTCACAATTGAAAATCCGGATTTAAAGATGTTAAGAGAAATGGAACTTGCTAAACTTCAAGCTGAAAGAAGTAATAGGGCTAAATCAGATTTTTTATCTTCAATGTCACATGAAATAAGAACGCCTTTGAATGCTATTGTAGGCTTATCTGAGGATAACTTAACTTATACAAATTGTCCTGCTGAAATAGTAGAGAATTCTAAAGATATCTTAAATGCATCTAATACATTATTAGAAATAGTAGGTAATATACTAGATATAAATAAAATAGAAGCTAATAAGATGGAAATAGTTAATAATCCATATGATTTCAAAAAAGAAATTGAAAATATGTGTAAGGTAACAAGTACACGTATTGGTGAAAAGCCTATTAATTTTAATCTATCTATAGCTGAAGATATGCCTTATGAATTAATTGGTGAGAAAGGTAAAGTAAAAGAAATTGTTAATAATTTGCTTACTAATGCTATAAAATATACTGATCAAGGCAGTATTAATTTAAATATTAAATGTATTAATGATTTAAATAAAAATATAAGTAATTTATATATAACTTGTCAAGATACAGGCAAAGGTATTAAACCTGAATTATTAAATAGATTATTTACTAAATTTGATAGATTAGATGTTGAAAAGAATACAACAACAGAAGGAACAGGTTTAGGTCTTGCTATCACTAAATCATTAGTTGAAATGATGGGTGGTAAGATAAATGTTAATAGTGTTTATGGCAAAGGGTCAGTCTTTATGGCTTTATTACCTCAAAGAATACATAAAATGAATAGGCCAATGGAAGAACAAGTACAAGATACAGAAACAGTCGATTATGGTCATAAGAAAGTATTAATTGTTGATGATAATAATTTAAATATCAAAGTAGCTAAAAAAGCTTTAGAAAGTTTTGGTTTTGAAATTGATGAATGTTATGATGGATTACAATGTTTAGAAAAAGTAAAACAAGGTAATGAGTATGATTTAATTTTAATGGATATTATGATGCCTAATATGGGTGGAGAGGCATGTATGGCTAAATTAAAAGAAAATCCTAATTTCAAAATACCAACAATAGCTTTAACCGCTGATGCTGTGGCAGGTGCTAAAGAAAAATATGTATCTTTAGGATTTGCAGATTATTTAGCTAAACCATTTAGTAAGGCACAGATACAAGAAAAGTTGGATGTTATATTTAAAGTTAAAAAACAAGATGATGTTTCCAATGCACCTATTTATGTTATTACAGACGCTAGCAATGGAGCATTTGATACTATTAAGTTTGATTAATTTCAAACTTTTTTTAATTATATATAATTATTTACTAAAATTTTATTTTTTGATAAAATTATAATGGTGATATAAATGATAACAATCAGAGATTTAGATATCAGTAATAAAAAAGTTATTATAAGAGTCGATTTTAACGTACCAATTAAAGATGGAAAAATAACTGATGATAAAAGAATTATTGAAAGTTTAGAAACTATTAATTATGCATTAGAAAAGAATGCTAAAGTTATTTTAATGAGTCATCTAGGAAGAGTAAAAACTGTTGAAGATAAAGTTAATACATTGTATCCTGTTAGTTTAAGATTAAGTCAATTATTAAATAGGGAAGTTGTTTTTGTTGATGAAACACGTGGCTTAAAACTAGAAAAAGCTGTGGATAACTTAAAAAATGGTGAAGTATTGCTAATGGAAAATACCCGTTTTGAAGATATCGACGGTTCTAAAGAAAGTTCTAATGATCAGGATTTAGCTAAATATTGGGCCTCATTAGGTGAAGTATTTATAAATGATGCCTTTGGAACATCTCATAGAGCTCATGCATCTAATGCTGGTATTGCTAACTATTTACCTAGTGGTATAGGTTTTTTAATCGAAAAAGAATTAAAAGTAATGAATGATGTTATGTGCAATCCTAATAAACCATTAACAATTATTTTAGGTGGTGCTAAAGTAAATGATAAAATTGGCGTAATTAATAATTTTGTTGATAAAGCTGATTACATTTTAATTGGTGGTGGTATGGCATTTACATTTTTAAAAGCAAGTGGCATCGAAATAGGTTCCTCTTTATTGGATGAGGAAAGTATATCTTTTTGTAAAGATATCTTATCAAAATACGAGGATAAAATTATATTACCTATAGATGTTGTAACGGATTTAAAAACATGTTTTATAAGTGATATAACTTCTTCTGAGAAAGGGTTAGATATTGGTCCACAAACATTAAAACTATTCAGCCAATATTTACGCATGAGTAAGACGATTATTTGGAATGGTCCTTTGGGAATGTTTGAAGAGGAAAAATATAGTTATGGCACAAAAGGTGTATGTGAGATTCTAAAGAATATAGATGGTTTAAAAATAGCCGGTGGTGGAGACACAGCTGCTGCCATAAAACAATTCGGATATGAAGAATTCTTTACACACATTTCAACAGGTGGCGGAGCAAGCTTGGAATTATTGGAAGGTAAAAAATTAAAGGGAATCAAGTATGAAAAATAAAAAATTAAATATACTGATAATTTTTATATTAACGCTACTAGTTTTGTATTTTTCGTTAAAAGATGATTATCGTGAAATATTACACATACTAGTTAATGCCAAAATATGGTGGCTGTTAGTAGCATATTTCTTTGTAACAGTTTATACCTTTTTTAAGGCGGTTGTTACTAATGAAATCATCTCATCATTTAAAAAGGCAGATGTTAAAGAAACATTCAAATTACAACTTATGACTTTTTTCTTTAATTCAGTAACACCTTTCGCCAGTGGTGGTCAACCTTTTCAAATTTATGTCTTAAAAAAAGATAAATTATCTCTAACACAAGCTACTAATGTAGTTGTTCAAGAAACATTAGTTCACCAAGTAGCTTTTTCAATAGTTATGACGTTAACAATTGCATTAAACTGTATATTCAATATTTATACTTTTGATTATACTTTAGGTTTTTTTGTTGCTATAGGTTTTTTGATTAATGCCGTAGCCATTGTTTTACTTGCTGTTTTAGCTTACAGCAAGAAAACAGCTACTAAATGTATTAGTTTGGCTATCAATTTGTTAGCTAAAATTAAAATGGTTAAACATAAGGAAGAAAAATTGGAAAAATGGAATGGTCGTATCGAAAGATTCAATCAAGCTTCCAAGACTTTATTAGCTAGCAAAAAAAAGCTTGCATACATGATTTTTATGAATTCTTTAGCTATTATATGTCTTTATATAACACCATTAATTATTTTATTTAGTTTAGGTGATTATACGTCATTAACAATAATGTCATCTGTTGTTTTAGTATCATTTGTCTCTATTGTTAGTAGTTTTGTACCACTTCCTGGAGGGTCATTAGGACAAGAATACTTATTCACAGTATTCTATGCAGGATATGTTCAAAATGCTATGTTGAGTTCATTAATGATTCTATGGAGAGTTTTGACATATTATGTTCCTATGATTATAGGAGCTATTATATTTAACATACGTAACAAAAAATAGTATTTCTTATATGCGGCGTGCATCTTTGGATAATTCGACAAAATTAGCTATTTTTCGCTATAGTTTTTTGTTTTGAATTATTATATAATATTCTTCGTAAGAATAAGAGGGAGCGAAAAATGATAAGAGTATTAATGGTTGACGATAATGTCAAGCTAATTGATGCAGTAAAGGAATATTTTAAAACGAGTGAGGAAATCAAAATAACAATGGAAGCTCACGATGGTTTAGAAGGTATTGAAAAAATTAAAAATAATCAAGATGAATATGATATGATTCTTTTAGATTTGATCATGCCTAAGAAAGATGGTATGGATGTATTAGAAGCCATGAAAAATGAAAATATCGATAAAAAAGTTATCGTTGAAACAAGTTATAATGCTAGTGAAGTTATTAGAGAAGTAGCTGAATATGGCGTTAATTATTTCATTTTAAAACCTTTTGATTTAGTTGATTTAGAGAAAAAGATTTTAGATATTTTCAAAAAGAAAGATGAAAAAAGTATTGATTTTCATAATGGCAATATGCAAGTCGCTATAAGTAAAATGTTGCATAATCTTGGTATCCCATCACATATAAAAGGTTATCAGTTTATAAGAGACGCTGTTTATCTAGTGTTTGAAAATCCTGATATGATTGGTGGTATAACAAAAGAATTATATCCAGAGTTAGCTAGTAAATATGATACAACAGTTTCAAGAGTAGAAAGGGCTATAAGACATGCGGTTGAAGTTAGTTGGAACCGAGGCGATTTAAAACTAATGGAAAATATCTTTGGACATAGTGTCGATATTGATAAGGCTAAGCCAACCAATTCAGAGTTCATTGTTACGATAGCTGATAAATTACGCTTAGATTTTTATAAAGTAGGTGCATAACCTATTTTTTTTGTTAAATTGATTTATTTTTCAATATATGGTAAGATTTTTATCAGTGGGTGATAAAATGAAATTTATAAAAATTTTTATAAATACATTTATTTCATTAATCCTAATATTGGTAATATCTATATCAATGTTTTTATATTGTAGTAAATCATTAATTTCAAAAGAAAATATATCACAATATGTTAAAAACGCAGATATATTGAATGCTGATATGGGTATCTTATTTAATAGGGAAGCCAGTAATGTAACTTTAAAACAGCAAATAACTGATTTAGCTTTTCAAAATAATATACCTCAGGAAATTATATATGATATTTTAAAAAGTGAACAAATCAATTTATTATTAGGTGATTTTTTTAATCAAACAATTTTATATATTGTTAATGGTCATACTAAACCAGTTATGCTTACAAAAACTGTAGAGGATATGCAAGAAGTTGCTCATGCATCATTGGATAATCATATTAATATTATGATGGAAGAGGAACAATTAGATGAATATGTGGAAAACTATTGTCAAAGTATAGTTTCAATTATACCTGAGCGCAGTGAAACTTTAGGCAATCTTCCTGTCAATGCTATAGAGAAAATTATAACATTTAATAGTTTCAATTTATATGTCATAAGTGTTTTACTTGTTGTTCTATTGGCCATTATAAATAAGGCAGTATATAAATCATTGAAGTATTTAGGTGTAGCTATGCTGGTATCAGGAATATTTTATATCGTAGTCGGATCTATGGATTATGTTATATCCAATTATGTTTTGAACCAAATGTCAGCTATGAAACCTTTTATATCACCACTTATCACAAGCTTTTTAACAATATGCTTTAAAAATGGTGTTTTAATTAGTTTTACATCTATAATCTTGATTTTGTGTTTTTTAACAATGAATGCGATAGCTAAAGATTAATATTTTTAATTAATTATGCATATAAATTATTGGTGATTATATGCCGAGAATAAGATTAAAAGGAAGAAGACGATTTCTAAATAAAAATCATTTTCTTTTGATAATAATAGGTATCATTATATCTATTTTCTTTGTGTTTAAAATTATAAATATGAAGGTAAATCCTATATTAATTGATTTTGCTGAGCTAGAATCACGTAAACTAGCTAGCATCGTTATAAATAATGCTGTAAGTAAAAATATAACTCAGAGTGTTGACATCGATGAGTTATTTTTAATTGTTAAAGATGATGAAATGATTAAAAGTGTTGATTTTAATCCTATTGTTGTTAATAAAGTGCTAACGCAAATTACTAATAATATTCAAATTGATTTAAAGTACATTGAATTAGGTAAAATTGAAGCTGTTGATCTA
>JAEEGL012262070.1_pt1 | contig 12376 bp, 8 predicted proteins | sample 9134231 | NCBI WGS metagenome assembly JAEEGL01 (sample SAMN16246548, study PRJNA631951) | gut metagenome | biome: gut microbiome; feature: rumen; material: fiber-attached | host: Bos | place: Iran: Karaj | collected 2018-10 | reverse complement strand
CGGCATGTGGAAGGCGCTGCAGGAAGGGGAGGAAACATATCTTCGTTTTGCCGGCAATACTTTTGAAGCGCCGGCGACACAGCGGATCCCTGAAATCGGCAGGATCCGGGAACAGATGCTTGCCTCGGGGGCCGCGGCAGCCTGCATGAGCGGCAGCGGACCGACGGTATTTGGCATTTTCCCGGACAGGAAGGAACTCCTGCAGGCGGAAGAAGCGCTTCGTCCCATGCTGGAGAAGGGGGAGCTGTCAGACCTGATCGTTACCGGATTCCGCGTCCAATAGGCCGGGTAAACGGGAGTTCTTTTTGAAAACCAGGCCTGTTTTTGAAATTAGGGCTTGTAATTTTGCATTTTTTTGGGTACGATAGATTTTACAGTTTGTATTTATGACCAAACATGAGGTGAAGGACTATGAGCTCGGATTTTACAGTGATCATCAATGAATATATGCCGCTCAGAGAGCTGGTATTTACCACACTCCGCCAGGCAATCCTCAAGGGGGAGCTGCAGCCGGGAGAACGTCTGATGGAGATCCAGCTGGCCGAGAAAATGGGCGTCAGCCGCACTCCGATCAGGGAAGCGATCAGGAAGCTGGCAAATGAAGGACTGGTAACCATGATTCCGCGCAAGGGCGCGATCGTTGCCGGTATTTCCGAAAAAATGCTGAAGGATGTGCTGCAGGTCAGGATGACACTGGAGAAGATGGCATATGAATGTGCCTTCGAGCAGATCACAGATGAAGACATTGAGGAGATGAAGAAGGCGGAGAGCGAGTTCGAGGAAGCCGTGGAAAACGGGGACCTGGTGGGCATTGCCGAAGCCGATGAACGTTTCCACTTCATCATTTATTCGGCTGCCAATAATGATAAGCTGAAGGAAATCCTGACGAGCCTGAAGGAAAATATGTACCGCTACCGCATGGAGTACGCCAAGAACCGGGATGCCCGTTCCGAGCTGATTGAGGAGCACCGCGCCATCATGCGTACCTTCGCGGAGAGAGATTCGGAGAACGGACTGAAGTATGTGGAACGCCACATTGCCAACCAGGAAAGTGCCGTTCTGAACAAGCTGAAGCAGGAGGCACAGGAGAAAGAGCAGGGCAAGCGTTCCTGATATCCGGCACAGAGACCATTATAAGCAGGCTGCGAAAACCGCATGAAGGTTCGGCAGCCTGCTTTTTTCATGAGATTTTTAGAAAGCCTTAAAGACCTGAATACTTGTGCAAAAGGCGGAATTGCGATAAAATGAAACGTCATAATGATGGGAAAAACTGCCCTTTTTTCAGGGCGTTAAGTAATATCTGATCCATTTGGAGTTTTTATGGAAGAGAAGACGAAAAAAAAGAGTATCAAAGGCCGTATTATCCTGCTGATTCTGCTGCTGGGCATAGCGGCGCTGGCGGGATGGAGAGTGACCAGACCGGGCAAAGGAGTGGAGACAGAACCGCTGTCGACAGTCTCCCTTTCCAGGCCGCTGTATTCCAATATATATCTTGAAACAAGCCTGGTGGGGACCGTTATGCCGGGAGACGTTTACTATGTGATGCCCAAGGCAGCGGGAGAAATTAAAGAGATTTATGTAAAACAGGGCGACCTGGTTTCAGAAGGGGACCCCATCTGCCTGATCGACAATTCCAAGCAGATTGACGCTGCCCGCATTTCCCTGGACGGGGCTGAGGTACAGGTGCATACCATGGAAGAGAGCGTGAAGCTGGCCAGGACCAACCTGGACCGGATGAGCGCCCTGTATGCCAGCGGGGATGTGGCAGCCCAGACCTATGAGCAGACCAAAAACGGGTATGACCAGGCGGTAGCCGGGCTGGATGGCGCACGTTTCCAGTATGAGGCGGCAAAGCTTCAGTACGATACCCAGGTGGAGTTCGCGACAGTGACATCCCCCGTCAACGGCCGGGTGGAATCCACCAGTATGAGTGTAAACGGCATGGCATCTCAGGCATCCCAGGTAGCGGTGGTTTCTTCCCTGGGCGGAAGCAAAATCGAGTTTTCCGTAACGGACCGTCTGCTGGATGCCCTTGTGGTGGGCGGAAAGCTGTCCGCACAGAGACAGGGCGAGGTTTACAGCGCGCACATTACTTCGGTTTCCGAGCTCCCCAGCCAGACCAGCGGGCTTTATCCTGTAGAGGCGGCGTTTGACTCCGCGCTGAACCTGGCCAGGGGCACGAGCCTCAAGCTGAGTTTTGTTTCGGAGAAAGCCGAAAATGTGCTTGCCGTGGAAACCGACAGCATTTTCTATGACGGCGGCAAAACCTATGTTTATACATTTACGGAGGATGAAGGCGAAGCTGAGGGAGACACAAAAGCAACAATCGCTGACAATAATATTGGCGGCACTGTCCACAAAGTGGAAGTCGAGACCGGACTTTCCGATACAGAGATGACGGAGATCCTGAGCGGAGTCACAGAAAGCGACCTGGTCATCCGCAGCTGGACTTCACAGCTGTATGAGGGCGCGAGAGTACAGGCGCTGAAGTTGGAGGGCTAAGATGATCAGACTGACGAAAACCGTATTGCGGCGGCCAGTCACGACGCTCCTGGTGGTCCTGTCCCTGCTTTTTTTCGGCGGAATGGCCATATTCAGCTCCAAGCTTGAACTGACGCCGGAGATCAATATGCCCATGCTGGTGGTGGCGACCGTCTATCCTGGGGCCAGCCCGGGCGATATAGATGAACTGGTAACCCGGAAACTGGAAGAAAACCTGGGCACACTGAGCGGCATGGATACCATGACCAGCGTATCCAGCGAAAATACCTCCATCGTGCTTATGCAGTATGAGTACGGGACGGATATGGACAACGCCTATTCCGACCTGCGGAAACGGATTGACCAGGCCCGCAGCAGCCTGCCGGAGGACGCTCAGGAGCCGGTGATCTACGAAATGGATGTCAATCAGGTGGCGTCCATGTATGTGACCGTCAAAAACAGCGGAGTCAATAACATTTACAATTATACGGAAAAAAATGTGGTGCCGGAGCTGGAGAAACTGTCTTCCGTGGCATCCGTCGATATTTCCGGAGGACAGAGGGAATATGTGCGGATCGAGCTGATCCCGGAAAAACTGGCCCGGTATCATATGGATATCAATACCGTGGCACAGCTGGTGGGCGCGGCTTCGTTTACAGTCCCCGCAGGCACTGCCGGCGTCGGAAATACCGAGATGAACGTTTCCATGGGTGTTAAGTACAAAACACCTGAGGAACTGAAACGCATCCCGATTACGGTGGGCGGCGGCAATATCATTTACCTGGAAGACATTGCCAATGTATACCGGGCCCACAGGAAGGCCAGCGCCGTAGGCCGGTATAACGGGGAGGACATGGTCCTGCTGGGCCTGAACCGCAACCAGAAATATACGGCAGTCAATGTTTCCCGGGCCGCAAAGGCGGTCTTCCGCCAGATGGAAGCCTCGGATCCGAACCTGCAGTTTATTATTGTCAACGACAGTGCGGACCAGATTACAGATTCCATTCTGACCATGCTGAAAACGATGCTGGCGGCAGTCGCCATCTCGACGGTCGTCCTGTTCCTGTTCTACGGTGACGTCAAGGCGTCCCTCATTGTTGCCACATCAATCCCGATTTCCATCCTGACGGCGTTTGTCATGATGTGGGCCAGAGGCTATTCACTGAATGTCATTACGCTGGGATCCGTTGTCCTGGGCGTCGGCATGATGGTGGACAACTCCATCGTTATCCTGGAGTCCTGCTTCCGCGCAAAGGAACTGGACCCGGAGCAGAACTTCTCTACCTATATCAAGTGTGCCGTGAGCGGCGCCGGACAGGTGGAAGCCAGCGTATTCGGATCGACCCTGACCACCTGCGTCGTATTCCTGCCCCTGGGATTTCTTGCCGGTCTCTCCGGACAGTTTTTCCAGCCGCTGGGAATGACGATCGTCTTTTGTATGGTCGCATCCCTCCTTTCGGCGGTTTCACTGGTCCCGCTGTGTTTTGTATATTATAAGCCGGTGGAGAAAGAAGCCGCGGTCGCCTACCGCTTTATCCGCTCCCTGCAGAGCGGGTACCGGGACATTATGGCCGGACTGATGAGGCATAAACGCATCACCATTCTGGTAACACTTCTCCTGTTTGCAGGCTCCATCGGCCTGGCTACCCGGCTTTCAGCCAAGCTGATGCCGGATATTGACCAGGGCCAGATTACGGTATCCGTTTCCATGAAGCCAAACCTTAACCTGGAGACACAGGACCGGACCTATCGCAGGATTGAAGAGATCATTACGCAGGAAAAAGATCTGGACAGCTATATGATTTCGTCCGGCGGCGGACTTCTGAGCGGAGGCTCTGCTAACCTGACGGCATATCTGAAGGAGGACCGCGAAAAGACCACGGATGAAATCGTGGAGATCTGGAAGAACCAGCTGCAGATGGTGGATAACTGCGACATTAAGGTCAGCGCATATTCCATGACAGGCATGATGAATGCCAGCAAAAACTATACACAGACTCTGGCCGGCTCGGACTATGACGCGCTGAAAGCGGCTTCTGACCGCATCACCGCCGCAATGGAGCACGATCCTCGCCTGACCGGTGTCAGCTCCTCCGTGGGCAACGCTTCCCCGATTATCAAAATCTATGTGGACCCGGTGGCCGCAGCGGCAGAGGGATTCGTGCCTGCACAGGTATCGGGAAGTCTCTACACCATGCTCTCCGGAACGGAAGTAGACAAGATGGACCTGGACGGGGAATCCGTTTCGGTTCGGGTGGAATACCCGGACGATGAATATGATACGATCCGCAAGGTGGAAAACATCCTGCTGACCAGTCCTTCCGGCAGCACGGTATTCCTGAAGGACATCGCGGAAGTGAAGTTCGAGGACAGCCCGCTCAGTATCCAGAGAATAAACCGCCAGTACCAGGCGGAGATTACTGCCAGCTACACGGACCTGGCGGACCGGAACACCGCGGCAGAGGTGACACGGGATTATGTGGATACCAATCTGTCAGACGGTATCCGCAAAAAAATCGGCGCCGAGACGGAAATGATGAATGAGGAATTCGGGAATCTTTTCCGGGCTATCCTGATTGCGGTTTTCCTGGTATTCGTGGTCATGGCGGCACAGTTCGAGTCGCCGCGTTTCTCCTTTATGGTCATGACGACGATTCCCTTTGCCATGGTGGGTTCCTTCGGCCTTCTCTGGCTGTTTGACATCCCGCTGACAATGCCGGCCCTGATCGGCTACCTGATGCTGATCGGAACGGTTGTTAACAACGGTATCCTGTACGTGGACACCGTCAATCAGTTCCGGGAAGAAGGCATGGAGCTGGAACCGGCGCTGGTGGAGGCGGGAACGGTCCGTCTGCGTCCCATTCTGATGACGACGCTGACTACGGTGCTGGCCATGCTGCCCATGGCGCTGGGCATCGGCAATTCGGCAGAGCTTATGCAGGGCCTTGCCATGGTCAATGTGGGCGGACTGCTGACCTCCACAATCATGGCACTGCTGGTGCTGCCGGTGTACTATTACTATATGAACGGTAAAAAGGAAAGGACAAGGGTGCGTATCGATGAGGATGAGATTCTCGAATAAGCAGCTGCAGGCCTTTATCATCAGTCTTGGAATCGGCCTGGGGGCGGTTTCCGGAGCGGCGTTTCCGCTTGCCGCTGCCGCAGCCTCTCCGGAATTTGCACGTTCCCAGGAGGAGTGGGCGCATTTAAGGGATAATACACTGGAGTGGTACGAGATCCCGGACCTGGTGATCGAGTATAATCCCTCAGTCCAGAAAAACCGGGCGGAGCTGGAAAAGGATGAACGCCGCAGCATGGATGCCAGGGAGGTAACGGACTGGCTGCTGTCCGAAGCGGATGACTACGACTACCTGGCGGACACCGCCGCCACAGGTATGGAAGGCGCCGGATACCGGATTATGGCCAACCAGCTGCGCAGCCAGGCGGACAGCAATGTGACGGACTATGAGATACTGAAGCTGCAGAACGAGCTGCTGGAAAAGCAGACTATCCGTACTGTTCAGAACCTGTACCTGAATTATTATAAAGCGATTTCCACAAGGGACAGCGGCAGCAGCGGCATTGCCTATCTGGAGAGAATGGCGGCAGCGGCGGAACACCGCAGGAATGTGGGAATGGCGACAGCGCTGGATGTGCTGGCTGCCCAGGAAAGCTTAAGCAATGCCAGGGCGGAGGCCGTGACCAATGAAGCCAACATCGGCACCTACCGCACAAACCTGATTACAATGTGCGGCTGGGCTTATGACGCCGCGGCGGAGATCGCGCCGGTGCCAGAGGTGGACCCGGGCTTTACGGACAGCATCAGCGTGGAAGAGGACATGGCGCAGGCACAGGCGCAAAGCTATACTTTAAGGATTGACCAGCGGAAGCTGGATAATGCCAGGGCGGAATATCCCAACCTGGTGAAGCAGTATGAGGACCAGCTGAAAAGTGATACCGACAGCTTTAAGGTATCCTTCCGGGGCGTCTATGACCAGCTGATTGCCGCCCGTTTCGCTTATACCAATGCTGTCTCCGCACTGCAGCTGCAGCAGCAGGAGGTCGCAAAAGGGGAACGGCAGTACCAGCTGGGGCTGATCAGCCTGAACGAGTTTGAAGGGATCAGGAACCAGTATGTTTCCCTGGATAACAGCTGCAGGGCTGCCTATCTGGATATGCTTTCCGCAAAGGCTGCCTATGAGATGGCAAAGGAAGGTGTGGTCTGATGAAAAGAGTGAGGACCGGACAGGCTTTTAAGGCAGCGCTCCTTTGCCTTGGCCTTATGTTCCTGCAGGGATCCGGGCAGGAGGCATATGCGGCGGCGCCTTCCTATGATAACCTTCCGGAGGGAATGACGGCGGAACGCCTTACCCAGCTGAATGACGCCGTGATCGAATGGGACGAGATCGGGGACCTGGTGCGCTACTGGAATCCGACATATGTCCGGATCCACGATTCGGCCATGCAGTCCGTGGAGGAAATGCAGGCAGGCTACCGGGATTTCTACGATGAGATGCAGGACCAGCTGGATGAGATTGACGAAGGCATAGACAGCATTAAGGAAGCCCAGGAACAGATCAGCGCCATTCCCGGCACAATGGTTCCCATGGGCGGCCAGATGGTGCCAAAGTCCGCGGCAATGGCCGCGCTGGAAGCTTCTCTGGCGGAAGCCAAGGCAGGGCGGAAAATGATCCGCGCGGGAATAGGAACGGCTTCCCGTTCGGTTTCCAAAATGGATAAGAGCATCGAGAAAAACCAGCAGATGCGGCTTTTGCGGGAACAGATGACCAGTGTGGTGCAGGGCCTGGTCATTTCCTACCACCAGCTGCTCCTGAACCGGAGCATGGTGCAGAAACAGGTGGAGCTGTACAGCTCGCTCCTTGGGCTTCAACAGAACATGCAGGCCCAGAACCTTGCAACCGCTGCGGATGTCGCGGCTTATCAGAACCGGCTGCTGACAGCGCAGCAGAGCCTGATGCAGATTGACAACGGGCTTTCCCAGCTCAGAAAGAATATTGCAATTCAGTGCGGATACGCCCAGGACGCTGACGTCGTTATTGCCGGGCTTCCCGCGCCGGATCCCCATTTCCTGGAAGGACGCGACTATGCCGCTGACAGGCAGACGGCCATAAACGGCAACCAGCAGGTGATTGAGGCAGACCGCCTCAAAAACTACCTGGGGTACGGCACCGGACTCAGGGAGATGAGTGTAAATGAAATGATGGGCAAGGCCGGGGCGCAGATGGATATGCTCCGCAGTGAAGTGGAGAAGCAGCAGATGCTTTATGAAGCGGCCGGCATTTCCCTGCAGAAAGCGGCATTGACAAGGGATTCCGCACAGCGGCAGTATCAGCTGGGCATGCTGGGAAGGTCGGAATACGAAGGAAAACAGATGGAGTACATCAGTTATGAAGCAGCGGCAGGGCTTGCCGCGCTGAACCTGCAGCAGGCGATCTGCAATTACCAGTGGGCGCTGCGGGGGCTGATGACGATTGAATAAAAGATTATAAGGAATTGGGAGGTGAGATCAATGAGAGAAATGCTTGCAGGTTTGGCAGGACTATACTTCGGCCTGATGGCGGCAGGGATGGGGCTGTTCTTTACGTTCGGCATATATGCCCTCACCTGTATCGGCCTGATGCGGATGTTTGAGAAGGCGGGAGTGGCCGGATGGAAGGCATGGGTGCCTTTTTACCGCAGATTTCTGCTGGCCCGGATTACCATGGGACATGGGTGGTATTTCTTCTTCATGCTGATCCCCCTGCTGGTTCCTGTCGTGCAGGTTCTGTACGCGGTGGAAGTGACGCTCAGCTATGGAGCAGGGCCGGTATTCGCAATACTGTATTACTTCCTTCCTGTGATCGGTGAATGGATCCTGGGATTCGGGGATTATCCCTATGTGGGCAGCCAGAATCCGGAGGAACAGGTGAAAAAGCTTTTCCAGGCAGGCAAACGCAAAGCGGCCCCGGAGTCAGAAGCCGCCGGCGGGGAGCAGGCTGCGCCGGATAATAAAACACCGGACGGATACGCTCCTGATGGAAACAGCCCGAATGGAAACGGCCCGGACAGTGGCGCAGGAGTTTGAGGTACGGTCTGAAACGGCACTATATATGGTAGAAACGGGAAGGCAACTTCCCGTTTTTAATTGACAGGACCCGGGTTTTTGAGTAAAATAAAATGACGTGTTTTTTGTGTGCATCGAATTGTTGACATATATTAAACATAGATTTTTACGTTTAGGAGAAGCAAGATGAATCCAGTCATTATGGTACTGGTCATGCTTGTGATTATTGCAGCAGCGGCGGCGCTGGCTTTCGCGTTCGGAAAGAAGCAGGCGACAAAGGAGTATGAACTGAAGGTAGGCTCTGCGGAAACCAGAGCAAGATCCATCATAGATGATGCAGTAAAAACAGCAGAGACCAAGAAGAGAGAGGCCTTATTGGAGGCCAAGGAGGAAGCCCTCAGGAATAAAAACGAGTTCGAAAAGGAGCAGAGGGAGCGCCGGAAGGAACTGCAGCAGCAGGAACAGCGCCTGATCAAGAGGGAAGAAAATGCGGACCGCCTGCAGGCAGAACTGACCAAGAAGGACAAGGAACTCAACACCAAGGACAACACGCTTAACCGCAAAGCCGAAGAGATCCGGAAGATGCACGAGGAAAAGGTGCATGAGTTGGAACGCATTTCCGGGCTGACGGCGGACCAGGCCAAAGAGGAACTGCTGAACTCCGTCAGGGAGGACATCAAGCACGATACGGCCAAACTGATCAAGGAATATGAAAATGTTGCCCGCGAGGAAGCGGACAAGAAAGCCAAAGATTATATTGTAACAGCAATCCAGAGATGCGCCGCGGACCATGTGGCGGAATCCACCGTATCAGTCGTCCAGCTGCCCAATGACGACATGAAGGGCAGAATCATCGGCCGTGAGGGCAGAAATATCAGAACACTCGAGACACTCACCGGAGTGGAGCTCATTATCGATGATACACCGGAAGCCGTCGTACTGTCAGGCTTTGACCCGATCCGCAGGGAAGTTGCCCGCGTGGCTCTTGAAAAGCTGATCGTAGACGGACGGATCCATCCTGCCCGCATTGAGGAGACAGTGGAACGCGCCCGCAAGGAAGTGGACAACACGATCCGCGAGGAAGGCGAAGCTGCCGTGCTGGAAGCAGGAGTGCACGGACTCAACCAGGAACTGGTCAAGCTCCTGGGACGCATGCGCTTCAGGACTTCCTACGGACAGAACGGCTTAAAGCACAGCATCGAAGTGGCCCAGCTTTCCGGCCTTCTGGCCAGCGAACTCGGCTACGATGTCCGCCTGGCAAAGCGCGCCGGCCTGCTGCATGATATCGGCAAGGCAGTGGACCATGAGCAGGAAGGCACCCACGTACAGCTGGGCTCGGAGATCTGCCGCAAGTATAAGGAGCCGGCAGTGGTCATTAATGCGGTGGAGTCTCACCATGGAGATGTTCCCGCCAACAATCCGATTTCCTTTATTGTCGCTGCGGCTGACGCCATTTCCGCGTCCCGTCCCGGCGCCCGCAGGGAATCTCTGGAAGCTTATACGCAGCGCCTGAAGAAGCTGGAAGAGATCACCAACTCCTACAAGGGTGTTGAAAAGTCCTTTGCAGTACAGGCCGGCCGTGAGGTACGCATTATGGTAGTGCCGTCGGTCATCAGCGAAGACGATATGGTCATCCTCTCCAGGGATATTGCCAAGCGCATTGAGGATGAGATGACTTATCCGGGACAGATCAAGGTCAATGTGATCCGTGAGACCAGAGCGACCGCAACCGCAAAATAAGTTATATATGAAAATATCAGAAGGCTTTCGGGAATTCGAAAGCCTTCTCGCATGAAAGAAGATAAAATATGTACCAGATTGATTTCAGCAAACCCATTCATGTTCATTTTATCGGCATCGGCGGCATCAGTATGTCAGGCCTGGCGGAGATCCTGATGGCGGAAGGCTTCCGCGTCAGCGGCTCCGATATGAAGGCTTCACCCCTGACAAAGCATCTGCAGGAATGCGGCGCCGAAGTCGCCATAGGACAGCGGGCGGAAAATATCACCAATCCCGACCTGGTAGTCTATACCGCGGCCATTCATCCCGATAATCCGGAATTCCAGGCAGCCGTGCAGAAAGGCATTCCCATGATGCCCCGGGCGGATCTGCTGGGAGAACTGATGGCCAATTACGATGAGGCGATCAATGTGGCGGGTACCCATGGCAAAACCACCACGACTTCCATGATCACCAATATCATGCTGGCGGCAGACCGAAACCCGACGGTCAGCGTCGGCGGTATCCTGGACTCTATCGGCGGACAGGTGCGCGTAGGAGGGGCCGGCATGTTTGTGGCGGAAGCCTGCGAATATACCAACAGCTTCCTGAGCTTCCATCCCACGATTGCGGTGATTCTTAATGTAGAAGCCGACCATCTGGATTTCTTCAAGGATATTGAGGACATCCGGCACAGCTTCCGGCGCTTTGTACAGACCCTTCCCCAGGACAGCCGCGGACTTCTGGTACTGAACGGAGATATCCGCGATCGGGAATATTTCACCGGGGACGCGGGATGCGATGTGGTAACATTCGGCAAGGCAGAAGACTGTGATTACCGTGCTGAAGATATCTGCTTTGACGAAATGGCCAGGCCTTCCTACCGGCTGATCTGCCATGGGGAGGATTGCGGAACGGTTAAGCTTGGAGTAACGGGAGAGCACAACGTTTACAATTCCCTGGCTGCCATTGCGGTAGCCGACCGTCTCGGTGTGGACCGGGAGGTGACAGTCAGTGCGCTGGGAGGATATCAGGGCACGAAACGGAGATTCGAATATAAAGGCCAGGTGAACGGCTTTACCATCCTGGACGATTATGCGCATCATCCGCAGGAAATTACGGCAACCCTCCGGGCAGCCGCACATTATCCCCACAAGAAACTGTACGTGGTTTTCCAGCCGCATACCTACACAAGGACCAAAGCGCTGCTGGATGATTTCGCTGAAGCGCTGAAGGCGGCGGACCAGACGATCCTCGCGGATATCTATGCTGCCAGGGAGAAAAACACCATCGGCATCAGTTCCCGGGATGTGGCGGACCTGATCAATGAGAAGGGCGGAAACGCTGTCTATCTTCCTACCTTTGAAGAAATAGAAAAATATGTTTTGGAGAAAGTGCAGCCCGGAGACCTGTTGATAACTATGGGCGCAGGAAACGTCGTAGATATAGCGGATCGGCTGATTTCCAGGTAATTATCCACATTATCCACAGAGCTGTTAACACGTTATGTTAATCAGCAATGTGGATTTTTTATTGCTTGAAAAGCTAAGTATAGTTGGATTTTCGGAAAAATGTCCACTTTATCCACAAGTTATTTATGGTAACCTTGGCGCTATTTTCATTTCCCGGACCCTGTGTTAAGATGTTCGTGAGGAATGGATGAATAGAATGAGTTACACAGATTGTTTTCAAATAGATGCGACTCTGATCGCGAATGAATTTTTAGACCGGTATATGCCCGGCGCCAACGGGGATTATGTCAAGGTATACCTTTATTTGCTGCGCAATCATGTCAGCGGGGTGGACGTGGAGTCCATCGCGGAGCACCTGCAGCTGACGGAAGGAGATGTCAGGAGGGCAATCCAGTACTGGCAGAAACAGGGCATCGTGGCAGTGGGCGGAAGTGATGCGGAGAAGCAGGCGGAAGAAAGCAGGCAGGCGTCCGGAAGAAGCGGATCAAAGAAATCCCAGGAAGCCGGTGCCGGCGCCGGCAATAAAAAACAGGAAGCCGCAGCGGTGACGGAAACGCCTGTTTCAGAAGACAGTACACTGATCACCCGCTATGAGGAGCTTCGCAGTTATTACAGCAAGACCGAAGGCAAGGAAGCCCTG
>JAEEGL010002206.1_pt1 | contig 12376 bp, 18 predicted proteins | sample 9134231 | NCBI WGS metagenome assembly JAEEGL01 (sample SAMN16246548, study PRJNA631951) | gut metagenome | biome: gut microbiome; feature: rumen; material: fiber-attached | host: Bos | place: Iran: Karaj | collected 2018-10 | reverse complement strand
CAAATTCAATAGAATTTTAGTAAATAATAACTAACTTTATAGATATTTCGACCCCTGTTTACGCTGTTCTGCCAATTAAAAAGACCGAATATTCGGTCTTTCGTTTACTCCGGATTCAGAGAATCTCAGGAACGCTTCAGCGCAGCCCGGACAGAGCCCTTGGGATCTGTGATCAGAAGACGAACCAGCCAGATGACAAGTCCGAGTGCCACAACGGAAAGCCCAAGAAACGCATCATTCAGCATATCTGCCGGCGCCGGTGTAAAATACGCTTCTTTCCGTTCTGCATACTCGAAGATTGCATCAACCAGCCACATGATGGACGCACCCCAGTACATGAAGCACAGGATGCCCAGCCGCATGTCATCATTTTTCCGGTTATACCACAAAACGGTCGCAATGATTGCCGCAAATACTGTGATTAACAGAGTCATCGATTCTTCCTCTTTATAGATTAAGCAGCGTTCTTTGCCGGCTTACGCTTCATAATTGCGTCTGCCGCAACACACATAACAGCCCAGACAGCAGTCACAAGCACTGCCATTGTCACACCGACCGTCGACATCTCATGGAACATCTCTGCCGCATCAGCCGGATCATTCATCGCCGTCAGGAACGGGAACCAGGGAACAACCTCACCGTGCCACACATGTTCAAACGCGAGCAGAACAGCACCACCCCAGAGAAGTGCACTGAGCCACTTCAGTTTGACCTTCATCGGAATCTTAACTTCCGCTTCCTTCGGTTCTGCCCTGGAAGCTTTTGCGGCCGCTGTAACAACGATTGCCTCTGCCGCCGGAACAATAAAACATGCCATAACATCTCCTCCTTAAACAAATGAAAAAAGGCATACGACCTCTTCAGAGATTCCGCATGCCTTCATGGCCTGCACTAATATTAAATAATTGAAATAATTCACTGTACTTCAGTACAGATCCGGGACAGCTTCTGCGTCCTTAAATATTTTATATCAGGCGTAAACATACTGTAAACCGTCAGATGGTCCTCTGTCCATCATGGTTTCTTACAGCCGTTCCTATACCGGCTATGCATTCTGCTTTTTGCTGTGGTGATAAAGTGCTTTCAGCTAAACGAAAAGACCACCCGTTAAGAGCAGTCTTCATTTACACCACATTGGCCTGTGTTATTCAGTCTAGTTCATCACGGTAACAGACGATGTCGCTGTACACATAAACATAAGTGTTACATTTCATACAGCGAAAGATATCGCGGGGACGCGGATACGTACTGAATCTGGACGCAACGAACTGCCATGAAAAGTCATCGCGGTTATCGTTGCCGCATGTGCATCTGACTAATGTCTGATCGTGCTCAAAGCCTCCCGCAATCTTTTCGAGCTCTTCGTCAGAAACTTCCTGCAGGCAGATCTTATTCAGGTCAAACCCCGCATCCTTAATCTTCTGTTCAACTTTTTCGACATCGATTCCGTTTTCCGCGAGAATTCTGCAGACTTCCACATCGCTTTTCGCTGTTTCGAGTTTTGCTTTCACTTCAGGAGGAATCATCGCATCAACATCCTGATGCATTCTGCGATAAGCCGCAGCCATACCGCCGTCTACTTTTTCAAGCGCTTCGCCATCAATTTTCTTCATTTCTGCCATGTTGTTTTTTCTCCATCCGGCACTGACTTGGGAAGGACAGGAAGTCCGTTCATCCACAATCAGAACTCTTTCGTATTATTATACGCAACGCGATGCATGTATCCACGCTGGTATTCTTCGCTGTCCTTCCTCCCAAAAAAACAATCCCCTCACTATGGAGAAAATCATCTCACGACTGAAGGATCAATTATTGTATTTTTTACCATATTTTCCATGACTATCATCCCTCAGAAATGCTCATATGCCGGTCAGCATTCTGTTTTTTACCAAAAGAAAAGACCGCCCCCTTAAAGAGCGATCCTGATTAAGAGATTTAATGAAGTCTTAGCCTACTATTTCCTGGCGCTCCGCCCATGTAATAAATGCGACGCTTTGGCCCTGGCTGCGAGCATAGTTTTCAGCTTCCGAGATTTTTTCAAACTCTGCTATAACATTTACTGTATAATCGTCCAACACCAACCAGGGCTTACCTTTCGCTTCTCTGCAAATCGCCATACTTTTTCCTTCCTTTCCATCCATCTGGTACTGACTGCAGAACGGCTTGAATCATACCATCCGTAATCAGCCCTGTTTTCATTATACAGAACAGGATACATATATCTATGGATGCCAACGATTCCGCCGGTCACCTTGTTATATCATCCACAATGGAAAAGACCGCCGGTCTTCTTCTGACTGATGCGCGGTCTTTACTGGAGTTTTCTAGATACTTCTCTTAAATCTTCTTAATTGACTTTATGATTTTTGATGTCAGCATTTCATTTAAAGTCGCTGCCTTATTCGATTCTAACGCTTCATTCAATGTTGATTCCTTGTTTGAAGCTAATGCTTTTTTCACTACGGATGCCTTGTCCGATGCTAATACCTCGTTCACCGATGCCAGTCCGTTCTCTGTTAATGCTGCGTTCACTACGGATGCTTTGTTTGATACCATTGCCTCGGCTGATGTCAATCCACCATTGACCTCATTCAGTTCTTCTTCATTTAATTGACGTGACATTTTCTTTCTCTCCTTTTTTATTACTAATCCAATTCAGATTATTACTTGTAATTTATTCCTGTGTCTATTCTATCATCCAGATAAAGCGATCTTCATTACATATTTCGTATGGCTGATACAATTCTGTCGATTCTCTGTCAATCTTTATAATACTGTACCCGACCGTCTTTTAGCTTGGTGATATACATGCCGCAGTTATTGCAGCGATAAACAGAATCAACAATATCCGTACTCATTAATGTGTCTATGATCTGATAAGAGAAACAGGAACGATCGTAGGTTCCGCAAGGGCACTTGATTTCAACTCCCCCTGTTTCAAAACCTCCGGCAATCTTATCAAGCGCTTCGTCAGGCAGTTCCTGCAAGTTGATCCTGGCCGGATCAAACCCCGTACGCGCGATTTTCTTCTCGATCTGTTCGACATCAACTCCGTTTTCGGCGAGAACCCTGCGGACTGCTTCATCACCTACCGCTGCATTGGCTTTTTCCTGTACATCAGCCGGAATCATTTTCTTAAATTCATCTCTCAATTCAGCAAAAGCAGCCGCTGCTCCGCCATCCACTTTTTCAAGTGCTTCATTACCAATCTTCTTCATTCTGTCGTTCATTTCTCCTCCTTCTGGCGCTGGCTGTAGTAAGGCCAAGAAGCCCATATACCCGCCGCCAAAACTCCTTACATTAAATTATACGGAACAGGATTCGTATATCCACGGCTGCAAGAATTCCGCAATTTGAAAAAAAAAGATTCCATACCATCTGCTGAAACCATTAGCATAAGCTAACGATTTATTTTTTCTTCCTGAATCACCGATTTTTTTCTGTTTCTTCGTATATTTAATCGGAGAGTGGTGAAACATATGCTGGATATTTACGAATTATTAAAAAGAGCAGATTTCTCAAGAGAGAGTAACTATATGAGTATTCTGTTTTTCCAATTGTTTGGCAAGCCTCTGGAAAAACCAGAAACAAACGAATCAGCCGTCAGCATTCTGTCTGGTGAGGAGCTTTCCTTTGTATCTGGAGGCGGAAAAAACGCCCCAGAAGAAAATGGTACAGTTTTCAGTCCATTGGAAAACAACGAAGAAGAATGAGTTACAGCCAAACGAATTCGCAGTAAATCACAGGAAGGGCTCAACAGCCCTTTTCTTGTTTTCTTATTAATCGGTTTTATCAACCCTGGTGAAGAAAACTCCGACTTCTATCAGCCGGAGATGAATTCGTTTTTTTGTTCGATTATGCTTCGCAGATTGTGCTTTGATATTGTGACGTCAGATTATGGTCATCCCATAATACTGCGGTGAATGAAATCCGCAATAGCACGGTTCCCATCCGCGTTCGGATGAACACCATCCGCGAACCATTCGGGATGCGACTGTGTTTCCGCATAGAGATCAAAGCACTGAATTCCGAGCTGGTCTGCGGTTTCTTTAACAATCGGAACAATTTCCCCTTCGATGACGTCATTACGTATATCGTAAGCCACGGTATTACTGCCTTCTTTCGCAAATGCGCAGGGAGGAGTGATCAGAACGACATGCGGCTGCTGGGGGAGATCTATATAAGACTGAACAAATTCCTTCAGTTCCGTACGGTAGGTATCCGCATCCCAGTATTCAGCTTTACTGTCATTGGTCCCAAGCATGATCAGATACCCTTCCGCTCCGCTTTCCTGGGAAAGCCGGTAGAAATCCGTATCCGAATACGCCACTCCGCTTTCGCGGATCAATGCACGTCCGCAAACTCCGTAGTTAAGAATCTGAACCTGTTCTCCAAACTTCTCTTCGAGAATGTACGGCCAGGAGTATTCATCGATCCTCGTACCAGTTTCATCTGCCACCCCGGCTCCATAGGTGATACTGTCGCCGATACATGCAATGTGTGTCACGTTTTCCCGTATAACCGGCGGTCTGTAGATAATCGCAGCAGTACCATACTTGAAAAACAGGCGTAACTGCGGAAAACACAGGGTTGCACCTGCAACCAATATAGCGACGCTGATAATTGCTAATAACGCATTTTTTTTCATTCGCTGATCCCTACTGAAAACTATTTTTTATAAGATGATAGTCATCTTCCGTCTTCCATATTCTATTTTAGGAAAACTGCAGACCAATATAAATAAATTTCAGTCATGGATTGTGGAAGCTTGAGCATTTCACCACAACCGAAATTCATTCATTTATACGTAATAACGGATTCACTTCCACAATCAGATTAATCCAGCTATTCCAGCATTCACTCTGTGTTTCCATTCCCTGTAAAAAAACCTGCTGTTATTCAGCAAGTTTTTGCGCTTCAATCGTATTGAAATCCGTCCGATAAGACTTCTTTTGATTTAACGGTCAAACAGAAACTCTCTTTTTCCAAAATAGATCATATTTACGACCAGTGCGATCACAGCAGGTATGAAATGAAGTGCGTTCTCCAGGATGTTAGCCAGTGTGAATAACTCAAAGATGCCATACTCCGCCACATACCGGATCAAACAGAATAAGATATCTGCCAGACACAGCAAAGAAAGCAATCCCGGCGCATTTCGCCGGAACTGTATCAGTCTGAAAGCGGTGATTCCGGCAATAATTGCAATTCCAACACACATGATTCCACAAAACTTATCAACATAATTGAGCGCTGGGTACATCTGATATAAGTTTGAAACCTTGTTAAACAGTTCCGGTGTATCACCAAGAATATTGGCATAGTAATATCCGGTAAATAAATGGTAAGCCGTACCAAAAAACATACCTGCAGTGACAATCGTCATCACAATCATGAATATGTACCATTTCATCCCTAATCCTGCCTGTTTTGCGGCAGCCATCTTTGTACGGAAAACCGTTCCTTCTTCAGCCGTTTTCCCGGATTGACTGAGAGACTCGTTCACTTCGTGACCAGAAAGAGAATTTGTTTCATTGTCCGGTTTGTTCTCATCCTGAGAAGCTTCCACATCCGCTCCGCAGAACGGACATACCGAAACACGGTCTGGCAGATCCCTATCACAACATTTACATTTCATTTTTGTCACCTTATAGTTCATAGTTTATCATGCTTGAATGCTTGAATAGTTTCGCCATGGTCATTCGCCGGAAAAGAACCGCCCCTCTTTGAGAGGATAATTCCGAAAAGAGAAACCTCAATTTTTTCCTGTTATACCTACCCATAACTCAGGCAGTATCATCTGCTCTGCCCCGGGTCTCTCTGTTTTTCATATGAGAAAAGAGAGCTTATAAGATTGATATTTTTTTAGAGAGTTCTCATTATCGGAATCGGAATAACAAAAGATCACCCGTTTCGGAGTGACCTTGGATTAGAAACTTAACAGCTGCGATTCAGATGGTTATCTTTAATCCCTCTCTGTCTGGTTGTTGTCTTTATCAACTTTGAAATACCGATTGCACTTCCTGCAGCGGAAAATGCCCTCATTCGGTCCGCAGTCAAACGAAGAACACCAGAACTGATAGGAGAAATCTTCCGGGTCTTTCGCTCCGCAGGTGCAAACCAGCTCTACACCGTTGTTCAGTTTAAAGCCTGCAGAAATCATTTCGAGTTCTTTATCACGTTCTTCCTGCAGGCCAATCTTGATCTGATCAAAACCTGCATCTGTGATCATCTGCTCAATCATTTCCACATCGATTCCGTTTTCCGCCAGAATTTTGCAGGTCTCCACATCACTTATTGCCGCATCGAGTTTCTTTTGTACTTCAGCCGGAATTATCTTCTGAAGATCCTGTTTCAAGCCATAATAAGCAGCGGCCTTACTGGTGTATGTTTTCTTAATGGCTTCGTTATCGGTTTTCTCCATTTCTGCCATACATTTCTCCTCTGTTCTGGTACTGACTGCAGAGAGTCTTTCGCTATTTCGCCAAACGCTGAGTCCTCTCATAGCGTTATACAAAGCAAGCGTTCTGCCTCCCCACATCCGAATCATTCATCTGTATCGATTACGACGGTCGTTTCTAGTCTTCCGGCTGACGGTTTCTGTGAGACCAGAATACTTCACCGCAGTAGTTGCATTTCCACTCATACATCGGAATGACCAGAGATTCGGTATCTTTGTTTCCGGTGGGAGTGACACAATCAGAGCGGCGGCACTCAGGACAACTTACCTCACGTCCGTTCAGGCTGCTTCCGCTGCCTCCGGCGATTCCTTTCAGATTACGTTCATCAACCTTATTTTCATACTTCTTTTCTTTCATTCGTATTTCCTCCAATTCCTATTTATATATGCCTCAGGCACCATTCAGACACCTGTTATATCTATTATGGTTATAATGATTACGGTTTCGGCAGATCAAAAAAGATAACGAGCGGCACACGGGATTCACTGCCTGGTTCTTCCTCATAACGTAAACAGACCTGCCTCTGACACGACCGGTCTGTTCGTTATGATTCCTGTGAACTGCATAATCACAGGATTTTTTCTGTATCAGTCCGTGACTAATCCCACGGATCTTCCTGCCTGTAGCACAATCTACCGATTACACGCACGTATTTTCCACAGGATCTGCAGCGATAAGTTGAACACTTACAATTCATTGATGCCCAAAACTGGTAGGATATTTCATCAGATCTGTCTTCACCGCACCATTTGCAGGTTACGGTTATTCCATCTATATTTTCAAATCCACCATTAACGTTTGCCAGATCGTCTTCTGTAAGTGACTTTTTGTACGCTTCCGTATCGACTCCGTTTTCTGCAAGTATCTTGAAAAAGTCCGCATCACCTTTTGCTTTACTCAGTTTCTGCTTTAATTCCTCAGATAATTCCATCATTTCAGTAAAATCTCCTTTCACTCATTTCACTGACTGTGAAATGACTTGTCCTATCTCTCCACAATCAGGTTTCTTCTATAACAATATACGGAATTAGTACGCTGTTTCCACGATTGGAATCAGCCACGAATACATGTACCTCCCCGTCTTTGACATACAGGGATTTCTGAATCCTATAGGGTATCGTAAACCCCCTTACTTTTTTACAATTCTTCCGTACCGTCGGAATTTATTTGAAATTTTTTACAGAAAAAGAACTCCTTCAGAAAAGAAGAAATACAGATTGTATTATTTCGGAACCGGACAACAAACCCGATACCCGAAAGTGTAAATGTCTATAGTATTTTTATTGATTCACCCGGAGGAATTATGCGAAAAATACTGTCATCAAAGCTTTTATGAGCTAATTACAGTCCAATATCCTGTTTGTGGCTGCCGCGGAACTGATTATTTATAATTGCGGACTTCGGATCAAATATGCCGTACAGCATAATTCCGGCCTGTTTGCCTCACTTGTCGGCAGGGAGTTCGAAATATACTTCAATGCCAGCTTCTGGATTATCATCACCCTGATCTTCATGCGTCTGAACTGTCTCGAGGCACTGTCTATGTTTACGCAGGGCAGTTTCGGAGGAAAGATGAAATCCCTCGGGAGAGGATTGCTGATTGGAACGGTCGCCATGGTATTTCTGGCACTGCCGCTTACGCAGTTTCATTCCATTTTTGTCGGGTCAGAAATCGAGAAATACCACAGAATTGAGTGTGTTCATCACGATAATTCCGCTTGCGTTCATTCCAATTTGAATGCATTATAGACAGGTATATGGCAAAGACCATTCAGAAAGGGGATTAAATTATGGTTGCTGTTAGTATTATTCTCGGTATTGTATGTATCATCGGCGGCATTTACTGCATGGTCGCTCCGATCAATACATACTACAGTGTGATGACGCTCTTTGCGGCGATGCTGCTGGTCTATGGTGTCTATGGAATCGTCCGCTTCTTCAAGCGGAAGGCACTTGTCCCGGAATTCATCATCAGTATTGTGTCCGTCATTATCGGCTTTGTTTATCTGTTCCGTCCGGGCAATACTGGATCTTCCGGTGTTATGGGGCTGGATCGCATTGTTCTGTTTTTGACTGCCGCATGGTTCCTGATCAAGGGATGCATCACCGTCTACTACTCTGTGAAGACACGGTTCTTTAACAACCACTGGGTTCTGCAGTTCTTCAGCGGTCTTCTGAGTGTCATTCTCGGTATCTATTCCTTCATGTATCCTTCCACTGCCGCTACAAGCATTGGTATTCTCGTTGGCATGTGGGAGATTCAGTGCGGAATTGATTTCCTGACACTTGGCACTACGGTTGGATTTGTCCAGGAGAGAATCAATCAAGTAGAAGCGGAAATCAACCGACACGTCGATGAGACGATGAAGGCGGTTGAAAAGATCCAGAAGGATGCGGAGGCGGCTGTGGCTGCCGAACAGGCAAAAGTAAAAGCTGCTGCAGCGGAACCGGGCAAAGCTGTTTCGGAAGAACCGGCCGTTACCGTGGAAGCAAAGCCGGTCGATGATGCGGCTGATGTGAAAACCGACAAATAAGAAATTCATTCTTCTTTGAAATCAAAAGAGGGCGTATCCGCTGGATATGCCCTTTTTCATGATGTATTACTGCAGTCCTGTATTCACGTTCGTCCGAATGACTCAGTCGGAAAGTATCTTTTTGAGATGATTCACCGCCTCATCTACCAGCTGGCCGGTGGAGAAGTCCGATACGCCGGCGATGAAGTTGTCACAGTTGCTGAAGGGAATCAGGATCCGCTTTGCGTCTGCCTGAGAAACCGCACGGGCTACTTCCGCTGTGATCTCTCCAAGCATCGCATCGGCAATCACGATACCGATCGGCCCGACGATGTAATCCGCTTTTTTCACGCAGACACGAACTGCGTTTTCTCCGGTTGCCGCTTCATCCGCACCGGCTTTCATCATCGCAGTCGTTGCGGCCACATTGGTTCCTACCGCTGTGATATGCACATCCGGAATCTCTCTGCGGATCTTCAGGATCAGCTGTTTTCCAAGACCTCCGCCCTGCGCATCTACGATCAGTACCCGCTTCATCATTTCTTACTCAGAAAGCCTGATCTTCCCTGGATTCTTTTCTGACCTTACGGATGACGATGATATACATGATGATAACGAATGCCGCAAAGATCAGCATTGCCGTATCGGAGCCAAGCAGTGCGCAGGCATCATAGAACGCATGAAGTCCTGCCGCAAACAGGAATCCCCACAGAAGATTCATTCTGCATGCCTTTTTCTGACCATAGACATCACAGTACTTTGCCTTTCCGTAGAAGGAACCCATGTATATCGCAAACGCCGTATGCGCAGGCACCGCAAGCAGTGCTCTTGATACCGCTACGGAAAGACCATACTGGAATACATAGAAGATGTTTTCAAACGCCGCAAAGCCGAGGGAAACCGCCACCGCATAAACGATGCCGTCAAACATGTAGTTGAATTCCGGGCTGTTCCAGCTGTATTTCTTCAGGAAAAGCATCTTTGCGAATTCTTCGGAAAGTCCGATCATGATCGCATTTGCGATCGTTGCCGTAACGACACTGCTGAAATACATGTTCTGCAGTATTCCGCCGAATATGCTTTCGAGAACAAGCGCCACAAGTGCCGAAAGAACACCGCCGAACACCAGCTTCAGAAGAAGTGACGTCGACTCCCGCTCGAGCTTGTCCTGTCTGTAGATCATCAGAAGCAGAACAATTGCCGGAAGAATTGCAGCGAACAAATAAACATACGTCGATAAACTCATAGGAATTCCCTCCTTTTATCCTCAGTTTTCCTTGCTGTGAACAAGGTCATACAGCTTTTTCCGAGAGATGCCGGTTTCTCCGGCAACCTTCTTGACCGCATCCGATTTGGACAGACCCTGCATGACCTGGCTGTTGACCATGTTCATCAGAGTTCCGTAGTCCACATCCTTGCGGTAATCATCTTTGTTTCCGTCGATGATCAGAACGATCTCACCCTTGAGGCCGTCGCATTCTGCGAGCACTTCTTTCAAAGTACCGCGGATAAACTCCTCATGAACCTTGGTGAGTTCTCTTGCGATACAGCACCGTCTGTCCCCCAGTACCTCAAGACAGGTCTCAAGACATTTCTGAATCCGATGCGGTGCTTCATAAAACACCAGCGTCATCGGATAATTGCGGTATTCCCGCAGTTTCTTTGCCCGTTCGTTGTCCGACGAGGGCAGAAAGCCGATAAACAGGAACGGCTGTACCACGAGACCGCTTGCGACCAGCGCATTGAGAAATGCCGAACTGCCCGAAACCGGTACGACGTTATAGCCTTCCGCCGCCGCTTCGCTTACAACCCGCTGTCCCGGATCATTGATCAGGGGATAACCCGCATCCGAGATCAGTGCGACATTCTGACCCTGTGACAGCAGGTTCAGAATCCCTTTCGCACTTGGGTCCTCATTGAAGTTCTGATAGGCGATCAGACGGCTTTTGATTCCAAAATGTTTCAGCATCTGTCCGCTGGTCCGGGTATCCTCACAGGCGATCACATTGACCGTCTGCAGGATCTCGATTGCCCGCGGCGACATTTCCGAAAGATTTCCGATCGGTGTCGCTACCAGATACAGGGTCGGCTTTTCATTTTCGAAGCTTTTCTGCCGGTTCATTTCTTCGCTTCCTTCGCTGCTTCCCCGGCTTTGGTCTTGGAAGACTTGAAGCTGCGTACCGTTACATTCGGATTCGAAGCGTCACTTGCACGCCGGGTTTCTCTGCGGCGGTTATTGCCGCCATTGCCTGCAGAGCGCCTGTTGTTACTGTTTCGGGCAGAAGAATTCCGGTTTTCGGAAGACGTTCCGGTCCGGTTCTGCTTCGGTTTGCGTTCATTGCGCATCGGCTTGAGACTTGCACTCTGCTGATGGCTGGTATCTTTGGATTCCGCGGAGATACCGCGGCTCTTTTCACTCTCACTGGCACTGAAGGCTGCCCGCTGATCATGCATCTCACGCACACCCGGTGCCACATGGGTCTGCCGCTGGGCACGGCCGGCAGCTTTGCGGGCGATCGCAATGCCTTTGCGGACAATCGTCTTTTCCCGCAGTTCATCGATCGTAATGACCTGATAGCGTTCGCTGTTTTCCAGGCGGGCCTCATTGGTCATGACATTCATTGAGGTGACACGGTACATTTCACCTTCATATTCGACATGGGCGCCCATCTTCGGCAAGCCCGCGGTCAGTTCCTTATAATTGGCGTCTTCATATTTCAGACAGCACATCAGCTTTCCGCACATACCGGAGAGTTTCTCGGTATTCAGGGCAAGCAGCTGATTCTTTGCCATATTGATCGAGATCACATCGGTCTTTGTCTTGAACCGGGCACAGCAGCACTCCATTCCGCAGAGACCAATTCCGCCGACCATCTTGGCTTTATCCCGTTCACCGATCTGACGAAGCTCAATACGGCAGTGAAGCCTTGCGCCCAGGCGCTTCAGAAGTTCCCGGAAGTCCACACGGTGTTCTGCCTGATAGACAAAGAGGATCTTGGAACGATCCAGCATGTATTCCGAAGACAGCAGGTGCATCTCCAACGCTAGATCCTTAACCTCTTCCTCACAGATTGCCAGTGCGTCCTTGGCATATTCGATATTCTCTTCAAAATTGCGCATATCTTCCTCGTCCGCAAGACGAAGAACCGGTTTCTCCGGCTGTTTTGTTTTTCCAAGATAGCGGGTATGCATACTGGCATTCTGGCAGATGCCCAGTTCCATTCCCTGGCTGGTTTCTACCACAACCCTGTCACCGAGTTTGAAATCATCACGGTCAGTGCCGAAGGTATAGGAGCGTCCGCTGTTGTGGAAGCGCACTGCCACTGCATATTCATAATGTCTCGGGCCGGATGATGAATCTGTATGACCCGTCAGCGATTTATCTATCATTTGAAACTTCCT
>JAEEGL016440709.1_pt1 | contig 12377 bp, 6 predicted proteins | sample 9134231 | NCBI WGS metagenome assembly JAEEGL01 (sample SAMN16246548, study PRJNA631951) | gut metagenome | biome: gut microbiome; feature: rumen; material: fiber-attached | host: Bos | place: Iran: Karaj | collected 2018-10 | reverse complement strand
TATAACCGCATTATCAGACATATTGGGAAGAGTAAACTTCATATATGTTCTTCTCAGGCTTAATGTTCCTTTATCAAATAAAAATACACGTTTGCATTTAATAACAAATAGAATGAATAAGTATTACTATTATTTCACTATTATTGATTTAACAGTTGATTCAGCATCTGAAAAACCTGCTATAGTATCCCTTGCCAGACTTACACTCACAATCAAATAGTTATCTTTAGCCGGTATCAAATAGCAATACATGCTCTCGTTTTCACTTATGCTTTTTAATCCTTTGATGCTGATTTTTCTTGCTTTAACTCCTGAAATTTCAATCTCATCCTCTTCGGTCACGCTGATACCAAATGCCGAAAATTGTTGTTTAAGCATTTCTGTATATGAATCCGGGTTAAAATTAGAATCTATGTTTTCTTCAATGCTGATTGCGATTCCCTTTAAAGTGTTTTTCACGCTGAAATTGTCAATGGTTGAGTCAACCGAATAATCCTCTGGGATTTCAAACATGAACAAATCAGTTTCTACTTTCCCATCATCAACTTGATATGTTACGGTTTCTTTATCGCCGGAAATAACCGGTGGATTATAATTGGTTGAGTTTGTATTGGTTTTGTTGTTTTCATTATTGCCACACGAGCACAAAGTAACTGCTATTATCAATCCAATCAATAACACTTTTGAATAATTCATTTTATCAACTCCGTTTTTAACAACTTTGACGGAACACCGAGCAAAATATATTTTTAGCTCGGTGTTCCGATTTTATTTATTGCTCAATCACCGGCAGCATTCCAAACAGCATTCTGAAAAATGCGATTATCTTCGAAAAGAAATCTGCTTTAACTTTCACGAGCTCAGTTTCAGAATCGTTTAGCACATTACCTTTTTTATCAACTATCTTTGCCTGTACAGTAAATGCTTCCCTCGCTTCTTTTACGATAAACCTTTCGCCTTCTCCGGATTTTTGCCCGTCTATATACCATACAACAGTTGAATCTTTTGGAATATCTTTGGTAATTGCAGTGAAAGTTATTGTTGTCCGGTAATCAACAGTACTGGTATAAGCAAAGTTTCTGATATCTACCGATGGATTAACTACAACAGGCGGGTTGTCATCAGGCTGTTTAACTTCCTCAAACACTGCATAGAAAGTCATATCTTTTGCAGGCATTGTTTCGGGGACTTTCGGTAGCCATTCTTTGAAGATATATCCTTCTTTTTGAGGATTGTCGGGGATTTCTATTGCAGAGCCGTATTTAACTGTTTCACTCTTTACAGTCTTATCATCCGCTACAAAACTGACTTTATATTCATTTATTGTATATTCCGCGTTTACGGTAATATCACTTGCGGCAATGATATATTCAGACCATTTACCTGTGTAACCCTCTTTCACTGGTATTTCCGGTTCAGATATACTTTTCGATTCAACAGTAAACGGAACCTTTTCTATTTCTTCACCGTCAACCATGAATGAAACATAGTATGTTATCGGCTCAAACTCTGCTGTAAATGTCATAGATTCATTTGGCATAGTGTCGGGAATACCCGGAGACCAACCGGTGAAAGTATATCCCGCTTTTTCGGGATCATCCGGTATATCGTTTATCTCGCTGCCGTATTCAAGCTCATAGGATAAAATGGATTCATTATCAACAATAAACGAAACCGTATGTTCTTTCAGTTTCAGAGCGGCTATTGCATTTGAAACCGCTTCAACATACTCGTCAACAGTTTCCTGATCCGAAACGTCAAGATTTCTGTCAATGCTATTGATAATCTCTTTCAACATCGCTACAGATTCGTCGGTATATATGCTCAAATCTTCGGGAATTGTTGAGAGAATCTCGTCAAGGGTCGAATAATCTGCTTCAATAAAGATAAAAGGTATTTGATCCGTATCAAAGGTCGATACTATGCCATGATCATCACTTGTAATCCTGCAATAATATGATTTGAAGTTATCTTTACCTGAAGGGCAATAATTGCTTTCTACTTCTCCTGTAATTACATATTCTCCGTCATCACTCACACCATACCATTGATATGTTAAATTAAATCCAATCGCATCTAAAGAGATTGATTCTCCTGAGCAAATTGAATCCGGCAATGAGCTCAAAAGCTCCGGAACAGGAATAAACTCTGTTGAATAATTACTGTGGTTGCTGGTTGCCCATTCTTCAGCATATGTGCTTGATGTTCCATAAACTGTATAATGATATGGATTTATATTCCCGTAAAAACCCACTGAAGTCAGTGTAGAACCTATGATGACAGAACAATCATTCCAAGGGAGAGAATCCAATTTAATAATGTTATCTAAATAAATACAATTGATTACACTGCCATCAAATGCATTTGAAGAAATTATTTCAGCGCTGGGTAACGAAAGCTTTTCTGTCACATTGCATACCATAAATGCATTGCTTTCAATTCTTGTTGCCTTAGGGAGAATAACAGATTCAAACAAAAGGCAACCGTAAAATGCATCTCTCTCAATAATTTCAGCAGAATCAAAACAAACATCGTTTAAATCAGTACATTTATAAAATGCACCAACTGTAATTGTCTTAAGTTTAGGCATATAAACTTTTCTTAGTCTGCTACACTCACTAAACGCACCATCGGTCTTATATTCAGCTTCACCCAAAGTTAAAAGATTAGGCATTGACACTTCTGTCAAATCCTGATTATAAGCAAATGCCGAAGATGTACTTGATAAATCATCTGCGCAAAATGATTCTAATACAGGAAAATACGCCCGTTCAATCATTGTTTGCCCAAAGCACTTTTCACCCAAAGATGTTAAGCTATCCATGTTTATCTCAACAAGCATTTGATTACCGAAAAATGCTCCTTCACCGACATATTCAACTTTACGCAATTCAATCTTATTAAGTAATTTTGCACCATTAAATGCATCAGATTCAATTCTTTGCAAATTCGGAGTCTCAATCTCTTCCAACGCGGAACACTTGTAAAATGCATCTATACCAATTACCTGAACACCTGGTGCTGAAACGAAAAGCAGCTTTTTATTCTGAAAAAATGCTCTTTCCTTTATGATTTCAACAGAAGGCGGAAAATAAACACTTGAAACTTCGCTCGCATTATCATGAGAAAATGCTTCACTTCCAACTGCTCTAACATTAATACCATTGATTCTTTCGGGTACTTTAATATCTTTATTTGACCCCATATAAGATGTCAATACGCCTTCATCTGTTACAGTAAATAGTGATTCCGGTTCAGCAAAAAGAAATCTAAATTCACGAAATCCTATTTGACTTCTATATATATTAGGCTGAATGGAATAAGAACACCATTTCAATCTGGTTGTTTGTTGAACCACAAAAGGCTCTTTGTATTCAATGCAAGCCGGATTAGTAGTTATAGGTGCGCTGTTATCCAAAGTATAAAAAACTCTTGTATTTTCAGGAACTTCAAACTCTAATAAAATCGGGCAGTTGTATAATGCGCTTTCATAATTAACTGTTGCTTTTTGAGCAGTAGGCGCACCAACAGCTTCTGAAATATTCATTAAACCTGCGCCACTGAATTTCGGATTTGAGAACCAATTGTCCGCAGCATCTTTCAATCTTTTTTCAATTTGACTTGGCAATAGATTACCATCTTTACAAATAAGCAATGCTACCCCCGCCGTAACATACGGAGTTGCCATAGATGTTCCTCGTTTATTTCCGAAAGAGTTTTGATTTAAAGAACTGTAAATACTCACTCCCGGTGCCAAAAGATCTAGTGAATCCCCATGATTTGAAAATCCTGCAACTGAGTAAGAATAATCCAATGCACCAACGGTGATTCCATTTTCATACATTGCAGGTAAAATATTAATAAGGGAGTCGGAATTGCCAGCAGCAGATACTAAAGTAACCCCACTTTGAAACGCATAATCCAAACTGGCCTTGAACGTATCGGTTTTAAGCCCTCCAAAGCTCATATTCAAAACTTGCATACTATCTTCTACCGCAGCATAAATTGCAGTAGCGCAAATGCTTTCGGTTGTTGTTTTATCACTCGAAAAAATTTTGTAGCCTTTTATTCTTACTTCATCTGGGGTATTATCAACAATAATACCCGCAACATGTGTACCATGTGATTTCTCATCATCGCTGTTACAAGTATCATCACCGCTTGTACTAAAATTTCTCCCTTCGTCAAGCAAACGATCTTTCAAAAACGGATGTTCAAGGTCGATGCCGGTATCAATGACACCTACCTTGACTTCATTCAGATGATTAAAAGATTTTAAATACTGATTAGCTACATCAAACCCGCAGGCATAGCTTCCCCAACACAAGTATTCTTTTGTTTCTTCTGACACTTCGTTTTCCGATTTCGGTTCTTGCAAACCAATGCTAACTGCTCTATCTGGTTCTGCATATTCAACAGAGTCAAGTGATTTGTAATAATCGGCTGATTCTTTCGCTTCTTCCGGTGAAGAATACTGTATTATCCATAAATCTCTATATCCGTTAATCACAGAAACAGCCTTATCGGTAATCAGAGGTTTTGATGTTTTTACTATCAACCTTCCTTCGGAATAATCTGATAATTCATCTGGCAATTGCGCTTCTGACTTAAAAGATTTCCGACTTTTAACAAAGCTTTTATTTTTTTGAATCATTGATTTCAATTCTGAAGCAAATTGATATACACTTTTTTCTTTGATTAAATCCACCGATTGCCCTGTAATTACAAAGCAAGATATAATTATTACAATTGTCAAGAAAATTGATAAAGTTTTTCTCAAAGCAATCACTCCCAAACATCAAGAACTAATGGGTGCTCAAAGAATTCCGTATTCGACAATCTCCCATTCGCCATTCCCGTTTTCAACAACAACCCAACGCCATTCGTTATAAGTATAATTACTTAATTCTCCATTAAATCTTCCTGTTTTATAGTCAGAATAGAATGATATTATCTTTTCATTTCCATATCGTGAGGATAATTCTGCGTTTTCGCTGTTGCTTTTCTGAGTCGATTCAAGTCTTAACAACGTGCATCCTTTAAAGTTTTCAGTGAAATAATCTTTTATACAAGAGACTGCTTCTGCAACTTCTTCTTCGCTAATAGTCTCGGGAAGGTATTTAATTAAAACTTCAGTGTTTTCAGTGATACCGTCTCTTTTTATTATCAGGTAAGCTGAAATTACAACTGTTAAGATAACTAATATCATTATCCCTATAATTAGTAGTTTTCTATTCATAATCAAACCTCCAAAGAGAAATTAAGATTCGATTATGATTTCAAAACATAAATTAGTATTCGATCATAATTTGGATTGTTGATTGCGTCAAGTATTCCACCACTTGTACTATTCCCATTTCGTGAGTTTGTGTGCGAATAGTAGTAAACATTTCCGTTTTTTTTGTCGACAATCCCGGAAATAGCAGTATGTGAGTATTTCCCATTATGTCTGAAAAAGATAACTGCCATACAGTGATTAGCACTCAATGTCTTTATTTTATCTTTGATTTCATTAGCTTTATTAATTGTAATCACTTTGCTAACATAATTTGATTTGTCTAACCATGATTTTAATGCTGGTGCTTTACCCCACGCATCAGAGATTTGCCACACATATTTTGTTCCGCTAATATAAGCTCCGATTAACGGGCTGGAACTATAAACGGGAATCAGAATTTTCCAATGGTGCCAACCTGAACTTAGAAGGCCTGTCATTCTAGAGAGTTTCCCTGCATATAGGCATTGTGAAACAAAATTTGCACAATCATTAGTATTTTGTTTATAAACCGGATTATAACCATTCCACCACTTTTGCGCATAAGATTTTGCTAGTGCCGAATTATATTCACCTGTTGGATCTATGCCGTTAACGGGATTGTTATTACAATAAGCAAAAACATTCGTTCCAATCACACTGTTTCCCGTGTCAAGATATGAATCCGCATTAAGAAATCTTCCCCACTCAGGAACATAAAATCTTGAATGAAGATAATACATTCCCGTTGCAAAATCATACATATAACCACGGTATGATAAAACTTGATTGTTAAGCAGTGTCATAGCCGCCAGCAGTTCCGTGACTCCGGAATAGTGCATCTCATATGACATATTACCAAAAGCATCATAGTTGTAAGTCAAGTAGCATTTCTGGGTGCTTGGCTGAATAACGCCTGTAATATCACCTTGGAGATTCTTCTGATAATAGAATAGTTTAGTTCCTTCTGTTATAAATCCATAAGGCTCATTGTTATCATCATATAAGTACCTGATTGTTAAATCCGAGTTTTGCTCAAGATTGCCCGGATAATAATCAACAGGTTGACTGGAAGAAATTGTCTGAGGATTTAAACATTGATAGACAAGATTTCCGCTTTTCCATGTATATTCGGTTACTCGCGGATGGGAATAATCTGAAGTATAAACACCATTTAACCAATTGTATTCATATGAAGTGATTTTACATACATTACCTTCATAATCATATTCATAAACATATTCATATCCTTCACCCGGTGTGTTGTTGCAATTATAAATTGAACAAGATTCTAACTTTTTCCCATTCCAGACATAAGATCTATACTCTTCTCCATTGTTATTGGCAGTACCATAAAAAGTAGGATTACCAATTAAATCATAGATTAATTGTTTTCCATTATAACCTGTCATCTCGTCCTTCCAGGAGCTGTCATAAGAATAAGTTATAGTTTTTGTTGCGTTACTCAGTAATCCTAACGAAAAAGCATACTCACTTTTTTGTACAATATTTCCTCCGGCATCATAAATATAAGTATATGATTTATTGTCAATGGAGTTATCCTCTCTTGTTATTTGGCCTGCTTCATCATAGTTGTATCTTGCAATAAGGCTTCTATTGGTTTCATCCAAGCCATCATAAACTGCAACAATATTTCCATTATTGTCATAATCATAACTGTATTCGTAATTGTAATGCCAATGGAAATTAGTTGTATAATAATAAGAATCGCTTTCCTCCTGATAAACCACTAAATGCTCGTAATATGGATTACCAAGATCTCCTAAAGTATAAGCATAGTCAAAATACCTATTAATTTTACCATTAGTACCATATGTAAATGTATATGTATAGCTGTAAGACCCGGAATAATAGTCTTCCCTAACAATTTGGTTTTCACTGTTATATGTGTACCTAACATCTGGATCAATAATGCTACCGTTTTGATAATACGCTCTAATTAATCTGTTTGAGTTGTCATAAACGAGTGAGTAGTCAGCAAACTCACTCCAATATTCTTCAATATCATCATATTTCTTCAAGAAAAAATCACCATTATATAAACCATTAATCTGAGCAATGTCTGATGATAATCCGGATATTCTTGGATATACAGTTGAGGCACTGTCATCATAATAATAATTAGTTTTATTTATAGATTTGGGTAAGTTTTCATTATTTCTTTCAACAACAATTTGTGCTGCGCTCATATCATCATAGACATCAGCGCCGATTTTCTCTTGCATATCTTCGGTGTTAATCATTCTTCCAAACACATCCTGAGAATATGCTGTAGTTATAGATTCCCAGTTATAATCTATTTTTGTTTTTTTCGAATTAATGCTTACACCTGTTTGAGGGTTATAGCTTGTTTCTGAATTGTAATTGTAAAACTCATCTTCTGCAAAGTATTCATAGGTACCTTCATCTTCAACGACTCTTGCGTACCTTATGTCTCTGGGATTATCGGTTCTGTATACTATTTCCTCGCAATACAAATCATCCAGCGAAACATTATTGAAATCATTGCTGCTGTATGGCATATTCTCAGGATTCTCATCTCCATTTTCTGCAATATACGCAGCATTTGCCTGGTTCATTTCATCTACTTTTCTACTGATAAAATATGTCGCGTGATCAATATGCTTTGTCACTCCGAATTCTGTTGTCAAGCCTGATTTACTATCAATTATTTTTACCAGGTTACCTTCATTGTCATAATCATATTGATAGATAACGGTACGCTGTGAATCTTTGACTTCTGTAATATTTTCACCAGAGTAGGTAAAATATAACGCATCATTGTTACCGTAGGTAATACTATTAACAAGTTGGTCATTATTATAACCATATGTAACCAAACTCTGAGATCCAATATTTACTATATAATAATCTCCATAGTCGTTGTACAGGAAGCTATATGTGAACCCGTTGTGCGTGATTGAAGAAATCTTATCATTTTGGTAAGAGTATTCATTTTTTATGTGAGTTGCTCCGTTGCTCAATCCCGAAACTGCTGTTTTAATCTCAGCAAGCCTGCCCATAGCATCATACGCATATGTCGTTGTTCCGTATGAATCCTCTGAACCGGTAATCAATCCATTTTTAGGATTTGCATAATTATATGAAACTTCAATGCCGTTTTCGTCAACTTCTTCAATAACATAGTTATCATCTGTGGTAAATGATTTCTCATAAACCATATTTTTGGTTCCATCTGTCGTTATTGTCCTCACAGTATGGTTTGTTGAATCTGTATCAACATATGTATAAGATTTGCAGCTTACACAGTTGCAAGCTGCTGCGCTTACACAATCACACAGACAACCATCGCCAAAGTGGCAACTGGAGTCGCACACACATAATTGCGGAGATGTCCCGATACATTCGGGGCAATTACAAACCGCCTCCGATGCACACTCACATGGACATCCAACACCGTAACTGCAGTTCGTACAATTACAAGTAGTGGGTTCCGGAGTTTCGTAATAATCATCTGTAATAAACATTTTCAAATTATCAAAAAAAGCATTACAGCTGGTCCTTTGATAATCAAATTCACAACACACCTTCAAATCAGTTATCTCTGCATCGTTTTTTATTCTTTGCAATTTAAAACTCGAGATTCCAAATTGCCATTCATCAATAATATTAGTCTCAAACGGAACTGAACAAACTTCATATTCTGCAGTTGAATTGTTGATCTGCGACTGATACACTGCAAAAACTTTAATGCCGAAAAAATGTTCAGGTGCTGAAACACAATTAACGCCCGCCTTTCCCCAGCCACTTATTGCAATTGCAGTTCCATTTGGGTATGTTCCTTCATCAGAAACATCAATGGATTGATATGCAAACATTTTTTCTCGAATGTTTCCCTTAATTTTCAATTCCAAAGCTCCTCCATCATAGGGAAGCGAATAATCAGTTTTATCTTCAATTATCACATTTTCATCTTCAGCCTCTGTAAACCATCCATATTCAATATCAGTGATATCATCATTATTTATATCTTCAAAATCAGGATTAATTAACAATGAGTTTGAGTTTTCACCATCTAGTGTCATTATTGATTTAATTGTGCCATCCAAATCATAATCGTATTGCTCAGTTTCCAATAAAACTTCATGGAAATTGTTATCAATAGTATATTTTTTGTAGTATTGTAGTTTTAGTAATCTGTTAAAATAATATTCTGTTCTTTCTTCAAACCTATTAGTTATTTCTCTGCGATATGGAATATGATCATCAACTATTATAAAGTCCAAAGGGTCTTCTGAATTTGAATTCTTATATTTTGAATATTTAGTATTAGGAATACTATCTTGCGTAAGTTCTCTTTTAAACACCGAACCATCAACATTTGTAACAGTTTCAATGTTATCATTATTGTCATAGGTATATGTCACGCTGAGTTCATCCTGATATGTGACAGAAGACAGCAAAATATTTCCTGATGAGTTTGATAATTCATATCCGTATGAGATACCAATTGTTTTTGTTTGATTATCAACAGTTGTAATTCCTATTGCGGAACTGCTATTGCTGTCAGGATACACAGATATATTACTTAAAACCAGTGTTATGTCATTGCTTTCAGGGGTTAAATCACTATATGTAAATCTGTATTCTCTTCCAGCTCCATCGATTATTTTTGATATCATTCCATTCTGATATATGATATTGATTTCTTTGTTGTTATTATCAACCGTAACTCTAACAAGATTTGCCCAATTTCCATTTCCAGAATCAAAATAATATGTTGTAGAGTCAACACATTCAATATAATTGTCTGAATAATCCCAATCAATATGATCTCCAGCTTGCATCTTTACCATTAGAACATAATTTTCGGAACTATCTATCCACTTAGAATATTGATAAGAGGATTGATAAGTAATATCCCTAAAGAATTCAACAACTTGACCGTCAATTGTAAACCATTCAAAAACCCCATTATTATATTTAAGAATACTGTTGTAATTGAAACTTCGGTTATAGCCATATTGATCAACAGACATGAAATTATTAGCATAAATAAAACTTTTAAGAGAAACAGGAAGTGAAGATCCATCAATTCCTAAGTCATCTCGGATTACAACTGTTTCATTTGTAAATTCATTGACAATTACTGTGCCAGCCCTTCCCATGTCAAAAGAGTAGGTGGGAAAATCGTCATCTAAAGGACTAATTTCACGATAATTAATAACAAAAAATGAACTTTGGCTGAATTGTGCAGTGGCATTTTTTGATTTTGAATCAGCCTCTATCAAAACAACGCCATAATTAGGTACTTCACCAGTTTCCCAAAGGTTATATAACTCAGTTATATCCCAATCATAGATGCCTGCGGCGATTACATTTTCATTGTCATAGGACTTGTTTGCCAAACCGGAAAAACTATATGTAGTTGTGTTCTCATTCCAAGGCTGAACAGCCTTTTTGGCCGCTATATAATTTGAAGTGTCACCATCAAGATTTATACTTGTGCAGTTTAGAATTAGCTTTGCATTTAGAATGAACCTGGGATTCCCTATGTTTAATCCAGTCTCTAAAGATTTAAAAAGGATGCGTGAACTATTATACTTAACCGTTGGAGAAGAAGACTCCACAAAACTACTACCCTGCTTGACAAAGCATTTAAGCGACGGACGAAAGCTTAAGCTATGACTTGAACCTCCCCTAAGAGGTTCGTTTTCTTCTTTATTAGTTATATTTTTTTCTTCAAGCCCTGCAATAAACTGCTTAATGTTAATTTCACCTTTTGGGAATGTATTGTAATCCATCCATTTATTTGAATGATTATAGTGAAGAGGTTCTGTTGATTTAAGATCGCAAAATGAACCATCATTCATTTTGAAGGTTTTTGAAAACTCAGTTCTTTTTTCTTCAATTTCACAAACAATCCTGGGCTCTTTGTCAGTTGAATACGGACTCTCGGTATCAACCTCTGAAACGACAGAATCTTCTTTGCCTGTAAAATCAACCGCATAAACAGAAATCTGAACTATCTGGAGCAACAAGGATAATGCCAAAATAATTGAAATAGCTTTTCGAGATGTGTAATACATAAATCTCTTCCTTTCAAGTAGTTTTTAAATCAAACATATAACTTAAAAATGATAGTTTCAAGGAATTTGCCAAACTGCATTTTGAATATAAAATCAACGCTTCATTATTTATGAGTTTTCTATGAAAGTTTGTTTTTAAAGCTTCATTACATAACTAATTATATGGGGAACATTTGTGTTTGCTATATTATTGTTGTTTCAACCATTCATTTAATCAGTTTTTACTTGCTTATTAAGCTGTAGGAAAATATAGAGCAATAGTTAATTATTATAACAAATACCCTAATAACAGATCATTAATCTCCTTTGGATAATAAATGAGCTATCTTACCCATCAAAAATACAATAGAGCATTCTGTTAACCCGATACAGACTGATGAAATCATAAATTGAAATTTTGTGTTGGATAAAATAATTATAATTATTACAAACAACAGTAATTCAATCTTAACGATTATACTGTATTTTATAATATCAGAATCTGAAGTTTGTTCGCCTTTGACTGCTATCGGTTTTAAAGCAATAAAGGATGTAGAGGAAATGGCTGTAATTAGTCCATATAATAATTGATGCGCCATATAATCGTGATACTTAGCAGTTATTGCCCCACCCACTAACATTACAGTTGATGAGATGAGGCAATAACTAAACTTTTTACAGTGATATCCGCCCGCAAATTTTCTCATTGAAGCGAAAATCAAGATAATAACTATAGCTTCTTTCATAGTGCCCGTAATTGCAGCCATAAAACAAATGACCAGCAGAGTTATGGCCCATTGTTTCAAAACTCTTTTGGCATATTTTGAAAGAGCTATATATTCGGGGCTTGTTTTTTCCAGCTTTTTCATTAATCTTTAAATTTGAAATTCTTCAATGATTCCGGAGCTTCCGGTTCATTAAGGAATATGCAGGAATTACTGTTTGCCGATACAACAAGTACCAGTGAACAGATAAAACTTGCCAGAACCGATAACCTCTGTATTAATTGATATTTATTCATGATTTCACCTCCCGATTAAGATTTAACACAAATTTGATTTTAAATAAAGGGG
>JAEEGL015389386.1_pt1 | contig 12377 bp, 12 predicted proteins | sample 9134231 | NCBI WGS metagenome assembly JAEEGL01 (sample SAMN16246548, study PRJNA631951) | gut metagenome | biome: gut microbiome; feature: rumen; material: fiber-attached | host: Bos | place: Iran: Karaj | collected 2018-10 | reverse complement strand
CAACAAACGGTGGTATATTTTCCGAAAATCAAGGCAAACAACCAAACAGGAAGATAAAAGACCCCTGATTGCGGATCGGCATGCGCAGGAATGCCCATGGCCTGATACGGATTCCAAAATGGCAGACAATGCTGATGAATAGCATCAACAACAGAATAACGGTATGGGAAAAAGAAATTGTTAAAATCGTAAATGGGTGCATATTTCAAAAATGCCCCATACCCAAGCAAACTGACAAGAAAAAGTAAAAAAATATAACCAGTATGACAAGAAAAAAGCCTTTTTAACAACTGGTTACATTTCATTTTGAATCAAATATCTCAAAAATAATTAGTCAACGACCTTAACAATATAGTAATTCTTCTTGCCCTTTTGAACCAGAATATATCGGTTATTCATCAAGGCGTCTTGATTTACGATCAAGGTGTCGGCCACCTTATTTTTATTAATGGAGACACCGTTATCTTTCAACATTCTGCGGGCTTCACCTTTTGAAGGGAAGATTTGTGTATGGTCGGTGAGGAAATCCACAATGCCGATTCCATTGCAAAGAAGCTCGCGTTTCAGTTCTGTTTGGGGGACACCGTCAAAAATAGAGAGGAACATTTTTTCATCCAAGGCAGCGAGACTTTCGGCTGTACCCTTGCCAAACAGGATTTCGGAAGCATTGACCACCGCCTCGTAATCTTTTTGTGAATGCACACAAATGGTTAGTTCTTTGGCCAACGCTTTTTGCAAAATACGAAGATGCGGTGCCGCTTCATGTTCCTTTTCCATTGACTCAATCTCTTCTTTCGTATAGTTGGTGAAAATGCGGATATAACGTTTACTGTCTTCATCACTGCAATTAAGCCAGAATTGGTAGAAAGCGTAAGGAGATGTTTTTTCGGGATCAAGCCAGATATTCCCTTTTTCCGTCTTCCCGAATTTCCCGCCGTCGGCTTTGGTAATCAACGGACAAGTGAGAGCAAACGCTTCGCCGCCCACCTTACGGCGAATTAATTCCGTACCTGTTGTAATATTCCCCCATTGGTCAGAACCGCCCATCTGCAGTTTGCAGTTATAGTTCTGGTTTAAGTAGAAAAAGTCGTACCCTTGCACCAACTGATACGAGAACTCTGTAAAAGACATGCCATCACCTTCTCCGTTGAAACGTTTTTTTACGGAATCTTTCGCCATCATATAGTTTACCGTAATATGCTTTCCAATATCACGGATAAATTCAAGGAAAGAGAACTTGCTCATCCAATCATAATTATTCACCAAAATGGCACTATTCGCCTCTTTGCTGTCAAAATCAAGGAATTTGGCAAGTTGTTTTTTGATGCAGGTTTCATTATGACGTAACGTGCTTTCATCAAGCAAATTACGCTCTTGCGATTTCCCTGAAGGGTCGCCAATCATGCCCGTTGCACCACCTAAAAGAACGATGGGGCGGTGTCCACATTTCTGCAAGTGGCGGAGCATCATTACCCCTACCAAATGACCAATATGTAAGGAATCTGCTGTTGGGTCAATTCCAACATAAGCAGTTGTCATTTCTTTTTGGAGTTGTTCCTCCGTCCCTGGCATTACATCGTGGATCATTCCACGCCACTTTAATTCTTCAATAAAATTCATCGTCTGTCTAAATTAATATTAATGATTATTCTTGAATGCGTCGTTTTGCTTCACGTGGCCAATAGACTGTCTTCCCTAACATCGCCACCCCCCAATAGCCACGTACTTTAAGCGTTCCGTTCGGCTCAAAACTCATATAGGTTTTGTATGTCCCCTTTTTCCCAGGATAGGTTAAGGTTCCATTTTGCCACTCCTTTTCTTTTTCGTTATATTTTAACCCTTTTAAAAACACATAATTAATGAACTTTTTCTTTGCGGGATTGCTCACCCAAGTAACACGACCTTCATAGGTGCCATCCGCTGCTTTGTAAATGTAGTTCTGCGAGCCCTCTTTGGAAAAAGGGTCAACAGAATAATAATACCCGATAATGTCATCTGCCTTTTGGGCGAAAAGCGCGGTTATACTAAAAAATAGGATTACAAACAGGAGGTTCTTTCTCATCGTTTTATTAAAACTAATTAACTAAAAAAATAGTGTGCAAAAGTACACTTTTTTTGTTTCTCATAACGTCAGGATTTGTATTCGCTCAATGAAAAACAAAAAGTCCGGTTGAAATATAACAACCAGACTTTTATATTATTATGTGATGAAATAAAATATTAGTCGCCTAAAGTAGCCACCATAACGGCTTTGATGGTATGCAAGCGGTTTTCAGCTTCATCAAATACTAACGACATGGGTGATTCAAACACGTCATCGGTAACTTCCATTGCTTCAATACCATATTTTTGGTAAATCTCTTCACCAATCACTGTTTCTCTGTTATGGAAAGAAGGCAGGCAGTGGAGGAATTTCACATTAGGATTGCCGGTTTTCTTAACCACGGCTTTATTCACTTGGTAAGGAGTGAGCAATTTAATTCTTTCTGCCCATACTTCAGCCGGTTCACCCATGGATACCCAAACATCGGTGTAGAGGAAATCGACTCCCTTGACAGCTTTATCCACATCTTCTGTGATGGTGATTTTAGCACCGGTTTCTTTCGCAATTTTCTTGCATTCAGCCACTAATTTGGCGTCTGGCTGACAAGCTTTCGGAGCTGCAGCGCGGAAATCCATACCCATTTTAGCAGCACCTACCATCAAAGAGTTCCCCATATTATTGCGGGCATCACCCAAATAACAGAAAGAAACTTTGTTTAATGGTTTGTCGGTGTGTTCGCTCATCGTGAGGAAGTCAGCTAAAATTTGTGTCGGATGGAATTCCGTTGTCAAGCCATTCCATACAGGGACTCCGGCATATTTGCCCAATGCTTCTACGATTTCTTGTGAAAAACCGCGATATTCAATACCATCGTACATTCTACCTAAAACGCGGGCCGTATCTTTCATGGATTCCTTTTTGCCCATCTGTGAACCAGAAGGTCCTAAATAAGTAACGCCAGCTCCTTGATCCATTGCGGCAACCTCAAAAGCGCAACGCGTACGCGTGGAATCTTTTTCAAACAACAAAACTACATTTTTCCCTTTCAAAGTGGGTTGTTCGGTTCCTGTATATTTCGCTTTTTTCAAATCAGCAGCCAAGGTCAATAAAAATTTAATTTCTTCAGGAGTAAAATCTAATAATTTTAAAAAGTTTCTGTTTCTTAAATTAAATGCCATAATTTTGATTTTTAATAAGTTATAATGATTTCTTAAAATATTTATGTACTACACAAAACGAGGGCAAATTTACATTTTTTTTATTTCCTTCATGATAGTTTGTAATAAATATAATGCAATATTATTTGGGAAAATAAATGAGAGAATGGGTGAATTATTGAAAAAAAAATTAGATATTTGCAACGCTTTTCCAATGAGAATGATTGCAAAAGAAAAAGAAAAAATAACTTTAAACCAAATATTAATCATTATGGGTAAACTTTCACACTTATATCCCACAGAATTATGGGATAATTTTGAAAACATTTGTGCAATTCCACATCCTTCAAAACATGAAGAAAAGTTGGTGGAATGGATGCAAAATTGGGCTAAGAAAAACAATATTGACTGCAAAAAAGATAAAGTGGGCAATCTGATTTTCAGCAAGCCTGCCACCAAGGGAATGGAAAACCGCACCCCTGTCATTTTACAGGCTCATGTGGATATGGTTCCCCAAGCCAATAGCAATAAAAAACATGATTTCACCAAAGATCCTATCGAACCCATGATTGGGGAAGATGGCTGGTTGCGCGCCAATGGGACCACTTTAGGTGCCGATGATGGAATTGGCGGTGCCGCAGCATTGGCTATCCTCGCCTCTAAAAAAATAGCTCACGGACCACTGGAAGTGCTGCTTACCATTGATGAAGAAACTGGCATGACCGGTGCTTTTGGATTGAAAAAAGGCACGTTGAAAGGTGAAATCCTCATCAACCTCGATTCTGAAACGGAAGGCGAAATGTATGTCGGTTGCGCCGGCGGCTTGGATGGAGTGATTTCCATGAACTACAAACAGGAAATGACTCCTGCCGGAATGAAAGGTTTTGAAGTTGTTGTAACCGGTCTGAATGGCGGACATTCAGGAATGGACATCATTCTGGGTCGTGCCAATGCCAATAAGGTGATGAATCGGCTGCTTTTCAAGGCAACAGAACAATGCGGCGCCCGTCTGTTCTCTTTTGCAGGCGGAAATATGCGTAATGCCATCCCTCGTGAAGCCAAAGCAGTTGTAGCTATCCCTGAAGCAAATGAAAAAACATTCACCAAATTAGTGAATACTTTTGCCAAAGAGGTAAAACGAGAATTCGCCGCCACCGAACCGAATATGACGGTTAAAGCCAAAGCGGTTGAAACCCCTGCCAAAGTACTCGCCTTGGGTTACCAACAACGTATTATCAATATGATTTTCGCCCTTCCAAACGGTGTTCTGAGAATGAGCGACTCTATGGAAAATTTAGTGGAAACATCCAACAATCTGGCGATTGTGAAAGTGGAAAAAGGGAAAGTGGAAATCGCATCCTTAATGCGCAGTTCTGTGGATAGTGCCAAAACAGCGGTCGGCGAAAGAATGACTGCCATCGCCCAATTGGGCGGAGCCAATATCGTTTTAGATGGAGCTTATCCGGGCTGGAACCCCAACATGGAATCCCCCATATTATTGACTGCCAAAACGGTTTATAAGAAAAAATTCAAAACTGAACCCAAGGTAATGGCTATCCATGCCGGTTTGGAATGCGCTTTGTTCAGCGTTAATTATCCGAACTGGGATATGGTTTCCTTTGGACCTACCATTATGCACCCGCACTCACCCGATGAAAAAGTGAACATTGCCAGTGTGGGGAAATTCTGGGATTTCCTTGTTGAATTACTGAAAAATATTCCTGTAAAATAAATTTTAGGCAGGTGATAAAAAGAAGGCTAACTAAAAGAAATTAGTTAGCCTTTTTTATATAAGCCCATCTTTTATCGTAATCGTTCGATCGGCCATTTTAGCCAATTCATTGTTATGCGTAACGATAATAAAAGTTTGTTTAAATTGATCGCGCAAGTCAAAAAACAGCTGATGCAACTGGCTCGCATTTTCCGAATCAAGATTTCCGGAGGGTTCGTCAGCCAATATCAGCTTGGGATTATTCATCAATGCCCGCGCGACAGCGACACGCTGTTGTTCCCCTCCCGAAAGTTGGGATGGCTTGTGCTCCAAGCGTCCGCTTAATTTCAGGAAATCCAACAATTCTGTAGCGCGTGCGATGGATTGTGCCTTGCTTTTGCCAGCTATTAATGCGGGGAGTGCGACATTCTCAACAGCCGTAAATTCTGGCAGCAGATGATGAAACTGAAAGACAAAACCGATATTTTTATTGCGATAATCCGACAACTCTTGATCCGACAACTTATATAAATCCACTTGATCTATCAGCACTTGCCCTTTATCGGGTTTGTCCAAAGTGCCCATCAGGTGCAGAAGGGTTGACTTTCCTGCACCTGATGCACCCACGATGGTTACTACGGAAGAGTCGGCAATTTGAAGATTAATTCCTTTCAACACCTCCAGAGAACCATAGCTTTTATGGAGATTTTTGACAATAATCATAAATTATTCAATAACGACCAAAACGTCGCCTTCCATTACAGCATCGCCTTGTTGAACGCGAACAGTTTTAACGGTGCCGTCTTTCGGAGCATTGATATTGTTTTCCATTTTCATGGCTTCGAGTACAAGCATCCGTTGACCTGAAGTAACTTTGTCGCCAGGATGTACCAAAACGTTCAAAACGGTACCTGGGAGCGGTGATTTTACGCTAGTTCCATCGCCTGCAGCAGCGGGAGCTGGAGCAGCAGCCGGGGCTGGAGCAGCGGCTCTCGGAGCGGCAGCTACCGGACGGACAACGGGTTTCGGAGCAGCAGGCACTTTCATCTCCGGCATATCCAATTCAACGGTATATGACTTGCCGTTCAATTCAACTTCAGCTTTATTATCTTCTACATTGACAACATCAACAGAGTATTTGTTGCCGTTAATATTAAACTTGTAATTTTTCATATTGAATTCAATAATTAATTTTTACGAGGTGATGGGGTGAAATTTAACGATTTATTAGCCCAAGCAGAAGCATTGGGTGCAATGGTCAGTACTTCACTTTCCTGGTCATGTTGTGCACCGAAATGCAAGTGCAAAGCCATACCAATAGCCACAATTTCTTCTTCGCTCAAACCATCTTTGCTTTCTATTGTTGGCGCAACATTGGCAACCGCTGGAGCAGGCACATCCTTTTTAACTGCATTTTTAGCGGCACGTTTCTTGGCTGTGTAACCAAAAATTTTCAACATACAATAGATAATGGTCAAAACGCTGAAAACGATAGCCATGGAAATAATCGTCATGGAAAGTCCGTGCGGGTCGGTTTCTTTCAAGCGGTCTGCTTTGGTTTCACCACTGGAAACCTGATTAGCCGATCCTGGTGTATAGTTATCCAATATTTGCCGGGTCGCCACATCTCCATCCACAGCACAACCATAACTTACAGCTTTTGCACGCAATTCTTCCGGGAATTCCAATATGTCAATAATTTCTTTTCCATTAGAACTGATTAAAGCCACATAATTGGAATTTTCGGGGGTGAAATTGGTATGATACGTTCCGTAAGAAGCCATCCCATCAAGGAAAAACACCACATGACTGCGTTGAACCATGGTGGTAGTGGGATCGGAAGTGGGGATTCCATACCACTTGCTTTTGAGTTCTTTCAGCGCTTGCAAACTCTCCTTCCCCTTGTAAAAACCAGTAGTATCGTTAGTAAGAAAACACCCTCCGACATTGACAATATTGTAGGCGGTATTGTACACTTCTATCCAAGCGACACATCTTCCATACTCGTCTTGGTAGTTACTGTCATTCTTTATCAGTATCTCATTCAAACGCAAGTCTGTAACTTGTTGAGCATGAACAGATAGCATAGCCAATGCGAGTGCTAAAATAGGGGTAATACGTTTTAACATTTTCATTATTCCTATAATTTAAGTCCGCAAATAGATTATAATGGAAGATTATCGTGTTTTTTAGCTGGATTAGCCAATTTTTTACTACGCAAAGATTCGAGCGCGCGAATCACTCTAAAACGAGTATTTCTCGGTTCGATTACATCATCGATATAACCATACTTCGCTGCAACATAAGGATTAGAGAATGCCTTCGTGTATTCGGCTTCTTTATCACTCATATATTCCGCTTGTTTTTCCGGGTCTTCAATACCTTTAATATCTTTGCTATAAAGGATTTCAACTGCACCCTTGCCGCCCATTACCGCGATTTCAGCAGTCGGCCATGCATAGTTAATATCTCCACGAAGATGTTTAGAACTCATTACGCAGTACGCGCCACCATAATTCTTCCGCAAAATAACAGTAACTTTAGGAACAGTTGCTTCGCCGTATGCATAAAGCAATTTTGCCCCATGCAAAATAATGCCACCATATTCTTGGCCTGTACCCGGCAAAAATCCAGGCACATCCACCAAGGTTACCAATGGAATATTGAAAGCATCGCAGAAACGTACGAAGCGGGCACCTTTACGGGAGGCATTAATATCCAAAACGCCAGCCAAATAAGCAGGTTGGTTGGCAACAATACCCACTGACATCCCATTGAATCGGGCGAACCCCACAACAATATTTTTTGCGTATGCTTCGTGAACTTCCAAGAACTCGCCATTATCCACAATCGCATTGATGACTGCTTTCACATCGTACGGTTTGTTCGGATTATCAGGGATAATCTGATTCAAAGAATCTTCCAAACGATTGATAGGATCTTCGCATGGCACTGCAGGAGCCTCTTCCATATTGTTGGAAGGAATATAGCTGATCAGTTGGCGCAACATGGCAATACCCTCTTCTTCGTTATCCACGGCAAAATGCGCTACTCCCGATTTGGTTGAATGAACCGAAGCACCACCCAAATCCTCTACGGTAACCGTTTCATTGGTTACTGTTTTCACTACTTTGGGCCCTGTTACAAACATGTAACTGGTATTCTTGGTCATCATAATGAAATCTGTTAAGGCAGGAGAATAAACTGCTCCACCTGCGCAAGGACCAAAAATGGCAGAAATTTGCGGAACAACACCGGAAGCCAGAATATTTCTCTGGAATATCTCAGCATAACCCGACAAACTGTTCACCCCTTCTTGGATTCTGGCTCCACCTGAATCGTTGAAACCCACCACAGGTGCCCCCATTTTCATCGCTTGATCCAAAATCTTGCAGATTTTATTGGCCACCGTCTCTGATAAAGCACCCCCAAAAATGGTAAAATCCTGAGAATAAACATAAACCAAACGTCCGTTTACAGTACCAAAACCTGTAATAACACCATCCGTAAGGAATTTATCTTTATCAATTCCGAAGTTGGTACAACGGTGGGTGGCAAACATATCGTATTCCTCAAAGCTACCCTCATCCAAGAACATCAAAATACGTTCTCTCGCAGTAAATTTGCCTTGAGCGTGTTGTTTTTCAATACGTTTTTCACCGCCAGCCATACGAGCCTTTTCTCTTAACTCCAGTAGCTCGTTTATTTTGTCTTGCATTGTCATATATTGTGATTTTTTAATTGATAATTGTCTTTTTTTTAATCGTTTGGTTCAATAAAAGAGCATAAAAATACTACAAAACCAATAAATTACGATGATAAAATATCGGCGGCAAAGTTACATTTTTTTTTGAAAAGATTTCTACTAATTTTGTACTTCTTTAATAAAAGCAATGGAAAGTATCTATCTATTTAATATTCAGATATTTTGGTATTTATTGGCAGCGGCATTTCTACTGCCTAAAATCCCATTTATTGGAAAATTTTTTAATATCATCAACACGCTCATTCATGAGTTTGGACATGCGCTTTTCGCATTGATTTTCGACGGACAGGTTTTAAAGATTCAAATTTTTGCGGACACCTCCGGCACCACGTTAAGCAAAGGGAACTCCCGATTTGCCAATATTTTGGTCAGTTTAGCGGGTTATACTTTTTCATCCCTCACCGCCTTTTTTTGCTTCTACCTACTCGCGGCTGGCTACCACAACGCCATTATTATTGGCTTATCCATTTTATTTTTATTCATGCTTCTCTTTTGGATAAGAAATATTTATGGTATTCTATGGGTTATCATTTTTCTCATTATTAATACTTTACTGCTTTTTTATTTTAAAAATGAGACCTATCTGCAAATAGCCGCTGTTTTTTACAGCCTGATGATTCTCTTAGAGTCGTTCTGGTCTCCATGGGTGCTTTTGTTTTTATCCATTAAAGATAGCCAACATGCGGGCGATGCAACCAATCTGCAAAATTTCACTCATTTGCCAGCTGTGGTCTGGGCACTGTTTTTTGTGGCTTTTTCGTGTTGGATGTCGTTTCTTACATGCAAATTGTTGCTGCAAACTTTTTTCTGCATAACCCTATAATCATATTCAGAACAAATAGATGAAAAACAAGTGGGTAACTATCATTAAAAAGATTATTTTTGCGCCCGCAAATTTTAAAATGGTTTTATGAGCAAAATTATAGGCATCGGAAACGCGTTGGTTGATGTGATAGTCAGCATTCCCGACGAATCTTTGTTGCAAAATTTTTCTCTTCCGAAGGGGGGAATGGAGATGATTGATCTTGCAAAAAAAAGAGAGCTTCACTCCCAAATTCTGCACATGAAGCAAATTTTAGCGTCGGGCGGGTCCACCTCCAATACCATTCACGGTTTGGCACGTTTAGGAGCTCAAACAGGCTACATTGGGAAGGTTTGCCGTGATGAGATGGGCTGTTTTTTTGAAAATGAAATGCAAAAATACAACATAAAACCTCATCTCGTTTATTCTGAAGTGGATACCGGAATTGCAACCACTTTCATGACTGCCGATGCGGAACGTACTTTTGCCACCTATTTGGGCGCGGCTTCCACCCTCACACCTGCCGACATTGACGAAACCATTTTTGCAGATTACGACTATATTCACGTAGAAGGATACCTCATCTTCAATCGTGAACTCATTTTGTATATTTGTCAAGCGGCAAAAAAACACAAGATGAAAATCTCAATGGATATGGCTTCCTTTAATTTAGTGCATGATAACAAGGATTTAATATCCGTGATGTTGAAAGACTATGTGGATATTGTTTTCGCCAATGAAGAAGAAGCGGAAGCTTTTACAGGCAAAAGAGGAGAAGAAGCGTTAGCGATTCTCTCCCAGTATTGTCCTATCTCTATAGTGAAGATGGGGGCAAAAGGTTCCATCGCCAACATTCATGGGGAGAGCGCCTTTTTCCGCACCAACGATACCCAACCAGTAGATACCAACGGAGCAGGCGATATTTATGCCGCAGGGTTCCTCTACGGACTTATGAATCATTATCCCATCCAAAAAATCGGACAATTAGCCACTCGTTTGGCTGACGAACTGATTCTCACTGTCGGCGCAAAATTAACCGATGAACAGTGGGAGAAAATTTTATCTGAAAAGAATTTATTCTGTTAAAAGTTTTTAACCATGATTATTATTGGCATTACTGGAACGCTGGGCGCTGGCAAAGGGACCGTCGTTGATTATTTGGTTCAGAAATATCATTTTGTTCATTTCTCGGTTCGTGATTTTTTAAAAGAGGAAGTGGCCAAACGTAACCTGCCGCAAAACAGAGACTCCTTCACCCAAGTTGCCAATGATTTACGACGCTTGTATTCCCCATCCTATATCGTTGACCAACTTTATGAACGGGCTGCACAGCAATCACAAAACGCAATTATTGAAAGCATCCGCACCCCTGGGGAAATAGATTCACTCAAACAAAAAGCCGATTTTATTTTGTTGGCGGTAGATGCCAAAACCGAACTTCGCTATCAGCGGGTGGTTATTCGCAATTCTGAAACAGATCATATTGATTTTGAAACATTTAAACAAAATGAACAACGCGAAATGAACTCCTCCGACCCATATAAACAAAATTTAGGAGAGTGCATTCGCAGAGCCCATTTCATCCTCAATAATGATGGAAATGTTGAAGAATTGCAACAGCAAGTGGACAAGATTATTAAAAATAATCTCTAAAAAACAAAAAACTAATATCTTCCGCTTTTTCCTATTAAAAAAATCTTATTTTTGCAAATTACAATTTTCACAATTTAATTTGTAGAAATGAACTTTATTACAAGGTATTTTTTTAATAAGTATATTGCTGAAAATAAAATAGATAGAAGCATTAACATTACCTCTTTGGACAAGGCTAAGAATGTGGGAATCATTTGTGATATTACTACAGAAGATACCTACAAAGAAATTTATGCTGTTTTCGCCGGATTGCAAAATACTCGTCGCTCGGCTTGGCTCATTGGATATATAGATGAAAAAACGGTTCCTTTTTATTGCCTGCAACAACTTACTGCCGACTTTTTTTGCTACAAAGATTTGAATTGGTTCGGGAGGCCTGAAAAAGTTCAAATCAACGACTTTATCCAAACCGAATTCGATTTGCTCATTGATTTTTCTCAAGAAAGCTATCCGGCCATTCTCGCCTTATTAGAGTTATCACATGCTCATTTCATTGTGGGCGGTGCCGCCCCCAAAGCGAAATATTACGACTTGTTAATTAATACCCCTGATAAATTATCACACAAAGAATTGCTGCAAAACATTGAACGTTACACTAAAAAACTATCAGGAGAAGCATTATGAAAAATCGTTTGACAGGGACTGGAGTAGCATTAGTTACTCCTTTTTTAGACAATGGTGAAATTGATTTTGATGCCTTATCAGGATTAGTGGAAAATGTCATTCAAAATGGTGTTGACTACCTCGTTACGTTGTGTACGACCAGCGAAACGCCAACACTAACGCCTGAAGAGAGAGAAGCCATTGTCCGTACTGTTGTTGCTGTTAACCACGGGCGGCTGCCTGTCGTACGAGGCTTAGGCGGACCTTCCACCCACGAAATTGTGCATGACCTCCATACCTTGAATTTCACCGGCATCGATGCCTTGCTCTCTGTTACACCTTACTATAACCGGCCTTCCCAAGAAGGAGTTTATCAACATTATAAAAAAATCGCAGAAGAATCACCTCTTCCTGTCATCCTCTATAATGTTCCCAGTAGAACAGGGTGCAATATTGATTCCGCTACGACCATCCGCCTCGCCAACGACTGCCCCAATATTATAGCAATAAAAGAAGCTTCCGGCATGATGAATCAGATTATGCGGGTGTTTAACCACCAACCAGGTGACTTCTCAGTTATTACCGGTGATGATGAACACACACTTCCACTGTTTGCCACGTGTGCCAGCAGTGTTAGTTTT
>JAEEGL013978909.1_pt1 | contig 12377 bp, 7 predicted proteins | sample 9134231 | NCBI WGS metagenome assembly JAEEGL01 (sample SAMN16246548, study PRJNA631951) | gut metagenome | biome: gut microbiome; feature: rumen; material: fiber-attached | host: Bos | place: Iran: Karaj | collected 2018-10 | reverse complement strand
TCTTTACTTTTAAAAACTATAGGGAAAAAATCATGAAAGACCAATACTGAATCCTTAAATGCAAACTCTTTGGCAACCCGATCAATATAAGAAGTATCCCAGCCATGCAGATTTTCTGCCGGTAATTTTTCTACATCCGAAAATATCTGTTTTAAGCAATCTCTGAATAAATCTGATTTCAATTTGTTTATATCAATTTTTTCATCTTTTATAGCATTTGTAATATCTTGAATATACGATTTCGGACGAAATTTTTTATAAGCCGTAATTAAATCTATACATTGAAACTTATTCATTGGCATAAACGGTTTCCCGTCAACTTTATATCCGTTTATTATTTTTTTAAGCAGTGCAAAATCACCAGCTTTAAATACGGAAAGGTTATTAAGATATTCTTCAGCTTCCAAAAATCTTTCTCTGAATAAACAATCGAGTGTTTCTTTATCAAAAACTTCACTTGCTAAAAGTATATTTATTTGATTTTGAAGAAAGAATTTATTTACTTTGTTTTCCGCATCTTTATTATCAATAAAAACACCGTTAATATAACGTTCGGGATTACTCATTATTTTTTCTTTTTCTTTTATAAATTTCTTCAATATTTCTTCATAATTAAGATTAAAATTATTCAATTGCCTTGATAACCCGACCATACTTGATCTGTATCTGATTGGGATATTTTCATTAAGCAGAATGCTTTCGGCATCAGAGATATCGGTTTTGCCTAAATTTTTTATCGTATCTAGCAGAAATGCTACATTTTTGTCCTCTCTGAACTCTTTATACTTTTCATCCGTACATATTGTTTCTAAGGCTTTATTATTAATTTTGTGAAAATCTATTATAGCTGCTAAATATCTGATATTTTCGGGCTTTCTGAAAATTTCATATTGTTTTTCCGTTAATATTTTTTTTGCAAATTCCGGATTTTTAATTGCTTTGTCAAAAAGGAATTTAATATATGGAATATTTTCCTCTGTAGTAATGTTTTTATTGCTGCAAATTAATTCCATTAATTGAGGATTAAATAGTAATCTTTCAAGTATCGGAATTAAGTGTTCTATGTTGCTTTGTGATAAAAAGTTTTCATTTTCAATAATATTTTTTATTAAATCTTTGGTATTTTTATCTGTGATTTCGAGTATTCCTTTGATGAGTCCCATCTGATAAGAAAATTTTATCCCACCATCAAACGGTAAATGAATATTTTCTAATAACTGTTTTGCAATGATTTCATTTTCCGGATTTACGGCTTTTATAAGATCCTCCGAATCAATCATAATAAGCCCATATTTGATACAATCACTTTTATTTGTACAATACCATTGTGCAAAATTTCTGTTTTTTGCATTAGTACTGCGTATAATCAGCGGAATACATACGAATTTGTCTTCGTCTTTAATAAAATCTTCATTTTTGCACAGCCATTTTGAAAAATCTATATTTTCTGCATTTGTATAGTGTAGAATATCTGAAATACGCATTATACCGCATTTGTTTTTTATAAAATCTTCATTTTGGCATAACCAATACGCAAAGTCTTTCTTCTTTTCATCAGTATTTTGAAGGATTGTAGCAATTTGGGGAATATTATCTTCCGTTAAAAATTTTTCATTTTGACATAACCAATATGCCAAATCTTTCTTCTCTGCGTTCGTATATTGCAAAATACTTGAAATACATGGGAAATTGCTATCTGACAGAAAAGTTTTATTTTTGCATAACCAATATGCCAAATCCTTATTTTCTTCATTGACGTAGAGTATAGTAAAATAACTTCTCCATATCTTATCTTCATTGGTAAAAGTTTTATTTTGTAATATCCATTGTACAAAATCATTGTTTTGAGCATTCGTTTTTTCCAAAATATTATCTATAACCCAAGTTCTTGTAAAAGTTTCAAGGAGATTTTTATTATCACAGATAATTTTTGCAACATTTAAGTTATCCTTATTTATTGCATTCAATGTGCTGTTTATTTTTGCTCTTTTTTGATCATCATAGTATATTGCCTGTAATTTTTCCCTTATTTTTTCTTTTTCTTCTAAAAGTTTTTGGGGAGAAATGGGTTTTTGTTTGCTTTCTTGCGGATTTTCCGTTATAGATGGCTGAATATTTTGGTTTACATTCAGAGAATTTAATTCGGGGTTATTTTGTCCGAATATTGATGCCGTATCTATTTTATTAATATCAACAATAGGCACAGGGTTAAAAATGCTTGCGGTAGGAACTGATACGGGTGGCAAAGTCATGCCCTTAATGCCGAAAGCAGATGGTATTGTCTGTGATTGCAAAGGAAATTCAGGCAGCTTCATTGGCGGCAGCGTTGGTTGTTGCTGCTGTGGTAGTTTAAATGGTATTTGTATCCGTAAATTTCCGGGCATGTTTTAATTCCCCAATTTTTTCCCATAGGTCCTATATAACTAAATAAAGTATTTTTGTTTAAAATAATTGCTTAAAATTAAAATAAAATCATTCAACTAAAATGTCCTCTATCCAACGGACATAGGTGTCCTACAAATTGTGTAAAATTTTATGTTGTGCATAAAAGGATAATTTCAGTTAAAAATATCATCCTAATAAATGAGTAAAAAAAACAATTTTTTTATTCAAAATGTTTTTATATAAATATGAGAGAAAATAGATAAAACTGTAAAATTTTGTGTATGTAATTATTAACCTTTGGAGAGAAAACATGGTTGACTCAGTAAATTTAATATTTGGTGCCGATAAAAAATACGAAAAAAATAAAACTGAAAAACAAACCACTGTTCAACAAAATCAATCCGTATGGACAGAAGATAATCTTTCTCAAGAAGAACAAAAATGCGGTAATTTTGAACTTTTCGGATTTAATAACAAGTTAAGTCAAGTAGAATTAGGGAAAAAAGAGAAACTAATAGAACAACTGGACCCTGAAAAACAAATAATATTGCAAAAAAGGAATTTGCTTGCCGATAAATATTCGCATTTAAAAGCAGAAGATTTAGAAATTCTGATAAATTTAGAAAATTCACAATGGAGAAAAATTTTAACAAGAGAACTTTTAACGGACAAAAATCCGACAGGCAAACCCTTTAGTACAAAAGATGCAGCTATATTATCTAAAGTAAGTAAAGAGGACTGGCTTAATATTTTAGAAAGTGATATATTAACTAAAAATGATTTGACACATTCTTTTAGCACAGAAAAACTTGTTACTTATGCCCAAAAAGATATAAATGCAGTTGAGAATGTTCTATCAGATCTATTATATTTAAAAAAAATGAAAGAAAATCCAAAAAATATTCGCAAACTTTGTGAATATTATAATGAAAATCCAAAAGTTCCTTATTTCTATCTTTATGAAAAAACAAAAGAAGCAAAGCCGAGGATTATTGAAGCTAATTCTGATTATCCCTCTGGTTATGTATCTTCTCTTGCATCAGAAGAACTTTCTGATAAGGAATATGAAGATCTAAATGAAAATTTGTATGGCAAAAAATCTCCCGAAATACAAAAACTTTTTGACGATTTTAAGAAAAAATACCCTGATATAAAACTAATGGTTGATAATGATGTAAGTTTAAGAAAAGCCAAAGAAATAATTAAAAGTACGGAAGAATTTGTTGACTATCAGAGAAAATCAAATATCCCTTTTTCAAAAATTATTCAATTTACAAAAATAGATAATGCCGGAGGTTTTTGTTTTGAGAACAAAATAGTTGCAAATATCAAAGGCAATGAAATGACTTTTTTACATAGCCTGACTCATGAAAACGGACATTTTAAAGATAATAATGATATGGGCTACGTTTATGCAGAAATTCCCAGGGATATACAAAATATTTTAAAAAAATTATTAAGAGATTATGCTGCAACTAATACACTTGAATCAATTGCAGACTTAGCTGCTGCTATTGAAACCCCAAATGATAAAGACTTTTTCAGAATGACAAATAAAATCAGACTAAGAAAAGATGAAAACGGAAATTCGGTTTTAATGGTTGCAAAAAACAGTAATATAACGAAAGAAGAAGTTGATAAATTGGGAGAATATTATAGAAGCATTATTTGTCCTGAGTTGATTCCCGATTATGACTTATCAAAACACGGTTTAGCAGAAGATTATAACGAAACCGTAATAAGAGATGAAAGCAAAGTTAAACAAAATTTGGAAAGATATTTTACTTCTGATGAGTTAACAGTTATCAATGAAAGGAATTTGTTGTCATCTGAATATTTAAAAAAATTTGGAATACCTGTTATAAAATATTTTGCACGTTTGGATAATGATATATGGCAAAATATTATAGACAGAGAATTATTAAGTAAAAAGAATGCTGAAAATAAACCTCTTTCTCATGAGGATATTGCTTATCTGGCATATTTATCAAAAGAAGAATGGAAAAACGTCATTGACAGAGATTTATTAAAACTAAAAAATGCCAATGATAAAGCTTTTTCGGGAATGGAAATAAATCTTTTGTCTCAATTTACTAAAGAAGACTGGAAAAATACAATAGACAGAGAATTATTAAGCAAAAAGAATTCCGAAAATAAACCTCTTTCTCCTGAGGATATATATATGCTAAGCTGGCTTAGTGATATTTCTTGGAATGAACTAGTTAAACAAAAAATGCTTTCTCAAAAAGCATCTGACTGTAAAGCTTTACCTATTTGGGTAATTGCAGCTAAAGCTCACAGTTTGGATTTTAAAAATTGCATTGATAGCAGCTTATTATCAACTTTTAAGAATACGTATGATAAAGAGTTAAATGAAAAAAGTAAATTTTTATGCCAAAAATAAAGCCGTCTTTTGACGGCAATTCTTGGGTTTGGAACAGGTCTTTCGACCTTACATTTATAATATCGGCAAAATTGTCACATACAAGAGCAGCTAAATCTTTGTTATTACTATTTACTTTTTCTAAAATGGATGGGATAAAATATGGTGAGTTATTTAGGAAAAATTTTCATTTTTACATAACGATTTTGCAAAATCTGCATTTTCGGGAGTTACTTTTTTGATAATGTATTCAATAAATGCTTTTTTCCAAGTTTTTCCTTGAATTTTTCGGATAAAAATTTTGTATTTTTCTGTTAAGGATATGTCTAATTGTCTGACAAAATATATTTAATATTTTTTATTCGATTATTCCGCCCGAAATTAAAAAAGAATTTGTTTCATCATATATAACGCACATTTGTCCTTTTGCTATTGCAAAGACTTCTTTATCAAAATCAATTTTTACTTTATCATTTCCGTAAGGAGTTATATTGCAATCAACAGCTGGAGAATTGTATCTTATTTTCGCTTTTGCCTTAAATTCTTTGTTTTTGTATTCCTCCTGCTGCCAATTAATTGCTCCTAATATCAAAGAATTATTGAAGCAGTCCTCTTTGTAACCAACATAAACGATATTATTTACCGCATCAATTGAATGAACATAAAGAGGATACTTATCCGCTATTCCCAAACCTTTTCTTTGTCCTACCGTATAATGGCAGCAACCGTCATGCTTTCCTATAACTTCATTGGTATTTATGCGGATTACTTTCCCTCTTTCTGGTTTTAAATTATTAATGAGATATTTTCTTACACTTACAGGCTTTTCTATAAAACATACACCTTGCGAATCTCTGCTCTTTCCGCTCGGAATATTATTAGATATAGCAATTTCTCTTATTTCTTCTTTTGAAGAATATTTACCTAAAGGAAAAATAGTCTTTGATAACTGATATTGAGAAAGATTATATAAGAAGTAAAGCTGGTCTTTTTTATCACATTTTGCTCTTTTCAGAAAAAATTTATCACCGATTTGTTCAATATTTGCATAATGTCCGGTTGCAAAAAAATCACATCTGAGTTCATTGAGGGCATAATCAAGAAGTTTACCCCACTTGATTTTAGGATTACAAATACAGCAGGGATTAGGAGTGGAACCGTTTTTATATGTGTCTAAAAAATAGTTAATAACTGTATTTTTAAAATCTTCTCTCAAATCAATGACATGATGTTCAAGCCCTAAAAAATCGGCAACTTCCTTTGCCTTTTGAGGAGTATCGTTACCGTACATTAATCCCGTTATACAAACAACCTCATAACCCAGCTCTTTAAGTAAAAATGATGTAACACTGCTATCCACTCCGCCGCTTAATGCAACGGCAACTTTTCTCTTATCTTTCATTTAAGAAATACTTTTCTCCTCTTTCCGATAGCTCATATTCCTCATTTTCGCTTGTGCCGGTAAAATCAGGCAGGATTTTCAGATAACCTTTTTCTATTACTGACTCCAATTCTTTTTTATCAATTTCGGCAAATAAAAACGGCATTGCTTTTATATTTAATTGAGTTAAGTCAAATCTGTTTATACCTTCATATTGAGTTAAGCAATAAGCAGCGGCAAGAATAAAATCCTCTTGTGTTGTTAAATGCTTTTCATCAATAATTTTTTTCATTTGAACATAAACATTCTTCAGCTCGGATTCTTTTTTCTCAACAACTTTTGAAACAGCCTTATCTTTTATTTTTTTCTGAAGAACCTTATTAAAATCAAGCTCAGATTTTCCTTCTTTTGTTTCTTTATCCTTTAATACAGCATTCTTAATTTTTGCTAATTTTTCCTTCTTATCTTTAATTTTTTCTTCTTTAGATTTAATTTTGCCCTGTTTAACAAGTTTTTCCTTATTATTAATCAATGCAGCTTTAATTTTTTTCTTTTTGTCGATGGCTTTTTCTTTTAATTCCTGAGTAACTTCAATAACTTTATCTTTATCAGTTTCATTCAAAGCAATAAGCCACTTCCTAAATTCAACCAAAACTAAGGTTTTGTTATAGGAAGAAAGCTCAACCGTAACATCATTTTTCTTTACAATAATAGAGTAAGTATCAGTCAAAATTCACCTACTTTTTAAGCATTTGTTCACGCCAATTGTCGCATTGTTCTTTGATAAAATCTTCATCGGTAGAAACAAGCTCAATTTCAATCTCACCTTTTTTTAATTTGAAATTATATTCTTTTTTGTTATCTTCCATACCCTCTCCAAATTAAACTTTTATATTACTTAAAATAATATACAACTCTTTAACATCAAAGTCCAGCAACTCGCCGATATTAATCAGATAATTCGCAAATTGCTTATCTGTTTTTATATTTTCGGAATTTTTAAGATTTCGTAATAATTCCGGTAATATAGACAAAATACGTTTATGATAAACATTTTGTGCTTCTCTGATATTGGGATTAATTTCAAGTTGTTTTGACATACTCAACAGGTTAAACAGCTTATGTGCCTGATGAAGCTCAAAATTATCCGCAAGTTTATTAATGTTTCTGAGTATTTTTTCTTCAAAAATCTTTTGAGAGGGTAACTTATAAAGCTTTGCTCCCAAATTTTTAGCCTCTTGTATAAAATATAAGGCTCTTTGTAATAAACCGTCCGTAAGCAGCTTGGGTTCTGTTTCTATAAGAGAGTTAAACTGTTTACTGAGCATATATTCCGCAACAATTTTAAATTCCTGCGGAACCTCCAAGCCCATATCATTAAACCTCAATATAGACATTCTTCCCTCAGAATACAAAGATTGGAAGGTAGAAGAAAACTTATCCAATCTATCCTCAAGCACTTTACCGAGAATTGTTTTCTTTTCTTGAAGAAACAGAGTATCAATATTATAGTATTCTTTACCGAAATGTTCATCTATTAATCTTATTACATCAGGGAAATTCTTTTTATCAAATGTTTCCATTAAATCAGATTTAATCTTGTTATAACTTGTTATATCTGTAAAATCTTTAATTGCACATTGGAAATCTTCATCACCAAAACTCAATAACGCAAACATCATATTATAAGCTTCTAATGTAATTTTTGAAACGGCTTCAACTCTGCCAAAAACAAATTCAGCTCTGCCTTTTCTTAATATACGATAATCCTTTTGCTTAATTTTCCAAGAATACAAATCGGTTTCTTCTTCATAGGATTTATAAAGAGAGGTTATAACCCAATGGCTTATAAGCTGCTTTACATCAATAATACATGGTTTAACAAATCTTAAATATAAATCCTTGCCCGAACCATATTCAACCAAATTGCTTTTAGCTTCGGATAAAATTTCAAGGAAATGAGTTTCAATATCTTTTGAAGAAAATTCTTGAGCAAGTTGAATTGCTCGTCCTGCATATTTTAGAATTTGTACTGTTTCAATACCTGATATTTCGCAGAAGAACCATCCGCAGCTTGTATACATAAGCATAGCCTGTCTTTGCATTTCAAGGAGTTTTATTGCACTGATTTTTTCATCATTAGTCAAAGGATGAGTCTGATATTTTTCCAAAAATTTGTTTATATTATCTTCATTTCTGTCAAGAATAACCTCAATATAATCATTTCTTGTTTTCCAAACATCAGAAAAATATTTTGTACCCTCGGCTTCAAAAACAGTAATTAATTCATCCCTCAAATAATCAAGAGCTTCTCTTAAAGGTTTTCTCCATTTTTGGTTCCAATGCGGCTGCCCTCCTGTTTGGCATCCGCAATCATAACTCCACCTGCCAACACCGTGGAAACAACTCCAAGAGGAAACCGGTTTTAATTCAACTTCATAGGTTGGAGGCTCTAATTCCAAATATTGAGCATAGTTTGTTAAAACAAAGCCCTCTTTTTCAGCTCTGTTTTTTAGAACGTAAGAAAGTGCCATATCACCGAATTTTGTATGATGACCATAGCTTTCTCCGTCTGTTGCAATATTAACAAGTTGATTATAATCTCTTGTTTCGGAAACTCCGTCTTTTAATCTTGAAATAAAACGTTCGCCGTTTTGTAAAAGGTTATCAAAAGCAACAGATTTTGAAATAGCACCGTCATAAAAGAATATATCCAAATATTTTTCTTTATCGGTTTTTGAATAGCAGCGATAAGCTCTTGCAGGATCAATATTACCCGTAGAGGCATCCTCCCATTTAGCATCCTCATTAACAAGCGAACGAACTCTTTCTGATTGATACGGCGAAAGTACGGTAAACTTTATACCGCATTCAATAAGTACATCAATCGTATCATAATCAATAGCCGTTTCTGCAAGCCACATACCCTCGGGTTTTCTGCCGAAGCGGTATATAAAATCTTTAATTCCCCAAAGAACTTGAGTATACTTATCATTTTCATTTGCAAGCGGCATTATAATGTGATTATATACCTGAGCTAAGGCATTTCCGTGTCCGCCTCTTTCCTGCATGCTTTTATTATCGGCTTCTATTATTCTTTCATAAGTTTTTTCATCATGAGTTTCCATCCATGAAAGCAAAGTAGGTCCGAAGTTAAAACTGATAAGCTCGTAGTTATTAACTATATCTAAAATTTTATTGTGACTGTCAACAATTCTTGAAACGCTGTTTGGTGCATAACATTCAAAATTAACTCTTTCGTTCCAATCATGAAAAGGCTTTGCACTATCCTGAACTTCTATTGTTTCAAGCCAAGGATTTTCCCTCGGGGGTTGATAAAAGTGACCATGAATGGTTAAATACTTGATTTTTTCTTTCTCTTCTTTCTTTTCCATACTAAAATACCTTCAAAATAACGTAGTAATAAAATTATACATTTTTTTGAAGCAGAAAACAAATATTAATACTCAAATTTACAATAAGTTCATTTTTTACAAATAAAATACCTTTTAATATCGCTAGTTTTTCTTGCAAATTATTGTAATTTGTAATATTCTTTTATTAAAGACGAAAGTCGTTGTTATAAGGAGATCTAAAATTATGGCAAAAGAAAAAACAACCGATTTGGTTGACAACGTAGAGAGCCTTAATGCCCTTATCGAGAGAGTAAAAAAGGCACAAAGGGTTTACGCAACCTTTTCTCAAGAACAGGTAGACAAAATATTTAAGGCAGCAGCTACCGCAGCGGATAAAGTGCGTATTCCGCTTGCTAAAATGGCAGTTGCGGATACCGGAATGGGTGTAGTTGAAGACAAGATTATTAAAAATCACTATGCGGCTGAATATATTTTCAACAAGCATAAAAACGCAAAAACTTGCGGAATAATCAGTATTGATAAAGTTAACGGTACAAAGATAGTAGCAGAGCCATTAGGTGTTTTGGCAGGTATTATTCCTACCACAAATCCTACTTCTACAGCTATATTTAAATCATTAATAGCTTTGAAAACGAGAAATGCTATAGTATTTTCTCCTCACCCGAGAGCTACAAAATCCACCATTGAAGCCGCTAAAGTCGTTTTAGAAGCAGCCATAAAGGCAGGCGCACCGAAAGATATTATCGGTTGGATAGATACTCCGAGTATGGAATTGTCTACTGCACTTTTGCATCATCCTGATATAGATTGTATTTTAGCAACAGGCGGTCCGGGTATGGTTAAGGCTGCTTATTCATCAGGCAAACCTGCTTTAGGTGTTGGACCGGGGAATGTTCCTGCTATTATTGACGAAACGGCTAATATAAAAATGGCAGTTTCTTATATAATAATGTCAAAAACTTTCGATAACGGTATGATTTGTGCATCAGAGCAATCGGTTATTATTGTTAAAGATATTTATGATGAAGTTAAAAATGAATTTCAATATAGAGGTGCATACTTCTTAAACGGAGAAGAATCCGATAAAGTTGCAAAAATTATTCTTACCGAAGCCGGAACGGTTAATCCCGCAATAGTCGGTCAAAGTGCCGTTAAGATTGCAGAATTAGCCGGAGTCTGTGTTCCTGAAAAGACAAAAGTTCTTATATCTGAAAGAGGTAATGTTGATGCGTGTGATTCTTTTTCACATGAAAAGTTATCTCCGATTTTAGCTATGTATAGAGCTGAAAACTTTGAAAATGCGGTAGATATAGCTCATGATTTGGTATTATTGGGTGGTGCAGGTCACTCTGCAGCTTTATATACCGATACAAGAACGCAGGAAAGAGTTGATTACTTTGCTAAGAAAATTCCTACTTGCCGTTTGTTGATTAATTCACCATCTTCACACGGAGGAATTGGTGATTTGTTTAACTTCCGTTTAGAACCGTCATTAACATTAGGTTGCGGTTCTTGGGGCGGAAATGCCGTCAGCGGAAATGTTGGAGTAGAAAATTTATTGAATTATAAAACAGTAGCCGAAAGGAGAGAAAATATGTTGTGGTTTAAGGTTCCGCCGAAAATCTATTTCAAAAGAGGTGCAACCGATTTAGCGCTTAGAGTTTTAAAAGGTAAAAAACGTGCATTTATTGTTACTGACAGATTTTTATTTAATTCGGGTGCTGTTTATAATATTACAAATGTTTTGGATGAAATGGATATTGATTATCAAATTTTCTTTGATGTAAAGCCTGATCCGACATTATCCACGATTAATGATGCTTTATCAATTCTTCGTCCTTATGAACCTGATTTGATTATAGCACTTGGCGGTGGTTCTCCCATGGATGCAGCTAAGATTATGTGGTTAATGTACGAGCAGCCTGATACGGTTTTTGAAGATATTTCAATGAGATTTATGGATATTAGAAAAAGAATTTGCCAAATTCCCGATTTGGGTAAAAAAGCGACAATGGTTTGTATTCCTACAACATCAGGTACAGGCTCAGAGGTTACTCCGTTTGCTATCATTACCGATGATAAAACACATGTAAAATATGCAATAGCTGATTATGCTTTGACTCCAAATATGGCTATTATTGACCCGAACTTTGTTGACGGTATGCCGAAAGGTCTTACGGCAGCTTCAGGTATTGATGCTTTGGTGCATGCCGTTGAAGCTTATGTTTCGGTTATGGCAACAAACTTTACCAATTCAAACGCTTTGGAAGCAACAAAACAGGTATTCAAATATTTGGCTCGTTCCTATAACGAAGGTGCAAATGACCCTATTGCAAGAGAAAAAATGCACTATGCCGCAACTAGTGCCGGCATGGCTTTTGCAAACTCCTTCTTAGGGCTTTGCCATTCAATGGCACACAAATTGGGTGCAGCATTTAATGTTCCGCATGGTGTTGCAAATGCCTTGTTAATCAGACAGGTTATTAAATACAATGCAAATGACTGTCCGTCTAAACAAGCAACTTTCCCTCAATATAAATTCCCGAATGCAAAGGCAAAATACGGACAAATTGCCGATGAATTGAATTTGGGCGGAAATAATGATGATGAAAAAGTTCAATTACTCATTGATGCAATAGACAGATTAATGAAGGAAGTTAATCTTCCTAATTCAATTAAGGATTTCGGTGTTTCCGAAGAAGATTTCTATAATAAACTTGATGAATTGGTTGAACTCGCTTTTGATGACCAATGTACGGGAGCAAATCCTGCCTATCCAGTTCTGATCGAAATTAAACAAATTCATATGGATGCTTATAACGGGGTTGTATAAATAAAATTACTATATTAC
>JAEEGL013579700.1_pt1 | contig 12377 bp, 13 predicted proteins | sample 9134231 | NCBI WGS metagenome assembly JAEEGL01 (sample SAMN16246548, study PRJNA631951) | gut metagenome | biome: gut microbiome; feature: rumen; material: fiber-attached | host: Bos | place: Iran: Karaj | collected 2018-10 | reverse complement strand
GTGACTTATGAAAACGGAGAGGTGTTCCAGCATTTCGGACATACCGAACAGTTCAAGCTTTACTACGTGGAAAACGGGGTCGTGACCGGCTCGCAGATCGCATTCCCCACCGGCGGCGGACACGGACTGCTCGCGGGCTTCTTGAAAGAGGCGGCGGTGGACGCGCTCATCTGCGGCGGCATAGGCATGGGCGCGCAGATGGCGCTGGCCGAGGCCGGGATCACATTATACGCGGGCGTTCAGGGCAGCGCGGACGAAGCGGCGAAGGCGCTGGCCGAAGGCCGCCTTGCCTTTGATCCCAACGCCCGCTGCGATCACCACGAGCATCACGGCGGCGACTGCGGCCACGATCACTGCGCCGATCATCATTGCCGCGGCAATTGAACGCGGAGGCGCGACAAATGCATTTTGCATGGAATGAAAAGGTCCTTGGCTGGATGTACGACGCCGCCGAATACACCGGCTTTTACCGCAACCTGGCCGCGCTGCTGCTGCCGCAGATAAAGGCGCGCGGCAGTCTATGCGATATCGGGTGCGGCATGGCGCTCGCCGACATGGAGCTTTCGCGCGAAATAGGCAGCATCACCTGCGTGGACGTGGACAAAGCCGCGCTGTCCTTTGCGCAAAACGAGGCGAAACGGCGCGGGATCGAAAATATCCGTTTCATCCTGTCGGGCGGCGCCGACGTCGAGGGCAGCTGGGACACGGTGATCGCTCTGTTCCACGGCAGGATCGAAAAGACGTGCGCCGACTATCTCGCCAAGGCCTCCGACCGTCTGATATGCGTGACCCACGGTCCTGGCATACGCCACGCAGGCGCATTCTGCGAAAGCTCGGACGAGGCCGCCGCATGGCTGGACGCCGGCGGCTGGACGTATACCCGCACGGAAGGCGTGCTGGAGTTCGGCCAACCCCACCGCTCGTTCGAGGAAGCTCTCGAAAGCACGGCCGCCTATCACAGGGACTGGGATCGCGAAACGCTGGAGGCGCGAGTGCGCGCAAAGGCAGTAGAGACCGGCCGCGAGGATTTCCCCTATTACACGCCCAAGTCCCGCACCTACGGCATCTTCGTGATACCCAAAAAGGAAAACGAGCGTCTGCTTTGATCGACGCCTGATGATAATTATTAAGCATAAAAAACGCCCGCCGCGGATAACCGCGGCGGGCGATCTTTTTCCGTATTCAACTATATCCCGTACTTTACGTTTATACGCTCGAGCTTTTGTCCGAACGGCCGGGCCAGGATAAGAAGAAACAGCACGTTGGACGCCCCGTAGATCAAAGTGAAGGGTATGGCTGTATAAAGGGCGGCAAGATAGGTCTCAATCCTGAAGCCCTCGCCGTACCACAAAACCGTCCAGACGTCCATGACGGCGGAAAACAGCGCGCCGCTCAAAAAGCCGAAGCCGAGCAGCAGCGCGCGGCTTTTTTTGAGGGGCTTTGCCATATATCCGGAAAGCAGGCCGATAAAGCCCCACGCGAACATCTGAAAGGGCGTCCAGGGGCCGTGGCCGAAATAGAAATTCGATATCAGCGCCGAGAGCGCGCCCGTGAGGAATCCCGCCTCGGGGCCGAGATACATGCCCGAAAGGATGGTGAAGGCGGTAACCGGTTTTATGACCGGGATAAGCCTGCCCACCGCGGAAAGCGCGGTCATTATGGCGGTCAGGATCATCCGGCGGGAGCCGACCTTCTTTTTTTCGTATCCGCTTATGAAAAGCAGCAGCGCGAGCACGGAGATGAGCAGGCACACCAGGGCGTAATGCTTTTCGCGAAGCAGAAGGCCGGAAACGAGAACGACGGCCGGGATAAGAACGAAGGGCACGGCCTTTTTTATCACCGACCTTGCCGCGGCACTTTTTATCGTCACCATGTCGCGCGCCTTTCGTTGAGCTTCAAAAGCTCTATGAGGGCGGCGGGAGTGACCGCGCCGTCGTACCTTGGATATGACATGCGGGAGGCCGCTGTGGTGTAGAACCTGTTTTGAGGAAAAAATATCTCGGGCTCGGCGCAGGACACGACCTCGCCGCGAAACAGAAGCGCGCATCTGTCGGCGCAAGCGGCCGCAAATTCAAGATCGTGCGTGACCAGAAGTACGGTGATCCCCTTGTCGCGCAGATCGCGCAAAACGTCCGCGAGCACGTTTTTATAAACGCTGTCGAGTCCCTTGGTGGGCTCGTCGAGCATGAGCAGGCGGGGCTTTGCCGCAAGCGCCTTGCACAGCGCCGCAAGCTGCATCTCACCGCCCGAAAGATCGTACGGGTGTCTTTCGAGAAGGGGCGAAAGGTCGAACGGGATAAGCTCGGTGCTCGCCCCCGCCTCCTTCAGCTCTTCCGCGAGGGTGTTTTTCAAAAAAACGGTCTGGACGTCCTGGGGCAAAAGCACGACGTTGCCGCGGTAAAGGCTTTGGTTTTTGTATTCGCTCAGTTTTTTGTCGAAAAGCTTTATACTGCCTGCGCGATTTTTGAAAAGTCCTGCGGCAAGGCACAAGGCAGTGGTCTTGCCAGAACCGTTGTCGCCCAGAAGGGCGAATATCTCGCCCTCGCGCACGGTAAGATCCAGTCCGCGTATGACGTCGGGCCCGTTTTTTTCGTACCGGTAGGATACGTCCTTCATCTCGAGAGCCGCCCCGCGCCCGGGCTTTTCTTTTCGCGGAAGCGACCTTATATCGTTCGAAAACCGCTCGTTTATATATTCGCGCCCCTCGGCCGCCGTCAGCGGAGGCCTTCCCTCGCCGCCGAAAGCGGCGTAGACCTGCACCGAGGCCGGCATGGCGCCGAGGAAGATCGGATCCGAAAGCCGGGCCTTTATGACGTCCCCGGTCTTCCCGAAGGCCTTTACGCGTCCTTTTTCCAAAACCAGTATATTGTCGGCCGAGGGAACAACGTCCTCCAGCCGATGCTCGGTCATTATCACGGTGACGCCGAGATCGCGGCGAAGCCGCTCGAGCGTCCTCATGAACTCGTCGGCCGCTATCGGGTCGAGCTGCGCCGCAGGCTCGTCCAAAAGCAGAAGCGCGGGGTCGGTCACCATGACCGATGCGAGATTGAGAAGCTGCTTCTGTCCGCCCGAAAGCTCGGAAACGTCCTTTTCAAACCACGAGCTGATGCCGAAATAGCCCGCCATCTCCGCCACCCTGCGGCGTATGGCGTCCGAGGGCATGCCGAAGTTTTCAAGTCCGAAGGCAAGCTCGTGCCACACCTTGTCGGTGACGATCTGCTCCTCGGGGCGCTGCATGACGAATCCGACTCCCGAAGCGCCGTTTTGCATAAGCTCAACGCTGCCGGTCAGCTCACCCGCCGGGCGCAGCTCCTTTTTGAGTATTTTCAAAAGGGTAGTCTTGCCCGAGCCAGTAGCGCCCTGTACGACGGTAAAGGAACCGCTTTCGACGCTGAACGAAACGCCGTCGAGAACGTGGCCGGACGAGCCGGCATATTTGAAGCCGAGATCTTTTACTTTCAGCAGTTCCATCTCAGTTCCTCCATACCCTCGCTGAACGCGGGAAACATACAAAGCAGTCCGTAGCATATATAGGCGCATATCGCGGCAAACGACCGATCGATATCACCCAAAAACGGATAAAAGTCGAATCTCAGACCGCCCGTGAACGCCAGTACCGCGCCGGGCGCCCACAAAAGAAGAGACAAAAGGATGAGCGCGGCGTCCGAACGGCGGAAGCGATATATCTTAAAAAAGCTCCTTTTCCCCTGTCCGTAGCCGCGGGCCTCCATACTCTCGGCGGTGACGATGCCGTTTTCGAGCGCCCAGGTGATAAGTATCGACAGAACGCGCAGATCGCTCTTCACCGTGTCGAAAACGTTGTCGTCCTTATAAAGGCCCATGCCCTTTTGGGCAAGCCTGGTCTTGATGAACTGTTTTCTGAAAAGAGGTATATATCGAAGAGACATGGACAAAACCAGCGCCGTGCGCGGCGAGGCACTGCCGAACAAATACAGCAGCCTGTCCGACGTCATTATCTGACCGAAGGAGCGGAACCAGTACAGAACGCCGATCATCATGACCGCGGACGCCGCTCCGTAGGCGAACGCCTCTGCGGTCACCGGCCGGTCGTTCATGACGAAAAGGACGGTGGCGCCGTTATGGGATATGATCGGATTCAAAACGGTGAGCAGGACCCCGAACAGGGCGAACCAAAGATGCGTCCTGCCGCTTTTGCCGCGATTCCTGACGCTGAAAAGGCTGACGCCTCCCAAAAGACATATAGCTGAGATCACCGGATTCATCGCCAGCATGGCAAGTGAGACCGCAGCGCCGAAGCATACTGCCAGCGCCGCCGGATTGTATTCGGAAAACCTTCTCACCTTTTCCTCCGTTACTGTTCGCTTTGTCCGAGATCGAGAGTATAATACCAGACCACCGCGTCCCCGTCGCTGAGCACATAGCTGCCGCAGCCGACCGACGGGCTTTGGCCGTTCACCGAATACATCCAGCCCGAAAGCTCTCCGAACTCCAGCTCGTATAGCCAATTGATGCCCGAGACGTAGATCATGTCGCCCGAGCTTCGCGTGTCGAGCTGTATGCGGTTGGCGCGCACGGCCTTCAGAAGAAGATCGTAGACCGTGTCACCCTTTGATATCTCATAGCTCACGGGCGCGAGGATGACTCCGTCTTCGGGGATGTGATCCCTGCGGCCCGCGACGTTTACGCAGGTTATGGATATGACCGCGCTCCCTCCGCTTCCGTCCGAAACGGGGTCTGAATAGTAATCGTCGGGCTTCTCTATTCTTATGAGAAATATCGCGGCGATCAGCGCGGCCGCGGCCGCCAGGATGAATACGAGGTTCTTATTGTTCCTTTTCGCGATCACGACGTAAGCGGCCGCGGCCAAGGCCGCAGCTACCACGACTATGATTGCCGGCAGCTTATACCCAAGCGCCGCCTTTTCTTCGGCAGGAGGGAGCTCTTCTATACGGGTCGTTCTTTCGGGGAAACGGTATACCTCGTTTTTTTCAAGCGAAAGAAGCGCCAAAAGCGCCTGCACGGTCGCCGTCATGTTCGCGTCCCCGCCTCGGATGTGACTGAAAAGGCCGCCCGTCCGATAGGTCAAAAGAGCGTCGACGCAGGCGTCCGCGTCTACTCCGCAGCCATCCTTCAGCGCGGAGCACGCCATTATCACCTGGGCGGTGCTTTCGCAGTTCTCTCCGCCGAAGCCCGAAAAGCCCCCGTTTTCAATCTGAAGCCCGGACAGTTTTTTCATCGCGCGCTCGACGGCGGGCCTTGCCTCGGGATAGGACGCGAGAGCCTGCACCGCCATGGCCGTAACGTCCACGTCGGGCACGCTGCCGCTCAATGCCCAGCCTCCGCCGTCTATCTCAAGCCCGAGCAGGGCTCTCACACAGTCGCTCTCGGTCACCGAGGATGACGTTGTGTTCTGAAGAAGAAACAAGCCGAATATCCAGCTCATTATCCCCTGCCCGCCTATGCTCTCTTCGGCCGCGGCCGATACGAACGGATGATCTGCGCAGCCGCAAGCTATCAACGCGAGGGCGTACTTCTGCCTGGTCGACGCGGCGAACGTCTTTCCGTCGAGATATTTAACCAGCGCCGCGGCGTATTTTGAGAAATCCAGCTCTTCGCCGCTTTGGCTGAGCGCCATGACGAGCCACTCGGACGAGACTCCGGCGTTATCGGTGAGAGGGCCGTCCAGCCACTGCTGAAGCCCGGCGCTGCCGGACTCTTCGCAGACCTCGTGAAGAGTCTTTGAAAAAAGCCGATCCTCCCCGGCAAAGCAGACTCCGATAAGGAGCGCGCAGAGGAGGATCAGCGAAATTAATCTTTTCACTTTTTGGCGTGTTTAGCGCGAAGGACCAGCAGGCAGATGATAACCAGGATTATCACCGCAGCGATCAGTATGTAATAAACGGTGTTGTTCGCGACGGGGTCGGATACAGTCAGGCACAGAGGCGGCACCAGGGTCATGGTATCGGATCTTGCGCTTATCTGATGCGTGCCCTCTTCGATGGTAAGAGTGGCCTTGCCTTCTTCGTCGGTGACTATTTCAGTCTCTTTGCCGTCAACGGTGATCACGGCGCCGGACACCGGCAATACCACCGGGCTCCAGTTGGCGTCATAGCCCGAGCAGGACAGCGTAAGGGTGAAGCTCTCTCCGACTTTACCCTGCTTGGTGCTCAGGTCGAAATAGCTGTACGTGTCGCTCCACGCGGTGAGATCGGTATAAACGTAAGCATAGAGGCTGTCGCCCGTCTTTACGGGATCGGCAAGACTCATGCAGGCCGTATCATTGAGGAAATATCCGTAGCTGACGCCGTTTTCTTCGCCCCAGAGCTTCGATATGCTCAGACCGTATTCGGAATTGACCGCGGCAAAGCCGGCATCCGCTCCGCCCTGATAGTGCTTTTCATGAGCGGCGAAAAGCGCGTCGTAAACGGTGATCTGGCCGTCGTTGTCGGCGTCGGTGACTTCGACCTCGGCGTACGCCACGACTATCTCGCCCTTGCCGTTTGAAATGGTCACGAATGCCTTTACGGGTTCATTTTCCGCAAATACGAAGCTTGAAAGAGTCGCCGCCAGCAGCAGCACGCTGATGAGGATCGCGATGGTTTTTTTCATTTGTTTCCTTCCTTTCCCGCGCAGCGCGCTCAACAAAAAAGCTTTCATGATCATATCATGAAAGCACGGCTGAAAGACGTGCCGATGGCACATCTTGAAACGGCTGCACTTCTCATGCCCAAAAATGCCGTCCTTACGGACGATAGCTCGGGACGCGGCAGGCATTCCGACTTATAAGGTTTTTCCTCCCCATTGAGGCTTTTCCTTAAATACGATAATGACCGTTGCGCCGGATTCTCACCGGACTTCCCCTGATCTCGCATCCCATATTCAATTTCATTCACATTATAACATAAACCGCGGCAAAATCAACCTTGAAAGCGCCGCGGTTCATATTCTGAAAAGTATTTGAGCAAGATTTGAAAACGCGTACATATCGAGCGTCTCTCCCCTGACCCCGGCAGGTATGCCCGCCTTTTCAAGGGCGGCGGATACCGCGTCCCTGTCCAGGCCCAGACCGCCCGAAAGCGAGTTGAGCAGGGTCTTGCGCCGCTGGGAAAAGGCCGCCCTGACCGTTTTGAAAAAAGCGTCCTTAGGAGCGCTTACCGGAGGCTCGGGCAGCATCTTCATGGCGACGACAGCCGAATCCACCTTGGGCTGAGGCACGAAGCTTGAACTCGGGACTTCAAAAAGCACTTCAGGGGCAGAATAATACTGAACGAAAAGCGAAAAAGCGCCGTAGTCGGCCGTACCGGGGCGGGCGCACATCCGCAGAGCCACTTCCTTCTGCACCATGACCGTCACCTGCCTGAAGCAGCCGCATTCCAGAAGGGCTATCACGGCAGGCGTGGTTATATAGTACGGAAGATTGGCGCAGGCGACCGCCCTGCCGCCGAAATCCGCGCAAAGAGCGCGCAGGTCGGTCTTGAGTATGTCCCCTTTTACGATCTCAACGTTGCTTTTTCCGCCGGTAGTCTCGCGAAGTATGGGAAAAAGCCTTTCGTCTATCTCCACGGCCACCACCCTGTCCGCTATATCCGCAAGGCGCACCGTCAGCGCGCCTATTCCCGGGCCCACCTCCAGAACGGAAAAGCCCTCTTCTATCCCGGCGCCCTCGGCTATATTCACCGGTACCGAGCCGTCGATGAGAAAGTTCTGCCCCAGCCCCTTTTTGAAGGTGAACCCATAGCGGGACATTATTGCCCTTATGTCACTTATGCTGCAAAGATCCATGTGCGTGCCTTTCTTATAGATGCGGACAGCGTAAGATCATTCTTCGTCCTTCTGCGTCTTCTCCGCCTCGGTCTCAAACAATATGCCGCCGGCCAGGAAGGCAAGATATCCCACGGCCGTGAATATGCCGTCGGAAGAAAGATTGCTCACCGCAAAATAATCGTTCTTCGAGACGCCGCAGGCGATGAGGAAGCAGACGCACATGACGCCGAGAGCCATAAATGCCGAAGCCAACGCGTTCCTTTTGGGCTCAAACCGCGGGACGGCCCTGAAATACACGGCAATAAGCCCTATGACCAACGCGGCAAGCTCGATGATGTAATCGGAGACGAAGGGGTCGGTGGCGCTTTCGCGGTAAAACAGCAAAAGGACGAAGCCCGCGTAAAGCACCGGCGCCAGAAGGGCAAGCCCCTTGCCGTCACCTTCGGACGAGCTGAGCGCATAAAGGCACGCCGCCATGCAGATGACCAAAAACAATATCCTTATCCAGTAGATCAAGCCCGTGCCGCGCAGTGCGATGTTTCTGACCGCCGACGCCGCGAATGCCGCGGCTCCTACGCAGGCGATCGCCAGCCTTGCGGTTTTAGAGCCCTTGAAAGGCCGGGTATAAGCGCAAAAAAGCGCGGCCGAGATCAAAAGGACTGTCGAAACGAGCAAAAACAGCCAAGTCTTGCAGACGCCTCGCAGCGCGCCCATCAGTAAACCCGCCGCGACGCACCAGACCAGACATAACACTCGAACACTTTTGTTTTTCATCTTTCCTCCGATGGTATAGACGCTTTTTTCGGGCATATATTATAAGGAAGGCCCGTCCTTACGTGGATCATATCCAAATAAAATTATAATCCAAACGTCAAACTATGTAAAGAAGGTGTGCCGTTGAAAAGAATGCTGGCGCTGTCTGCCGCCGCCGCGGCTTTCGCTCTGCTCACTCCCGCGATGTGCTCGGACATATCCTCCCGCGAGCAGATCCAAGCTCAGCCCGGACAGATATCGGGATACGAGACCGTCCCTTTTCGGGCTACCGGAATAGACTCGAACATGACCGTGACCCTCTTTGACGGAGAACGGATCAGGACACTTTCACTGCACGAATACCTTACGGGCGTCGTCGCAGCCGAAATGCCCCCGTCCTTTCCGGAAGAGGCGCTCAAGGCGCAGGCGGTGGCGGCGAGAACTTTCATATTATATACGCTGGAGCATTACAAAAACGGAGAGCCGTTCCCCGAAAGCCATAACGGCGCGCAGTTCTGCAGCGATCCTTCGCACTGCCAGGCCTTCTGCGAGCTTTCCGCCGAGGTATGGGGCGGCGAGACCGCCGTGCTTGCGGACAAGGTGGAAAGGGCGGTCAGCGGCACGGACGGCGTCATTGCCCTGTGGGAGGGCGAGCCCATCGCGTCCGTTTTCTGCGCGTGCGCCGGAGGACGGACCGAAAACTCGAAGGACGTCTGGGGCGGCGATCTTCCCTATCTCAAAAGCGTGGAAAGCCCGGGAGACGAGGAATGTGAAAAATGTTACGCCACAGTGAGTTTTACCGCCGAGGAATTCAAAAATATAGTTTTATCCAACGTGCCCGGGGCTGTGCTCTCGTCGGACCCTCACGGATGGTTCAGCGATTCGGTCAGGAGCGAAGGAGGCGGCATAATAACGGTCTATCTCGGCGGCGTACAGCTCAAAGGGACCCGCGTAAGAGAGCTTTTCGGCCTCAATTCAACGAATTTTACCTGCAAAGAAGAAAACGGAAATATAGTTTTTCATACCGTCGGATACGGTCACGGCGTCGGAATGAGCCAGTACGGCGCGAAACGTCTCGCATCCTTGGGTTATTCATACGATAAAATAATAAAATGGTATTATTCAGGCGTTACTCTCGGCCTTTATTCGGAATAGACGGGCGCGATCCGGTCATAATAAAGCCGGAGGTGCATTTTTATGAGCAACAGCAAACACGCCGAAAAGCGCTCCGGCGGCAAAAAGCTCAGAGATAAGTGGCTCTACTTAGTCCTTATCCTGTGCGTCGCTGTCATAGGAGCGTCCGGCTATCTTCTTCTATATTCAGGGCCCGCCGCGGACGAGCCGCTGCCCGCGTCCCAAACCGACCTTCACGCCGCGGACTCTCCCATTTCCACCATCCCTGACGTGAGCACGATCATACTCAAGCCCGCAGACCCCGACGAGCCGTTCATCCCCGCTCCGGACGAAGGACCCGCCCGTGAGACCGCGAACCCCGTGGGCAAGAAGTACGTGCTGCCCGTCAGCGGCAAGACTTTGAGAGGATTTTCGAATTACGAACTGATATACGACGAGACCATGGCCGACTGGCGTACCCATAACGGCGTCGACGTGGCGTGCGAGCCCGGCACCAAGGTATTCGCCATGGACGCGGGGCTCGTGGAAAAGGTTTATTATGACGAGCTTCAGGGAGGAGTCGTGGAGATTTCCCACGCGGACGGATATTACACCGTTTACAAAGGGCTCGAAAGCATACCGCCCGTAACTCCGGGCGACTCGGTGGCGGCGGGAGACGTGATCGGCGTCACCGCGTCGATAAAGACCGAAAGCCTTTTGCCTCCCCATCTGCACTGGGAGCTGAAAAAGGACGGAGTCTTCATCGATCCCTTTTCACTTCAATACAAATGACAGGCGCTGAAGGCGGGCTTGCCCGCCTTTTGGTTTTTTATGTCGACCATTTCAGACTTGACATAACTCCTTTTATATTATAATTTGTTGTCATGATCGCGGAGGTCGTTTATGAACGTTTACGATTTTGATAAGACCATATATAAAAGGGACTCCAACGTCGACTTTTATTTTTACTGCCTCGGCCGCAGGCCGTGGCTGATCGTATTTTTGCCGGTGCAGCTTTCCGGACTGTGCTCATATATGCTGGGAAAGGCCGATCTGACCCGGGCAAAATCCAGGTTCATGAGCTACGTCCGGCACCTTCCCGACGCCGAACGGTACGCGCGTGAATTCTGGGACAAAAAAATAAAAGACATCTATCCCTGGTACACAGAGCAGAAGGACGAAAGCGACGTGATAATCTCCGCCTCGCCCGATTTTCTTTTGAAGCCCGCCTGCGATATGCTGGGCGTAAAAAACCTGATAGCGAGCCAGACAGACCCAAGGACCGGCGAGTTTGCCGGCGCCAACAACCGCGGCGCGGAAAAGCCGAAACGGTTCTACGAACGCTTCGGCGACGCGGAGATAGACAGCTTTTATTCCGACTCCATTTCCGACGAGCCCATGGCCTGTCTTGCAAAGCGGGCATTTCTCATACATAAGGGCCGCATCCTCCCCTGGTACGGCACTCCCGCGACGCTCAAGCAGAGGATAAGAGAAAAGATCTTCGGCAGATAAAAATAAATTTTTTATCGTGTAAAACGGAGTAAAACAGAGGAAATCGAAGATAATCAAAGCATTCGAGTTTGTAAATAATTTTTTTCAAAAATATTTGTTGACAACGTTTTTTGCCCGTGGTATAACAATAAAGCTGACTTAGATTTGCGGGTGAGCGTTGAAAGTCAAGGCCGCGCCTTGATTTTCACGGCTTACCCGGGATATGGAGGAAAAAATGTCAACTACTCTGGCAAAAAACGAAACCGTCCAGCGCAAGTGGTACGTCATTGACGCCGCCGGAAAGCCCATGGGCAGAGTCGCCGCCACCGCGGCCGCCATCCTCAAGGGCAAGCACAAGGTCGATTATACTCCCAACGTCGACTGCGGCGATTACGTCATCATTCTCAACGCTTCCCAGGTCATTCTTACCGGGAAAAAGCTGGATCAGAAATTCTATCGCACCCATTCCGGTTTCCCCGGAGGTCTCAAAGAGACCAAATACCGCACCCTTATGAACAACCGCCCCGAGTTCGCTCTCAAGCTTGCCGTCAAGGGCATGCTTCCCAAGAACTCGATCGGCCGCTGGTCTCTTGCCCGCCTCAAGGTTTACAGCGGAGCCGAGCATGAGCATCAGGCCCAGAAGCCCCAGAACTGGGACGCCGAATAAGGAGGGTTAAAGGATGTATACACCTAAAAAAGCTTATTTCTACGGCACCGGCAGAAGAAAGAGTTCTGTCGCCAAGGTCCGTCTGTTCCCCGGCGGGACCGGCGCCATCACCGTTAACGGCAGATCCCTCGACGAGTACTTCGGTCTTGAGACCCTCAAGTACACCGTGAAGCAGCCCCTCGTCCTCGTGGGCGCCGAAGCCAAGTTCGATATCGAAGTCACCGTCCTCGGCGGCGGATTCACCGGCCAGGCCGGAGCCATCCGTCTGGGCGTTGCCCGCGCTCTTCTTCAGAGCGACGAGGCCCTTCGTCCCGAGCTCAAAAAGGCCGGATTCCTTACCCGCGACTCCCGCATGAAGGAACGCAAGAAGTACGGTCTTAAGAAAGCCCGTAAGGCTCCGCAGTTCTCCAAGCGCTGAGTTTCAAAGTTCATTTTCAGAAGCTCCTGCTTTGGCAGGAGCTTCTGTTTTTTCGTGCGTCTGCTATTTGCAGCGCAGCCACAGCCGAACAAATTTCTGTCCCCCGGAACAATGGTTCCGGGGGTTCTTTTTGCAATGCAGACAAAAAAGGAGAGGCAGGATCAGAACCTGCCTCTCCGGCGCTTGTTT
>JAEEGL013495527.1_pt1 | contig 12377 bp, 10 predicted proteins | sample 9134231 | NCBI WGS metagenome assembly JAEEGL01 (sample SAMN16246548, study PRJNA631951) | gut metagenome | biome: gut microbiome; feature: rumen; material: fiber-attached | host: Bos | place: Iran: Karaj | collected 2018-10 | reverse complement strand
GCACCGTCAAGTACTCTTAAGGAACGCTCAACTTCAACAGTGAAGTCTACGTGACCGGGAGTATCGATGATGTTGATACGATGCTCTAAAGCGCCGGGCTTGGGCTTGCAGTTTTCCTGTAATGTCCAGTGACATGTGGTAGCTGCGGATGTGATGGTAATACCTCTTTCCTGCTCCTGCTCCATCCAGTCCATGGTAGCGGTACCCTCATGAACCTCTCCCATCTTGTGGGTAAGGCCCGTGTAGTACAAGATCCGCTCCGATGTGGTGGTCTTGCCGGCATCGATGTGTGCCATGATGCCGATGTTGCGTGTATATTTCAGTTGTGCGTCGGTGCCCATTGTTTAGTTCACGTCGTCGCTAAATCAGAATCTGAAGTGAGCAAATGCGCGGTTAGCCTCGGCCATGCGGTGCATGTCCTCTTTGCGCTTGAATGCGCCACCCTGCTCGTTATATGCGTCCATGATTTCAGCAGCCAGCTTGTCGGCCATAGTCTTGCCGCCACGCTTGCGAGCGAAAATGATCATGTTCTTCATTGAAACCGACTCTTTGCGGTCGGGGCGGATCTCGGTGGGCACCTGGAAGGTAGCGCCACCCACGCGGCGTGATTTCACCTCCACCTGGGGAGTGATCTTCTCTAACGCTGCTTTCCAGATCTCGAGAGGGGTTTTCTCTTCACTGGACATCTTCTGGCCCACGAGGTCGAGGGCGCTGTAGAAGATACGGTAAGACGTGTTCTTCTTACCATCATACATGAGGTGGTTGACGAACTTGGTCACACGAACGTCACCGAATTTGGGATCGGGAAGGATGATCCTCTTTTTTGGCTTAGCCTTTCTCATTTTTTAAACACAGTTGTAGTTTTAAGTCTGCTTGGTTGTCTCTTGCTTTGTTCTTCAACGCCCGCCGCTGCGGCGCGTTTACTCAACCAAATGTCCAATCCAATAAAACTGAAAACTAAGTTTGAAATTAATTTTACTTTTGAATTGTTTTAGTAAGTCTGGGCCTGTTTGCTACTCGACTTATTTTTTCTTCTTGGGACGCTTAGCACCGTATTTGCTGCGGCGCTGGGTGCGGCCTTCAACACCGGCGGTGTCAAGGGTGCCGCGGATGATGTGGTAGCGTACACCGGGAAGGTCTTTGACACGACCGCCACGAACCATGACGATCGAGTGCTCCTGCAGGTTGTGGCCCTCACCAGGGATGTAGGAGTTCACCTCCTTGCCGTTGGTCAAGCGGACACGGGCAACCTTGCGCATAGCCGAGTTCGGCTTCTTGGGAGTGGTCGTGTAAACACGAACACACACACCGCGACGCTGAGGGCATGAGTCCAAAGCGGGCGATTTGCTGGTTGACTCCAGCGCAGTGCGGCCTTTTCTTACTAATTGCTGAATAGTAGGCATCTTTTGTTTGTTAGTTTTAATTAATTTGACAAAAATTTTTCAGTTTGCTCCCCTGCCCAAAGCGCATTTAAACACCCACGCTATCAAGCGTTTAGAGGTCATTTTCCAGCCTATTGGCGCAAAAAAGCGTTGCAAAATTACAAACTTTTTTCCTAACAGCCAAACATTTAGCCATTTTCCTATTATATATTAATGTAAAAGCTAATATGCTGTATTCCAGCTAAATAGACATAATATCGTCTGTTTCAGACACTTCCAAAAGTCCAAAATTCACCAAAAATTTGCATAATTTAACATTTTTTAGCCAAACAACCACCAATTCTTGGGGAAAAATCAGGGTTTTTAGCATTATTCCCCTACCCTAATTGGCAGCACCAGTCCTCTATAGCATCCTGCCACAATCCATCACCACATTATATATAATATATAGAGACCATATCATCGCTTTTTGATACCCCATAACGACAGTCACATCATCAAGCAGCGACGAATTATCATAAAATGGGACATCGCCAAAGCCCGACTTTTTATATCTTTGTAGCCGCAAAAACTACAATATAGTTACAATGAATTTAATAGCCTATCTTATCCTTATCGCTGCCGGATTATTAGACTTGCTGGCAATGCTGCGACTCGATGCAGCAATGATGCAAACGTGCGACTTCGATAACCGGCAATACAACAAACAGTTGAAAGACAACGACGAATTCACTTCGCCCAAGCGCCTCCTGGCTATAGCTGTATTGATTGGGGCCCTCACCACCATGTCGCAGATGTCCTGGATTGTCGTGCTCATCCTGGCTGCAGTGATCCTTGCCCAAGGCCTAGTCCTTTGGACAAGTTCCTGCAGAAAACAGCCCGCAAGCACCAAGCGAACCCAACGCCTGCAAGCCACCGCCATCGCACTGGCCATGATCTTGATCGGAGCCGTAACCGCCGGCCTCTACCTCAGCGGTTTCAACAGTATCGAAATCTGTCGTAGCGCAGCCATGCTTGAACTAGCGATTCTCACATTCTCACCGATGCTGACCATCGCCGCAAACCAGCTACTTCCCACTAGAAAATGAGGAAGCAAAAAGGGCTCGAAACGAGTCCTCACATTTCTTAAAGTAATACTTTAATATACGGTAAGCATATATTTTATAGTGTCACTTTAAATGTCCATATTTAATATATTTGGTTTTCAGATATCTAAATAATAAATATCAAAATAAGGATTTCCTCTATAAAAACCGCTAAATATCAATATTAGGTTTCTCGTCAACACTGTCATTCTCCTCCTTCTCTTCGGGTGCATTAAGGCGTTGCAGGGCTCCCGGATTTAGGATTTCCAAGTACTCCTCATAGGGGATAAAACGACCGCCCAATGACCGCAAGTGAGCCGTCTCGAGTTGGCAGTCTATCATCTTGCCGCCGATGCGTTTCATGAACAAAGCAAGATGGATGAGCGCAAGCTTGGACGTATTGGGCTCCTTTGAAAACATGCTCTCGCCGATGAAACAGTCACCCATCACGACGCCATAGAGTCCACCCGCCAGTTCTTCCTTCTCATTCCACACCTCGACACTCGAAGCATATCCGGCCAGGAAAAGATCGGTATAAGCCTTTTTTATGTCTTCGCCCAGCCAAGCGCCGGTTTGGTAGTATCGTCCTCCCACTTCACTGCATCCGCTAATAACACCCTCAAAATCAAGATTAAAAGTCATGCGGTAGCGTCCCTTGTTCATCAATGTTCGCATGGAATGTGAGATATGGACTTCGTCAGGAAAAATGACGAAGCGCTGCATGGGGCAGTACCATGCAGGACAAGGCCAGTCACGAAACGAGTACCACGGAAATATACCGTAGTTATAGGCCAGCAGCAGGCGATCCAGACTCAGGTCTCCTCCGACGGCCAGCAAACCATCCTCCTCGCCCAACCTGGGATCAGGGAAAACGAGATCTTCACTCAGCTCAAAAACCATTGTTTAGCCTTCTTCTAATTCTTCTACCACATACTCGCCGCCCTGCTTGAGCTTGCCGAACAAAATTTCACGCACTAGTCTGGTCTTGAGGCGATTGTGGATAACACGGTCCATCTCACGCGCACCATATTCCTGACTGTAGCCCTCTCGCAGCAGTTGCTCGTGTGCCTTGTTTCCCAGCTTGAGCGTCACTTTCTTGGGTTCCAGCATTCCCTGCAGTTCACGCAATTTCTTGTCCAGAATCATGCCAGCCATGGTGCGGTCCATGTCATTGAACACAACAATCGACGACAAGCGGTTGATGAATTCGGGCTTGAAGGTTTTCTTCACCTGTTTGAGCATGGCTTGTCCAGCGGTGACAGTTGAAGCAAAGCCTACCGAAGCCTGATGAGCGAACTGGGCACCGGCATTACTCGTCATGATGAGCACCACATTGCGGAAGACCGCCTTGCGTCCCTTGTTGTCGCTCAACGTGCCGTAGTCCATCACTTGGAGCAGCAGGTTGAAGATGTCGTCGTGGGCTTTCTCGATCTCGTCGAGCAGGAGCACGCAGTCAGGATGCTTGCGCACAGCATCGGTCAGCAGTCCTCCGTCTTCATATCCCACATAACCCGCCGGAGAACCGATGAGCTTGGCGACCGTGTGTTTCTCTACATATTCACTCATGTCGAAGCGCACAAGTTCTACCCCCAATTCACGAGCAAGTACTCGCGCCACCTCGGTCTTACCCACGCCGGTGGGGCCGACAAACAGCAGTGAGGCAAGAGGCTTGTTCTCGTCGGTGAGGCCCGCCTTGGACATCTGCACCGCCTCAACAACCTGAGTAACAGCAGTATCCTGACCATAGATATTATCCTTGATGCGGTGCTCGAGAGTTTCGAGCTTGTCGTTGTCTTCCTCCTCCATGGTCAGTGCCTCGACCTTGGCAACGCGTGCCAGAACACTTGCCACAAGCGCTTTATCCACGCGGTTGTCCTGGCCGGGTTTACGGTTCATCTGCATCCAGGCTCCTGCCTCGTCAATCAAGTCTATTGCCTTGTCGGGAAGATAGCGGTCGGTAATGTGACGGGCACTTCCTGTTACAGCCAGCTCCAGCGCATCGTCGTCATAGACTACCTGATGGAACGACTCGTAGCTATCCTTAAGCATATTCAGTATCTTGAGCGTCTCTTCGACCGACGGTTCATCGATAGCCACTTGCTGGAAACGTCGCATCAAGCCCTTGTTGCGCATGATGTAGCGGTTGTATTCCTCATAGGTGGTAGCTCCGATGAAGCGCACTCTCCCACCCTCCAGATAAGGCTTGAGCAAGTTACTGGCATCCATGGATCCGTCACCAGTCTGACCTGCTCCCACAATGTTGTGTATCTCATCGATATAGAGGATAGAGCCTCTCTCGGCAGCGATGCCTTTCATCACGGCCTTCAGTCGCTTCTCGAAGTCGCCGCGATACTGCGTGCCGGCGATGAGCGATCCCAGGTCAAGTTGATATATCCTGGTGCCGCGCAACGAGTCGGGCACGTTGTCGTCCACAATGCGCTGAGCGAGGCCATATACAATCGAGGTTTTGCCCACGCCGGGCTCACCGATGTGCAAGGGGTTGTTCTTGTCCTTGCGGCACAACACCTGAATGGTGCGTTCCAACTCTGCTTCACGTCCAATGAGCGGATTGTGATCGGCCAAATGATCATTGATGCACAGCACAAAATCACGCCACGAGGCCGGTTCATTCCCGGTATATGAGTTATCGTCTTGAACGTTGTCTTCCTCCGATTCGTTGTCTTCCTCAACGCTATCATAGTCTTCATCGGCAGGTGTGGCTTCATATTCATCGTCATCGTCCTCGATAGCGTTGCAGGCATCTGCCAAGTAACGGATAAACTCGCCCTTATCGGTTTTCTTCACCAAGACGTGAAGGCAATTAGCGGCGAACGAGTCCTTCAGTTCATAGAGCACATTCATCAAGTGGGGGATGTCAGCCACCTCAATGTAGGCAAAGCTGCAATGCTGCGCCAGTTCCTCCAACAGCAACTGGTACTGATAGGATAACATCACCTGTGTCATGTCATCGTCGTCTGGAATGCGCTCCATGTCGGTAATGCGCTCACGAAGTTTCTTGGTCACGTCGCCAATAAGGACATCAGAAGCCACATGATTCAATGATGCCAGCACTTTGGGGTTTGCCAGTGCCACCATCAGGATATGCTCTGGGGTAACCAATCGCGTTCTGCTCATTCCAGCCAGCGCGATAGCTCCAGTCAAGATATCATCCAATTCGTTGGTATATTTTAGTTCCATAATCAATCTCTACTAGTGTAATGGGTATTGCTATTTAAGTTGCTTTCATTCGGGCACACACGCAATCTTCAATGGATAGCCCTGGTCTCGTGCCATCGTGGTGGCTATCGAAGCTTTGGTCATCGCCACATCATAGGTATAAACACCGATGACAGCCTGCCCCTCGCGATGTACCTTAAGCATCAACAGGACAGCGTCGTTTGATGGCTTGCCGAACACCACCTGAATCACATGTGCCACAAATTCCATCGTTGTGAAGTCGTCGTTGTAGAAGATCACCTTGTACTGGCGCGGTTCTTCTATGAGGACGCGTTCACGGGTTTTGGTACCCGATCCGGTACCTTGCTTGTTTTTGTCTGCCATACCTACTGAAATGTGTAATTATCAACACAAAAGTACTCAATATTTAAGTATCAAGCAAGAATCATGCCACAGAAGGCTACTTTTGAACATCATGACAATTTGACAAAAATGAACTAAACAGGCCAGAAAGGTCCCCATAATGTATTTTTGACTCCAAAAAGTAATGATAATTCAAGAAAAATCACTACATTTGCAGGGAATGAGTAAAAGAAGCCACATACCCTTTCCCGCCCATACATTTTGGCAATTGCTGCTGACTACTATCGTGTTGTTGGCCGCCAGCCTTCAGCCGATGAGGAGCGAAACGGTTGACTCATTATATACTATCTTCCTGAACTCACCTGAGAGTCAAAAGGTCGAGGCAGCCAACACGGTGTTCAAAACCCTGTACCAGCAACAACACATCGACACGCTATTGCAATTTGAAAAAAACGGAAAAACGGCAACGAGTGAGACAAGACTTCATCAGGCAATGGCAGATTTCTATTTTGAGCAAGGCCTTTACAGCGCTTCGCTCGATGCCGGCAAGCGTGGGGCCGACCTCCTCGTTTCAGTCAAAGACGATTTGTTGAAAAGCGACGTGCTGAACTCGGTCGCCAACGCCCACTTCAGGCTAGGCAACTATGCGCAAGCAATCAAAACACTGATGGAGGTTTACCGGATTGACAAGAAAAACGGTGACAAAACGCTCATCAGCAGCGACCTCAACTCACTCGCCGCGATCTTCCTATCAATTGAGCAACCCATTCCAGGAATACGTTTTATCAATGAAGCGATAGCCATCGAACGCGAACTGCAGCGTACCGATCGCCTTGCCATCAGGCTGGGCATGGCAGCTGAACTATATTTGATCAATCAAGAAACAGATAAGGCGATGGCTGCCATTAACGAGGCTTTTGAAATTGACCATAAAGAAGGCAGAAAAGACAAAGCCGCCGTCAGACTGATACAGAAAGCGGCCATCCTGGAACATGAATCACGCCTTAAAGAGGCCCTGGATTGCATCAACCATGCCATGCCCCTGCTAGAAGAAGCCAATGCCACCTACTCGCTAGCTGTGGCCTATAACCAGCTGGGCAGCATCAAGGAAAAGCAAGGCAATCACCAAGATGCTGTCTCCAGTTTCAAGAAGGCTCTTGAGCTGAGCATTAAATGCGGTTCACCAAAAACCGAACGAACCGCTGAATATGGACTATGGCAATCATTGCGTGCAAACAACCCTAATGCAGCTCTTTTTCTCCTGGAACGCTATACCGTGCTCAACGATTCAATGCAAAGCAGCATAAAAACTGCACAACAATATATGATGGGCTCCTCTGACTTAATAGATGGGGAAAGCGTTAATGATGAAGATGGCAATAAGTCAAGAAAACTCATGAAATGGGGAGGAGCCGCTTTAATTGCTATGCTGCTCACAGCCTTGGTTATTGCTTTCTTCACATGGCACCGCAACAGGAGAATCCGCCAGATGCAGCACGAGATTCAAGCCATGAAATCTCATCTCATCACCAATATCACCAACACCCTTCAAACACCGCTCACAGTAGTCTTGAGCGCAGGGCAGCATCTGCTTGGAGAGAAAAGAGCCAGCCTTGAGGACAATAAGAAAACGGGCGAGATGATTGTCAGGCATGGCAAAAACATGCTTGGATTGATCAACGAATTGCTCGACATCGATAGAGCCAGGACAGCCGTCGATCAGCCCGATTACAAACCCGGCAACATTGTCATGTTCATCCGCCAGCTTGTGGAAAACCATGTTGAGGCAGCCAGGAAGAACAAGATTTTCCTTGAATTCAATTGTCAGCAGAACGAAATCGTTGTGTTTTTTGCGCCCGATTGTTTACGCAAAATCGTACACTGCCTCATCGACAATGCCATTAAATTCACGCCAAGCAAGGGCAATATCACGGTATCGCTCAACAGGCTTGATGTCAGTCACCTTACACTGACAGTGCAAGACACGGGAAAAGGCATTCCTGTTGAAGAACGGGAGCGGATATTTGAGCCATTTACACAATCGCTCAATGGTGATGATGCGGTGGAAACCGTCGTTGGCCTGTCACTAGTTAATCAACTGGTGCACTTCATGAGCGGGACCATCAGTGTTGACAGTGAATTGAACCATGGCACCACCTTCACCATCGACTTCCCTGTTAAGCCAGCCGAAGACACTTTTTTAGGCACAAGCGAGGACGGACGCAGTTTCGCCGACAAACGCATCATGCCGTCGGGATTGAAAAAACAAGGAGGCCCACTTGTTCTTGTTGTTGAGAACAATGAGGACGTGGCCTTTTTCATCGGCAGTCTTTTACAAAATGACTATGAGATACGCTTTGCGCACGACGGACAGGAGGCTATCAATAATGCCCAAGAGCTCGTGCCGGCCCTAATCATCACCAATATCATGATGCCCGTCATGAACGGCAAAAGCCTCATCAGTCAATTGCGTGCCAACGAGACTCTTTCTCACATTCCCGTCATTGCACTGACGTCGGATCACAGCGAACAAGAGAGATTGGCATGTCTTGAAGCCGGTGCCAACGTGGTTCTTGTCAAGCCATTTAACTCAAGTGAGTTGAAGCTTCACGCATGTCATCTCATCAGCCAACGGGCCAAGTTGAGAGAGCAATTGTCAAAAACCATCAACAATCATATTGACATCGACAATTCAAAGTCAAAACCGGCCAAAGAGGATCAGGAATTTCTCAATCGGCTCATTGACATCATCCACGTCCAAATGGCCAAGGATGACATTGACATAGATCATATTGCTGCCGCCATGTCACTAAGTCCCAAGCAATTGCGCATGAGGGTCATGTCTATCACAGGCATGAGACCCATAGCCTATGTCCTGCAAGTCAGGCTGAACTATGCACGGCGACTGGTTGCCAATGACAGCATCTCCCTGACAACAATCGCAAGCAAATGCGGTTTTCAGACACTTTCACATTTCTCCAAAGCCTTCAAACAGCAATTCGGGATGAGTCCTTTGCAATACCGCAAATATCAGGATGACCCCAGCCGCTTACAACAAAACAATAACCCATAATAACCCATAACTCCAAATTATCATGACACCCCAAAACGAACAAAGCATGACAACCAGCGCAAATGACAGGTTCATGCAGGCTGAAGAAATCATCAGCCAGACGATTGCCCACATGGACAATGAGAACCATGTGGAGTATGGCTCGTCAATCGAGCGCAACGCCACTCCTCCAAAGTGGAAGCGATGGCTTAATCAACTACTGAAATGACACCAGTATGGTTGCAGTGTTTTTTTTCTGAATAATGAATGCTTTATTTAAAACCCATTTTGTAACTTTGGGCACTCTATTGACAAAATGCACTGAATGATGAAACGTTTCGCAATAATTGCTATGATGTTATGGAATCTGATATTCGGTCATGAAGCTGTTGCCCAAGATTGGTCCAACAAAGCATGTTATGCCAATGCCAATGCCGAGTTGATTGCCAACGGAACCGGCTCCCAAATGGTTGTGCTGATGGGCAACTCAATTACTGAATTCTGGTATGAAACGCATCCTGAATTTTTCACGGCAAACCACTTGGTGGGACGCGGTATCGGCGGACAAGTGTCAAGCCAGATGCTCGCACGATTTCGCCAAGATGTCATCAACCTGAATCCTCGTGCCGTGGTCATCAATTGCGGCACCAATGACATTGCCGAGAACAATGGGCCTTATGACGAAGATATCACGATGGACAACATCGTGTCGATGGCTGAACTTGCCATATACAACGGCATTACTGTCGTGCTCACCTCGGTGCTGCCATGTGACAGTTTTTGCTGGAACACATCGGTAAAAGACGCCCCTGCAAAGATTCAGTCACTCAATGCCCGCATCATCGGGCTGGCCGAGGCATTGTCAGTTCCATATGTTGACTATTACAACCTGATGGTGATAGAAGACACAGGCGCCATGAACCCCGCATATAGCGATGATGGTGTCCATCCCAATCCTTATGGATATCAGGTAATGGAACGTCTGCTGGTCGAGAAGTTGAAGTATATTAAATAGGTAACTACTAATTATCATTAACCAATATTATGAGAAAAATCAGTTTTTTTATTATGATGCTCGTTACTTTGGCATCGTTTGCCGGCAACAATGTTAAAGCTGTTGACCGCAGTAATCTGGACCCGTCAACAGCACCCGGAGAAAACTTTTATCGTTACGCCTGTGGCGGTTGGCAACTGGCCAATCCCCTTGATCCGCAGTATGCCCGTTTCGGCACATTTGACCAACTGGCCGAGAACAGCCGCAACCAGGTAAAAGAAATTATCACCACCCTGGGCACCAACAACCCGAGAGGTTCAATCAAGCAAAAAGTCGGAGACCTCTATGCCCTGGGTATGGACAGCGTGCGCCTTAACGCCGAAGGCATGAAGCCGCTGCTCCCCGAGATTGATCGAATCAATAACCTTAACAAGGGAATGTTTGCCGACGCAGTAGCCTATCAGCACAATGGCATTGCCAGTCCGTTCTTTAACTCTGCCGTCATGGCCGACCTGAAAGATTCAAACAGCAATATGCTGTATCTGATGCAAGGTGGTCTGGGTATGGGTGACCGCGATTATTATCTGGAGAATGACGCTAATACCGTCAAGGTGCGCAATGCCTATATCAACTACATCCAGCAGCTGTTCCAACTCATTGGCTACAGTAAGGGTAGTGCCAAAAAGGCTGCAAAACATGTAATGGAAATCGAGACCGCGCTGGCTCAAGTGGCTATGACGCGCGAAGAGACACGAGACTATAGCAAACTTTATAATGTGATCAGCGTTGATCAGCTTAAGGCCGACTATTCCAACATCAACTGGGAACAGTACTTTAACCGCCTTAACATCCATGACATTGACAAAGTCTGCATCTTCCAGCCCAACTCACTGGCTCTTGTCAACAAGATGGCTAAGACGCTGAAAGAAGACGAAATGAAAGAGTACCTCATCTTCAAGTATGTTGACGCAGCTTCTCCTTATTTGAGCGATGATTTTGCTGACGCCAATTTCGACATGTACAGCCGTGCCATGTCGGGCAAGCAGGTGAAAATGCCGCGCTGGAAACACTCACTTGACGTGCCCAATACCATGTTGGGTGAGGCTGTAGGTCAACTGTATGTTGAGAAATACTTCCCTGCCGACTCCAAGAAGAAAATGCAGCTGCTGGTAGATAACCTCAAGCGCGCTCTGGGTGAACACATCGCCACGTTGTCTTGGATGAGCCCCAAGACCAAGGTTAACGCACTTGTGAAACTCAACAGTTTCACTGTGAAGATTGGTTATCCCGACAAATGGCGCGACTACAGCGCTCTGGACATTGACCCCGAGAAGAGTTATTGGGAGAACGTGCTTGCGGCACGCCGTTTCCAGGCCGAATATGAATATGCCCAACTTGGTAAACCCGTCGATAAGGAACGCTGGTTCATGACACCCCAAACGGTCAATGCCTACTATGAGCCCTCAAGCAACGAGATTTGCTTCCCTGCAGGCATCTTGCAGGCGCCCTATTTCGACCCCAATGCCGATGATGCCAGCAATTATGGTGCAATCGGCGTAGTAATCGGTCATGAGATGACTCATGGATTTGATGATCAGGGACGCAACTTCGACCACAACGGCAATATGGTTGACTGGTGGACCGCCGAGGATGCTGCCAAGTTCCAAGAGCTCGCAAACAAGCTGGGAGCACAATACAGTGCCGAGATTGTAGCCGACGACGTTCATGCCAACGGTCAATTCACTATGGGAGAGAACATCGCCGACCACGGTGGTCTACGCGTTGCTTACAGTGCTTTCAAGAACACCGAACAAGGCAAAGGAAACAAGATGATTGACGGCTTCACCCCTGACCAGCGCTTCTTCCTGAGCTATGCCAACGTCTGGGCTGCCAACATCACCAAAGAGGAGATGCTGCGCCGCACTAAGGTTGACCCTCACAGTTTGGGTGTCAACCGTGTGAATGTAGCCATTCGCAACCTTGAAGAATTCTTCAAAGCATTTGATATCCAGCCCGAAATGTCCATGTGGCGCGATCCTGCTGACCGTGTCATCATCTGGTAATAAACACAACATTTCAAATATCCCAGCAGTGCTTGGCCTCATGATTGGCCAAGCACTGCTGCTTATATCATCTAGATGGTCTAGAATTTCTAGATCATCTAGATTTTCTAGAGTCTATAAAACAAAAAAACGAGGGAGCCAACCTTGACGATTGACTCCCTCTTAGGGGGCGGTTACCTACTCTCCCACTTTCGCAGTACCATCGGCGTGGTGAGGCTTAACTTCTCTGTTCGGAATGGGAAGAGGTGGGACCCTCACGCT
>JAEEGL012619765.1_pt1 | contig 12377 bp, 12 predicted proteins | sample 9134231 | NCBI WGS metagenome assembly JAEEGL01 (sample SAMN16246548, study PRJNA631951) | gut metagenome | biome: gut microbiome; feature: rumen; material: fiber-attached | host: Bos | place: Iran: Karaj | collected 2018-10 | reverse complement strand
TCTTGAAAGACCATCTGCATCTCTCGTAAAATTTTTAAGCGATCTAATCCTCTGGCATCCAATATGTCTTTACCTAAAAGACTAGCTGACCCAGAATCAGCTTCAATTATTCCCATTAAAACTCTGGCCAGAGTAGACTTACCTGAACCTGATTCCCCTAGAATACCAAGAATTTCCCCTTCTTTAACCGAGAAAGAAACATTTTTCAAAGCAGTGACTTTTTCAGGTTCTTCTTTTTTTATAAATTGTTTAATCTTACTGGTAAAACTTTTTTCTACAGTAAAACTCTTGCACAGATTCTCAACTTTAAGTATTTCTTCTTCCATTTTCTTACCTTTAATTTTTAGAAACCGAAGCTCCCCTTCCGGGGGAGCTGCTGAACATAGTGAAGCTGAGGGGGCTGCTGGCGAAGCCAGCGGTTGCTCTAAGCTCTATTGCTCTAAGCTCTAAGCTCTATTGCTCTAAGCTCTAAGCTCTATTGCTCTATGCTCTATGCTCTTTGCTCTTTGCTCTTTGCTCTATTGCTCTATGCTCTATATCTTCCAGCAAGCCACAAAATGATTCTCTCCGACCTGTTCTAATTCAGGTCTTTCACGGCAACACTTCTTATCTGCTTTACTACATCTATCAGAATATACACAACCCAAAGGTTTATTATCCGGAGAAGGTAATATTCCATCTATTGATTTAGGCAGCTTGCGTTCCTTAACCAGTCTAGGCAAAGCAGATATTAAATCAGCAGTATAAGGATGTTTCGGATTATCAATAATTTCCTTGGCAGGACCTTTTTCTACTAGATTTCCACAATAAAGCACGGCAATTTCATCAGAAATACTTCTCAAAACCCCTAAATCATGACTGATAAACAGCATACTCAAATCATTATTATCAATCTGATTCCTCAGTTCTTTGATTAGTTCTATCTGTAGCTCTGCATCTATTGCCGTAGTAGGTTCGTCTGCTATGATTAGTTTTGGCTCCATAACAAGAGCCATAGCCATCATGGCTCGCTGCCTCATTCCACCACTAAGCTGATGCGGGTAAGAATCCAGAAATTTTTCTGGTTCTTTAAACCCAGACCTTAAAAGCGCTGCAATAACTTTTTTTTCAACTGTTGTTTTAGTAGCTAGAGGGTCGTGTGCATAAACCACTTCGCCAATCTGTTCAGAAAGCTTCATCAATGGGTTCATTGCAGTCATAGGTTCCTGAAAAACAAAACCTACCTTATTGCCTCTGATTGTATTCAAAACCTTTTCTGAAGCATTTGTGGTTTCTTCACCGTCAACAAATATATGCCCTTCGCTGCTTTTTATTGAAGCTTTGGGAAGAAGCCCCAGAATACTCATTGCCAGAACAGATTTTCCTGAGCCTGATTCACCAGCTATTCCAAGACAGGTTCCCTTTTTAATTTCGAGATTGATATTCTCTAAAACAGGCAAATCCTGACCATCATTACCAATTAATGTTAAACTGTAATTTTCTATTTTAAGCATCTTTTATAAGTTCGAATCGTCTTTGCCAAACATCAGCTTCCAGTCAAAAACATCATTCCACAAAGCATTATCTGATTTTATGGTCTTTACTGGAGTGCCATGAACCATAGCCATATTGCTTGGTCTCAATAAAAATGCGCAGGGACAAAGTTCAGATAGTTTTTCATTGACCTTTTTATAGGCATTAGACTTGTCTTCACTTGTAACAGCCATATCTAATAAACCAAGATTACTATCAAGTTCTTCATCACTTATGCCAGTAAAATTAAGGCTATCCAAGTCTTCTGACTTCTTAGTATAGAAGAGAGACTTCATGCTGCAGTCTTTACCAATATGATAGCTTAACAAAGCTGTATCATAATCACCCTTTTTAAGTTTTCCTGAAACAAATTCGTTCCAGTTAACAATCTGAATTTCTGCTTTTATTCCAGCATATTTCAGTCTTTCAACCATCTTTTCAGCAATCATTCGGCGACTCATACTGTCATTGTTAACAAGTATTCCAAGAGTAAACGGATTTCCATTAAATTCTCTGAAACCGTCATTATCTTTGTCTGTTAAACCAGCTTCTTCAAGAAGTTTTTTGCCTTCATTCAATCGTTCATCAGCATTTACACTCTTTGAATCAACTGGCAAAAGATTATCGAACAGTTCTATGGCTCCATTGCCAAAAGACTGCATTGCAACATTTCTATCCATAATCAGATTAAGTGCTTTTCTAATCTTTATATCTTTCAGCTTTTCATTCTTTGTATTGAAAACCCATGTAAGAACCGCAGGATTCTGATAATGAACATAAACAATATTGTCTACACCAAGATTTTGAAGTTGCTCTGCTATCATAGACGGAGCAGTCATCCAATCATATAAACCTTCTCTGAAATCACTGATAGTCTGTTGAAGTTCAAAAGAACAAATAATTGCAATCTTTGGTCTTGAAGAACCTTTGCCATCAAAAAAATTAGTATCAGGTTCCAGCAACATATATTTATTCTTGTCTTTATCGTTGTCTACTACTTTATAAGGGCCTAAGCCAACAGGTTTAACAATAAATTTATTATAAGCTTCTTCAACTGTCCCGCTAGCTATCTTATCCTTGCTCAGAATATGCTCTGGTAAAATGCCTGCACAAAGCATATCCAAGTATTTTATAGAATTGCTTGAAAATCTGATTTCTAAGTTGTCTGAATCATTTTTTATAGACTTAATACCCTTGGCTGATTCTGAATAAGGGCTATTCTTTTCTGGAACTTTCATTTGTTCTAAACTGTATTCAAGTTCAGAAGGCTCAAATTCTTTTCCATCATGCCACTTCAAACCCTGTCGCCACTTCCCTTTTAAAACGAGCTCTTCACCATCTAAACTGGTTTCATAGCTTTCTAATAAATAGGGTTCATATTTTCCATTACTCGCCTTTCTTAATGGAGATGCATAAACAAGGTTACAGAACATCTTGTCATGTTCCATTTCAGCAGCTTTTATTGGGTCTATTTCTTCTGGGGAACCATAAAAACAGAGTTTTACAACTTTCCCACTTTTATCTGCCATTAACTGTTTATATTTTTCCGGGATTTCCTTTTTCCCACAGCCAGATACTCCGAAAATACAGCAAATCGCCAAAGCGAACAACAGAACTTTTTTATTCATACTATTAACGACCATTATATTGTTAATACCCCTTAAGACTATCCAATTCTTTTAGTATTTCTGACCTTAGATTTTCAGGACAGTTTGTTGAAGCAGCAGCCTTTTCAAAATGCTCTTTAGCTGCTTTAAAATTACTTATTTTCTTATATACAAGCCCTAAATCACGATGATAAATTGGACTGCTTGGATTCAGATTTAAAGCACCAGTTAATGCTTTAATTGCAGAATCATAGTCTCCTAGATTGAAAGAAGAAATACCAATAACATCAAGCATTGTTGGGTCATTGGGAACAGACTTATTAACATCTTTTGCTGCATTTAAAGCTTCTACCCATCTGAAATCCTGTGAATACAAAATAGCTAAAGTAGCATTAGCCTGTATTCTAAACTGTTCGAATTTTAAAAGCCTTTTTAGATACTTTTCAGCATCTAGTTTCAATTCTTTCGGATCATAACCATATTTTCTTACTTCTGAATATCTGGAGAGGTCAGCCGCTATTTTACCAGCATATAAATAGTAAATAGAACGGGCATCACCAGCGGTCATTTTTATGCCATTCTTTGCTTCTTCATAAGCTTTAGGGAAATCCTGCAAAACATGGTAATAGATATGCATTTTTCTGAATACAATGGAATGATAAGTTGAACGAGCATTGAAATTGATATTTCTCCATGCTTTTTCTGCATATTGAAAAGCAATTTGTGGAGCTGTCTTTATTTCTTCTAATAGCTGGGTAATCTTATTTACCATTCCGCTTGAGCCTTCATTGAACATTTGACGAATAACAGCCATAGACTGCTGGTCTAGTCTTCCTGAAGCCAAAGCATTTTTAAAGCCCATAAGACTATTATAAAAATTCTGGGTTCCATTCATTTCATACCAGGAAGCCAGTTTATTGTATGGGTCACCTGGCAATGGGTCTAATGAGATAGCTTCTAACAATAATTGTCTTGCTTTTAATGAACCAATCAAATCATTAGATTTATAGTTCATCAGCATTTCTGCTTCACGAACCTTTGTATCTGCAGTCCAGCAACGAAATTCATGAATAATATTTGATGTGGCCCCAAAAATAGAAACAATAACAAAAAAGATACAAAGTTCATTCTTCAAACCACGTATTGGAATACGCTTTAACGGAGATTTAAAGAAGTTTGTTTCTGTTAAAACAGGAACAACAGAAAGGAAGATTACAGCAAAAACTGCTGTTTCTATTCTATGGAACGGGAAATCTGGTAAAGCTGCAAATAATTGAGCTACAATTCCAGCTCCTAAAGCAATTATCAGAACATGGTCGCCGTTCATTCGATCATCTTCTTTTAAGAAGATATCTCTTCTCAAAGAACTTTGAATAGAACTGAAAAACCGCTTAACCAGGAATAAAAACAAAATCATCCCAACAATTCCTAGTTCAGAAAAAATCTGTAACCAGTCATTGTGAGCCTGTCTGAAAGTAACTGCAGTAAAGCTTTCTTTGTTATTATCTGAAAAAACTGTGCTTTCTCTTAAAGGGAAGAAATGTTTAAAAGAACCAAAGCCCTGACCTAACCATAGACTTGCGAAGCTTTCCTTAAATGCCTGATTATTTCCATACCATACCCACATTCTTTCGTAGGTATTGCTTACAAGTCTGTCTAATGTGAAAGTAAGCTTTATCTTATCCCACATAGATTCTGATTTTATCGTTACTGCAGAAACAACCAAACCACCGATAAAAAACATAAGAATGATTCCAAAAAATATTCCATATTTTCTTATCAGCTTAAAACCTTTGTCGTTTATTAAGGTCATTATAAGCATAAATAAAATGCCTACCGCAAGACCTATTAAAGCAGCACGGCATCTTGTAATATAAAGGCCGTAAAGCAACCAGCCGAAAAGGCCTAAAGAAACCATCTTCATGATTATATTTCTGTAGTAGAAGAAAAATGCCAAGGGCACAAAAGCTACGAACATTGCAAATGTTCCTAGATAGTTTCTGTTTCCAAAAGTTGAAACAACAGACCCCATAGCATAATCAGGGCTGGCAAGCTGCGGGAATAGCGGTATATAATAGCCGTTCGGGTCATATTGCTTGGCTAATACCTGTTCCTTTACATAGTGAATTCCATCAGAATCAATTTGGAAATAAAAATTATAGGTTTCCATAAAACCTATAGTTGCTGTAGCTAACCCGGTAAAAACAACAACCCACAGCAATAACTCAACCTGCCACCTGCTCCGGTATACATTTGCTATAATAGGGAATAGCAGCATAATAAGGAAAACACATCTCAAATCTCTAATTGCTGATATGCCATTATAATTCCATATTACGGAAACAGCCATAAAACCGAAAAACAATACAAGAGGCATATCTAAAGAAGTCTTAGCTAAGGCTACTTTATCTCCATATAAACCAGAACCAAAAAGTCTGGCACAAAATAAACCGCCTATTACTCCTAAAAAGGCTCTAGAAAAGAATTCCTTAGGGGTCAAAAAGTTTTCTGTAGTCAATCGACTATATAAAAACGGCATTACAAGAACAAATATCAATGTTCCTATATATATTAACCATTCTGTATCAGAAAGATTTGCTCTAGTTTCGTCGTCTGACTTTTTGAATAAATTATGTAAAATATCTTCTAAAGAACCTAGAAATTCGGATTTGTGTTCCTCGGTGTATATCTGTTCGTCACTCATTTTTTATTATCTGCCTTTAATTACTATCCAATCAACAGGATCATAGTTTTTAGTACCATTAGCCAAGCGGTAGCCTGAACCATTTGGTAATTTAACCCAATCCCCTATTATACTATTTTCTGGACAAATTCTTATTGTAGAAGACCCAGGATTAAATGCCTTCTGCAATTTGTCATCTCCACAGTCTAAAAAACTAATAAGTATATATGAACTAGAAGCTGGGAAACTTGCTACATTGTCAAAACAAGTGACATCTACATCTGGAGAAAACCATAAAGCGCCTGCAGATGGAGTGGCTATTCCATTTGAATCTCCGTCAGTCAAACCAAGACTAGTTCCCAAAGTATCATTAACACAACGTGAGAAATCCAGCTTTATCTTATCATATTTGCTGATACAATTATTGTTATCGTAATCTATCCAAGTTGCTTTCTGTAAAGTTAAAGCAGGTTTATACTCAACTATTATATCATCTAAATCATCTGTGTAATCTGCACCGTAAGATTTAATTTGTCCCTTAACCCAGTCAATCTGATAATCTCTGCCCCAGGGGTCTCTTGGTAAATCCTGAAGATAATTACCAATCAAATATCTTAGCTCATTATGCTGGAAAGGAATATCTTCCATAGTATCATGCTTGATCAAAGCTTCTTTGATGATATCAAGCTCGTGCTCTGCTTTAGCAAGCTTTGTCTGTTTGATGTAATCTTGATAGTAGGGGAGAGCAACACCGACAAGTATTGCAATGATAGTAATGATTATTAGTAGTTCTATTAGAGTAAAAGCTCGTTTTTTCATATTAAATCCTTATTGAGCAGCTTTTAATTTTACGCTTGTATCACCAGATTTATTCGGAATGATTGTTCCGTTATCCGGAAAATAGTCTTCTGGCTGAATCTTATCATCTTCATAAAGCCCCAAACCTGATGGAAACTTACCTATAATAGAAGCTTCCGCTGTATCATAGAATGTAGATGAAGCCACAATATTGTCGCCAACTTCCATATCAGCATTCGGACAAATCTTAATTCTTACCCAGTTGTTGCCTCTAGGGTGCTTTCTACTTCCTACAGCTAGTCCAGAAAAATCTTCAATAACTGCCCCATCACCAAATGGGTTAGCTCTAGGAGTAGTCTTGCCAGTAGGTGTAACTACGAAATTATTATTGATATCGCTTGTATCATAACCACCTATAGGTCTTGCAAACTTAATATCTACAATATCACCGGCATCAACCATTGAATTGTTGTTGTTATCAGTCCACCAGGCTCTTGTGGGAGCCATAAGGGGTCTAACATCTCTTGAAATAATGTTTGTTTCAAGACTTCCGTCATCAGCAGCGCTGAATACCATTGCTGCAGCATGGGAATAATAATAAATTCTGCCCCAGGGGTCAGTCATAGGTTTCATTAAGTAGCCACCGACCAGTCTTTGCTGAAATGTGCCTAAAGCTTTTTTATATTCATCGCCAGTTTTACCGAAACCAGGATTGAAAAACTCGCTGTTGTCGGTTTCATATCTCATAATGGCATTTCTAAGTTCATTCAAATCTGATTTAGCGGTGGAGATACGTGCATCATCAAGGTAGTTCTGTACATATGGAACGGCTGCACCAGCTAATATCGCAAGTATAGTTATAACCACCAGCAATTCTATAAGAGTAAAACCTTGTTTATGCATATAACACCCCTTTTTATACTATTTATGTTTTAAATCTTTATAATATTTTGCAAAAGAATTGCCATTTTTACTATTAATGACTAGTAAATTTTTGTAATTATAACATAGAATAAAAAAATAGTTAAAAAATAATTATAGGGTATTGATGGCAAACGCTAAGTATTTTGTTATTGATGCAAAATTTCAATTATTGATTATCATCAAAATATCCCCTTTTTCAAAGGGGAAAGGCTGCAAAAGCAGCCTTAAGCCACAAGGATGTGGCTATGCAAGCGAGCGACAGGAGGTCAGCGAGTCGTAAGGGGATTTTTGAGTAGATTGCAAAGTAGTAGAAAGATAAGTCCGAAGACTTTATTATTATTAAAAATCTCCCTGTCATTCTTCGAATGACATCCCTCTTTAAAAAAGAGGGTATTTAAGAGAATTCCTAATCCCTAATTCCTATTTTTTTTATATTCCTCTAATAAGTCTTCTGCTAAATAACCATCACTCATACAATGAAGATCAGCAACCCCATTACTTATCAAATCATATTCTGATGAATTATAAAAAAAATCTAAGGCTTTATCTAATGAAATACCAGCTAACTCTGAAAAAAGCTTTACTACTCTGGCATACTTCATCTGTAAAAGAATCTGATTAGCTATCATAGCTTTATACTCTCTTTATACACTAAGAATTTATCAATAATATTTTGATTTCTAAAACAAACCTGTAAATTAGGCTTAGCATACTTTAATCTTTTTAAAGCCTCATCTTTTTTTATCATATTGGAGAAAAACAATTCTACAGTATCAAAAACCTTATCATTAGCTACACCACCAATTATAATATCATAATCTGATTTATCTAAATCTTTCCTGCAATTTAAAACAAAATCCAACCACTCATCTGAATAAGTTTCAAATTTTTTAACTTTGCACTTTTCTAATACAGCTTCATCAAAATGATAAGTTGAAATATAAGCATCTAATCCTATTTTTATAAATCTTTGACATAATGAAAAAGCTTGTTCATAAATAGGAGTTGTATAAAAACCTTTTCCAAAATCTACTCTTCTTCTGGAATGATAAATATCTGGATTTTTTACTTCAGTTTTAGAGCCGTGAAAAAGTATCAAAATTAGCTCCTTTAGCTTTCATAACTTCTTCTATATCATCTAAAATATAATCCTTATCTTGAGTATGCAAAAACTCATAACCAGGAATAATGTAGTTATCTAGAATATTGCTTTTATTCTTTAAGAAATCATATAGTTCTTTTTTATTAAGATTATGTCTTATGGCAATATTCTCTATACAAAATATAGCAAACTCAAGTTCTTCAGAAGTCATTTTAAATAGCCTTTCAATATTATTATATCATATTCTCAAACAAAAAAAGCATCTCTTTCGAGATGCTTTTTTTAGTTTTTCCTATGATGTTCCCACACGAACGGTGGGGCTAAATGTAAGAACCTCCCCCAAAGCTTTGCTTTGGGGGAGGTGGCTTGCGATAGCAAGACGAAAGGGGCTGCAATGCGTAGCATTGCGGAAGGAATGGGAACGAATTTCCCTAATCCCTATACCCTAGCAAAAAGCTTTGCTTTTTGCTTACTGTGCTGCTTTAATTGAAACTGGAACCTGAATTGCTGTAGAAGCACAGTTTGGAACATTTGTGAAAAGATTTTCTGCAGCAATCTTTGTCCCATAGAGACCTGCTGTAGATGCTGAAGTACAATTTGTAGAAGCATCTATAATAGAATTTTCTTTAGCTCTAATCAAAGAACCAGCCATCATAGCAGACTGTGGAGCAGTTCCTACTACTATTCTAACCCAGTTTTGTCCTTTTGGATGTACTGCTGGATCAGCAAAATCTTTCTTCAGTTTTCCATCATTGGCTTCACCATCAACCATTGCTACAAATTCACTGGTTGAAGCTATTTCTAACGAACCGAGATCAGCCAAAGTGCCTACTGGTCTTGTGAATTTAATATCAATATAGTCATTAGCTGTAACAGCACCATTTCTGTCGATATCATACCACCAGGCTCTTGTTGGAGCCATAGCCGGGCGAACGTCTACAGAAATAATATTGGTATCTTTATCACCGTCTTCAGCACCAGAGAATACCATTGAAGCAGCATGAGAGAAATAATATGGTCTGCCCCAGGGGTCAGTAAGAGCCTGAGTCAGGAATGGACCAACAAGCATCTGCTGCCAGTTTTTAAGCTTATCGGCTGCAGTAGTTCCAACACCATCATTTTCTGGGTCGAAAAGTTTATTTCTTTCAACTTCGTATCTCATAATAGCATTGCGAAGTTCGCCTAAGTCTTCACGGCACTTAGCAATACGTGCATCTTCTACATAGTCCTGTACATAAGGAACAGCGGCACCGGCAAGAATAGCCAGGATTGTAATAACAATCAATAGTTCAATAAGAGTAAAACCTTTTTTCATTAACATCCCTCCATAGATTTGTAAATAAGATCTAAGATATAAGATCTAAGATATAAGAAGTTGAGAATTGAAAATTAAATCTTTCAGTTTTCAACTATTCACCAATTTTTTAATTAGGGATTAGGGTGTAGGGATTTTCTATCCTTACCCCCTTTTGTAAAGGGGGATGTCAGCTTTGCTGACTGGGGGATTTTTAAAACCTCTCTGTCACTTCGTGACATCTTCCCTTAAAAGGGGAGCCAAAAGGTAAAACTCCTCACTCCTAATTCCTAATTGAAAGCAAAAAGCGAAGCTTTTTGCTTACTGAGCTGACTTAATAGAAACTGGAACCTGAATTGCAGTAGAAGCACAGGTTGGAACAGCATTAAAAAGATTTTCTGCAACAATCTTTTTAGTATAAAGACCAGCTGTTCCGGCAGTAGTACTATTGGTGGAAGCATCTATAATAGAATTTTCCTTAGCTCTAATTAAAGAACCGGCCATCATAGCTGCTTGAGGATCACTACCAACAATTATTCTAACCCAGTTCTGTCCTTTTGGATGGAGATCTGGAGAAGCAAAATCTTTCTTTATAGTACCATCTTTGTCAGCACCATTTACCATTGCTACAAATTCGCTAGTTGAAGCTATTTCTAATGAACCAAGATCTGCCAAAGTACCTACTGGTCTAGTGAATTTGATATCAATATAGTCATTAGCTGTAACAGCACCGTTTCTGTCAATATCATACCACCAGGCTCTGGTTGGTGCCATTGCTGGGCGAACGTCTACAGAAATGATATTGGTGTCTTTATCGCCGTCTTCAGCACCAGAGAATACCATTGAAGCAGCATTAGAGAAATAATATGGTCTGCCCCATGGGTCTGTGAGAGCTTGAGTCAGGAAAGGACCAACAAGCATCTGCTGCCAGTTTTTAAGTCTTTCAGCTTCATCACCGCCAACACCGTCATTGGCTGGGTCAAAGAGTTTGCCACGTTCTACTTCGTATCTCATGATTGCATTACGAAGTTCGCCTAAGTCTTCACGAGCTTTTGCGATACGAGCATCTTCAACATAGTCTTGAACATAAGGAACTGCTGCACCGGCTAAAATTGCCAGGATTGTAATAACAATCAAGAGCTCAATAAGAGTAAAACCTTTTTTCATTTAATTTCCTCCATAGATATATAACATCCCAATGTTGGGTATTTCTATTGTGAAATACCAACTTAATTACTAACGCAAAAAGTGTACCACTTTAGGGGAGAGGGAGTAGGGAGAGGAGGCTAAAGGCTCCACTTGAGGGGAGCTGTCAGACAAATGTCTGACTGAGGGGTGACCGAGCCATTGTCAAATTATGTTTTTGGCAATAAACTATGTGTTACTCTAGTTAGGTCACCACTCCGGCACTTCGTGCCACCTCTCCTCAAGGAGAGGCTTTAGAAGTTTCCTACCACTCACCACCTACCACTTCCAAGCAAAGCTTAGCTTTATCCATTACTGCGGGAGAATCTTTACAGCTTGAGAAGAAATACAATAGTTCTGTGGTGTAGCACGGTCAACAATAGTACCGTGGTCTACTGCTATAGCAATTTTATCTCTTCCAGCAATAAACTGATTAGTACCAACTGCATGAACACCATCATCATAAGTATTACTTAATGGAATAACGATTATCTTATCGTTTCCAACTATTCTTATACTTGCTGCAGTAGTGGTAGCAATGCCTGTAGCATCAAAAGTTTTAAAACTATCAGGATTGTCTGGATCATTAGCTATTAGCAGAGCATCAAACAGATTAGCCACATCTTGGCTTAAACTTGCACCAGGAGTTTTAGCAGAATCAGCTAGTTTTCTGCTGAATGTCAAATGAATTTCATCTGCAACGTTCTGAGTATCAACAGCACCAGATTTGTTCTTGTCAACCCATTTTACACTAACTAGAGCTAAAGGAGGAAGATAAGAAACTTCAATATTATCATATGAATACTGTTCTGTAGTTGGATCACCAGGATCATAGTCTTTTCTGTCTGGACCTAAAGAGTAAACTATACCTGATTCAGTAGCTACTACATAAGGGACACCCCAGGGGTCGATAGGTGAACGGTCTAGGTAACGCCCTGTTAAATCGCTAACATCAGGCTTTATGTATTCGCCTTCACGAGATTCATAAACAACCAATGCTCTGGCGATTTCGTCAAGGTCTGACTTAGCCTTAGCCTGACGTGATTCATCGACATAGTTCTGAACATAAGGCAGTGCTGCCCCCGCCAGAATTGCGATGATTGTAATAACAACCAACAATTCGATAAGAGTAAAACCTTTTTTCATATTTTTAACTCCATATTCTATACTTACCCCTTGTGGGGGGAAATTTTCTTTTTATCTGCCCCGAGTAGCAGTCGTGATGCTGCCCCACGATCGTGGGGAAGCTGGCGAGCTAAGCGAGACTGAAGG
>JAEEGL011833306.1_pt1 | contig 12377 bp, 10 predicted proteins | sample 9134231 | NCBI WGS metagenome assembly JAEEGL01 (sample SAMN16246548, study PRJNA631951) | gut metagenome | biome: gut microbiome; feature: rumen; material: fiber-attached | host: Bos | place: Iran: Karaj | collected 2018-10 | reverse complement strand
TAAATGTCACACTCCTACTAATCAAGACGCACATCAATCTATTCCTTCGTATAAGCAGCAAAAGATCCACGATATACTCGACGAACATTACCTTGCATACGCTTGATTACTTTTTTCTGCTCCGAAAGTGATAAATTAAACATCACTTGAATGAGGCTGTCTAATGTTTCTTGTGCCATAGTTGTTATGCTTTTGCGATTTGCTCGCAAAATTACAACTTTTCTACGACATATGCAAGTTTTTGAGCATAATTCTGCATTTTTTCTTGCAATTTATGGTAATTCCACTATGTCAAAGGTCGTTTGCCTCGGTTTGGAGCCATGAGGCGGGGCGTGGGTGATACGGTTAATTAATGCGGTTAAGTCGTGTGTTTGTTCAGCGGGTGTCGTTCTTTTTTGGGGAAGTGCTTTTTTTTGGGGGGGGAATTTGCGGGAAACAAGAGAATAAAAAAAGAAATGTCAACAATCACAACCAACCGAAGACCGTTTCCGGTCATAGCTGGTCATTGCTGACATAAAAATCCATCTGTTTGCGCTGCAAGCAACGCAATCCATCATGCCCTTGCGGCTAAGAACTGACATTTTATGTATTTGTGTTTTTATGTATTTGTTACATTCTTCGAAACATGTTTCTCAAATGCGGTGCAAAGATATAAAATTTATTTTATATATGCAAACTTTACATAGCAAAATCGACTATATTAGCCGTTTTTTACACATTTTTCGCCAATTTATAGCACAAAAGGGGATTTTATCGCCCAGGGTTGAATCATTATTCCTCGGAGAAGTGGACGAGGACTTCGCGGTAGGAATTGAAAATCTTGGATTTAGAGACAAAGCCCAGGTAACGTCTCTCGGCGTCGACTACCGGCAGATTCCATGCGCCGGTATCTTCAAAAGTCTCCATGACCTTGTCCATCGTCAGGTCAAAACGGAGTACTGCCGGCGGCGAGGTCATGAGCTGACCCACCGTGAAACGCTTGTAAAGACGCGGCTGGAACATGATATTGCGTACCTCGTCCAGCAGCAGAATGCCGCGCAGACGGCCTTGTTTGTCGATCACGGGGAACATATTGCGGCGGCTCTGGGAGATGACTTTTACCAGTTCGCCGAGCGTCATTTCCGGCATGATGGTCACAAAATCCGTCTCGAGCACGGAGTCCATCTTGAGGAGCGTCAGCACGTTGCGGTCCTTGTTGTGGGTGAGCAGTTCGCCTTTCTGCGCCAGACGCATGGCATACAAGGAGTGGGGCTCGAAGAACATGATGGTCTGGTACGAAACGACGCTCACGATCATCAGCGGCATGAACAGATGGTAACCACCCGTCAGTTCGGCGATGAGGAAGATGCCCGTGAGCGGCGCGTGCATGACGCCGGACATGAGACCTGCCATACCTACCAATGCAAAACTGGTCTCCGGCACTACCAGACCCGAGAGGTTCATGAGCCGTGCCGTTACGAAGCCCACTATCGCGCCCATGAAAAGCGAGGGAGCGAAGATACCTCCGACACCGCCACCTCCGTTGGTTGCCACCGAAGCGACGATCTTGAGGAGGATGATCGCCGCGAAATAGACGAGGATGATGAGCTGCGTATTGAGTGTGGAGAGTCGGGTGTAAAACTGCGTGGGGATGATGTATTTCTCCAAGGGGCTGTTGAGCAACGCGCTCAGGCTGTCGCCGTTGATGAGCTGGCGGATGGTATCATATCCCTCACCGTACAGAGGCGGGAAAAGGAAAATGAGGATGCTCAGCGTCAGACCACCTACTATTATTTTCACACCCACGCTGCGTACGTGCGTTTTCATCCAGCGCTCGAGTGCGTTCATGCCCCGCGTGAAATAGAGGCTGACGAGTCCGCAAACGGCCCCCAGAATGAGGTACCACGGGATACGATGCACGAGGAAAGGTTCGTACGTATTGAGGGGGAACATCGGTTCTACGCCCGTGAGGATGTACGAGATAGCCGTTGCCGTGACGGACGAGATGAGCAGCGGTGCTACAGAGGTCATTGTCAAGTCCATCATCAGCACTTCCAAGGTAAACACCAGACCCGCTATCGGCGCTTTGAAGATACCGCCGATGGCTCCGGCTGCACCGCAGCCGATCATGAGCATCATCGTTTTCTGATCCAAACGGAAGGCTTTCGCGAGGTTCGAACCGATGGCAGCTCCGGTGAGCACAATAGGCGCCTCGGCTCCGACCGATCCACCGAAACCGATGGTCAGACCCGAACCCACCACCGAAGTCCACATGTTATGCGCCTTGATGATGGATTTGCGCTGGGAGATGGCATAGAGGATCTTGGTGATACCATGCGAGATGTCGTCCCGTACGATATACTTGACAAACAGTGCCGCAAGCGTGATACCGATCACCGGCGTAATGAGGTACCACCACGTGCTCTCACCGGCAATCAGTTGCTCCTCAACGAGCTTTTGTATGAGATGAATGAACGATTTGAGAAGTGCGGCTGCGGCTGCGGAGAAAGCACCGACAAAGAATGAGAGAAGCAAAACCAAGTGCTTCTCGCTGATGTGGCGTTCACGCCACTCTATGACTTTGTCGTAGTAAGTGCTCCGCACGTTAAGTAGTTAAAATGGTTTTACTGCGTAAAACGTTAATTGGTTAAAATGGTTTCTTTTAGAAACGTTAATTGGTTAATGCTGCGTAGTAACGTGGCGCAGCCACCATCTTAACGTTTTAACGTCACATAGTGACCATCTTAACCGTTTAACGTCACATCGTGACTATCATTCGTCCCAGCCGATGCCTTTGTACTTGTCGAGATCCCACTCTTCCTCGACTTCGTTGAGGTAGATGGTCTGTTCATTGGTCATTGGTGATTGGTCATTGGTCATTGAGTCTTCGCGTTCGATGACGGCAACGTCAATCGGCGCATGGCTGATTTCGATGACCTGATTCTGCTCCTTGTTGAGTTCCTCCCAAAGGGCGTCTTTGAGTTCGTCTATACCCTCGTTTTTTACCGATGAAATCGGGACTACTCGGATATTTATCTGATCGCTGACAGATGCCAACTGACCGCTTATAGGCGGCAGTTCGTTGCCCTCTTCATCGAGTCTCGGAAGGTCACATTTGGTGATGGCAAGAATGCGTGCTTTGGTCAGCAGTTCGGGGTTGTACTGCTCCAATTCGTGCAGGAGGATGTTGTACTCCGCTACGATGTCCGGACTCGTTGCCGGAACCATGAACAGCAGTACGGCGTTGCGCTCGATGTGCCGCAAGAACCGCAATCCGAGACCCTTTCCTTCGCTTGCGCCTTCGATGATACCGGGTATATCCGCCATGCAGAACGACCGTCCGTCGCGGTAGGAGACGATGCCCAATTGCGGCGTGAGGGTCGTGAACGGATAATCGGCTATCTCGGGCTTGGCAGCCGATACAACGCTGAGCAACGTCGATTTGCCGGCATTGGGGAAGCCGACCAGACCTACGTCTGCCAACACTTTGAGTTGCATGATGACCGTGCGTTCCTGTGCCGGTTCACCCGGCTGTGCATAACGCGGCGCCTGATTGGTAGCCGTGCGGAAATGCCAGTTGCCCAGACCTCCGCGACCGCCTTTGAGCAGGACTACGCGTTCGTTGTGCTCCTTTACCTCGCAAATGAACTCACCCGTCTCGCCGTCATACACGACCGTTCCGCAAGGCACCTCGATGATCTTGTCCTCGCCGTCCTTGCCGAACGAACGACTCTGACCGCCTTTTCCTCCGTCCGTCGCCATGATATGCTTCTGGTACTTGAGGTGGAGCAGCGTCCATAGGTTCCGGTTGCCGCGCAGAATGATCGAACCGCCTTTGCCGCCGTCGCCGCCGTCCGGTCCGCCTTTCGGCAGATACTTGGCTCGGTGAAGGTGCATACAACCGGCTCCGCCCTTACCCGAGCGGCAGTAGATCTTTACGTAGTCAATGAAATTAGCGGACATGAGCGATTAACGAATTAGGGATTAGCGAATTAGGGATTAGCGAATTACGCCTTATGAGCAAGCTCGATGAGGCGCATGATCTGGAGGAAGACATCCGCCATGGTATGGTTGCCGTTGACGGAGAAATAATTACCGTGGTGGAGGTAATAATGGGCGATCGGCTCCGTTTGCTGGTGATAGACAGCGATGCGGTGGCGAATCGTATTGAGATTGTCGTCCGCGCGTCCGCTCACCTTGCCCCGTTCGATAAGACGCTGGATGAGCAGCTGCTCGTCCACCATGAGGTCGATCATGATCGCCTCCATGTTGTATTGCTTCAACAGTTTGGTCAGCGACTCCGCTTGCGCAACGGTACGGGGATAGCCGTCGAAGATGGTACCTTTGCAGTCAGCAGGCAGCCCGGCGATATAACTCTCAATAACGCCGTACATCATATCGTCCGGCACGAGATTGCCCTTCGATATGAGCGCATCGATCTGCTTGCCTAACTCGCTGCCGCTGGCAATCTCCGCACGCAGCACATCGCCCGTGGAGAGATGTTGGAGGCCGTATTTCTGGGCAATGAAAGCGGATTGTGTACCTTTGCCGCTGCCCGGAGCACCTGATAATATAATATTCAACATGTTAAACTTTAGCTTTTGGCTATTGGCTATTAGCTAATGGCTAACGGCTAACAGCTAGTGTTCCTTCAATAAACAGACGCAAAACGAGTTGCCCCTGATTGGAGGGCAACTCGTTTGCATTAATCGGATTGCCGGATTAGAAAGCGAATTTTGCACCCGGTTTGATCTTAACGACCTTCTTTGCAGGAACGTCGATAACGGCACCCGTACGCGGGTTTTTAGCCTTGTGAGCTGCCTTCTCGTTAACGGCGATAGTAGCGTAGCCTACGAGCTGTACACCCTCGCCTGCCTTAACTGCCTCAACTGCTGCCTCAAGAGCTGCGTCGATCACTTTTGCTGCTGCTGCTGCGGATACCTCAGCCTTAGCTGCTGCTGCTTTGATAAGTTCTGCTTTGTTCATAACTTTTAGTGTTTTGAATTATTAATAATGTGAATTATTAGTTCCCTTTTCGGAATACGTGTGCAAAATTACAAAAATTTCTTTATATTACAAACTTTTTTTGAAAAAAAAATCACTTTTTAGCAAAAAAAAGCACTTTTTTAACAAAAAGTACCCATTTTTGTGTGTTTATATGAAAAAAAAGCAGTACTTTTGCACTCGCAATGAGAAATATACCTACTGTTACGCGCTATCTGCTGATAGCCAACTTGATTGCATTTCTGCTGACCGTATTCTTGCGAAAGTACGGAGTGGATTTGCATGCTATAGGCGGACTTCATTATTTTTCCGCCGAGTCGTTTCATTGGTGGCAACCGCTCACGTATATGTTCCTGCACGCGGACATGAGTCATATCTTCTTCAACATGTTCGCCGTGTGGATGTTCGCGCCCATGATCGAGCAGCATTGGGGTGAACGGCGGTTCCTCGTCTATTACCTCGTGTGCGGTTTAGGTGCAGCTTTCGTGCAAGAGGCCGTCTGGGCGCTGATGCTCCAAAACCTGAGTGCCACCTACAGTGCCGCATCGCTCGCGCACTATGCGTATTATATGAATACGATCGGTGCTTCGGGTGCGGTGTTCGGTATCCTGTTCGCTTTCGGATGGCTCTATCCGGACGTGCCGATGTTCATCATCTTCATCCCCATTCCTATACGTGCGCGCGTGTTCGTTATTATATATGCGCTCATCGAGCTGTTTGCGGGACTGGGTTCGGTAGCCGGCATCTCTTCTTCCGACCACGTGGCGCATTTCGCCCACCTGGGAGGCATGTTGTTCGGCTGGCTGCTTATCCTGTTTTGGAAAAAGACCAATTGGTGTGAACCGGGCGAATGGTGGAGTCAGTTGCGAGCCAAACTGACCGGACATCACCGGCCTGACAGCGACGATGATGACAACAAGTTCGGCAATTACCACTACCAGCGGCGCGTCTGATCAACCTACGTTGAACTGACTGCCGCCGATGAACTCGCGCAGAATGGATGTGCGGGGCACGAAAGAGGGCGGCAGGCTCTCGAAGAAATTGAGGTAATAGAGCAGTTTCTCCGCCACCTGGTACTCATCGGCAACGGCAGGCACTGTCTGCAATGCCGCTTCCACCACATACCGGATAGCCGGCAGTTCGTACATCATCGAGGTGTCGAACTGCGCATCGGCCTGCTCGCGGAAGGGTTCGATCCATTTCGCCTCGCCTTCGCGTACCGATGCCCAGGAGGCAATCGTATTGAGCGGACTCTTGCCGCGTGTACGCAGATCACGGCTGATACGGCGCAGCAAGCGGTGCACGTGGGTCGGGATCCAGGTTTCGCCGTCCAGCGACACCGGACTCATCGGCGATGCGTAGATCTTGTACTTGCAATCCGGGTCTATATGCTCCGACAGGATGGGGTTGAGGGCGTGGATGCCTTCGATGACCATGATCGTGCCTTGTTCCAATTGCAGCGTCTCACCCAAGTACTCGCGTTTCTCCTCCGCAAAATTGAAAGTAGGCAGCGCGATTTCCTTGCCGGCGATGAGGGCTTTGATGTCCTCTTCCAACTGCTTGAGGTCTATCGCATAGACCGACTCGTAGTCTTTCTTACCGTCCTCTTTGAGAGGCGTGAGTGTACCATCGACATACCAGTTGTCCAGCGACAGGGCTACCGGCTGCTTGCCTTGGTTGAGCAACTCCAGACACAGACGGTGACTCGTGCTCGTCTTGCCGCTCGACGAAGGTCCGGCAATGAGCACAACGCGCACGTTCGGACGCGAACAGATGTCCCGCGCGATAGCGGCCAGTTGCTCTACATGGTAGTTTTCACCTTCGGCCACCAGCTCTTTGGCGTGACCGGATTCAATCATCTCATTGATGTACGCCACTCGGCGTTTGTTTTCAGGGATCGACATCGACTATTATTTTTATGGATTTATTCGATGGAATCGAGACAATATAGTCTATTGCCTCCTGTAGTCTGCGTTTGGCTTCGGTCAAATTGGCGCCCTGCTCGATGCGGAGCGTCAATTCGCGCAATGTGTATGCCTGCACGCGCTCGACGGAAGGGATGATGACGCCCGAGACGCGGTTGCCGAAGATGCGCGTGAGGTGGGTTTGCAGTTGGGCAGCAGCGCTATGCGTCAAGGCGCCATTATGATGCTTGAGCGTCAGGCGTATGAGGCGGTAGAAGGGCGGATAGCGGAAGGTCTTCCGCTCGGCTATCTGCTGGCGATACAGGGCTTCGTAGTCATGCTTGCGTACCATGCCCAGAACGGCATTGGAGGGATCGAAACTCTGCATCCACACTTCGCCTTTGGTACCTTTGCGTCCGGCACGTCCTGCCACCTGCTCCAACATCTGGAACGCCCGTTCGTAGGCGCGGAAGTCCGGCTGGTTGAACAGCGGATCGGTATTGAGAACGGCTACCAGACGCACGTCATCAAAATGCAGCCCTTTGGTCACCATCTGCGTGCCGACCAGAATGTCGCACTCATGGCGGGCGAAGGCATTGATGATATCCTGGTAGGCGGACTTGTTGCGCGTCGTATCCAGATCCATGCGGAGCACACGGGCTTGGGGGAAGAGGGTCTGTATCTCATCTTCGATGCGCTCCGTACCGAAACCGATGGTCTTCAGTTCGCCGCCGCAACTCGGGCAGGCAGCCGGTACCGGCATATGGTAACCGCAGTAATGGCATCGCAGTTCGTTCTCGCGCTTATGGTAGGTCATCGGTACGTCGCATTGGACGCATCGGGGCGGCTGACCGCATTGGGTACATTGGATCAGCGGCGCATAGCCCCGGCGGTTCTGGAAGAGGATGACCTGCTTGTGATCCGCCAAGACATGGCGGATACGATCGACCAGCGGATCGGAGAAATGCCCGTACATCTCCTTGCGCGTGTATTGGCGTTTGAGGTCGATCAGTTGGATGTCCGGCAACTCGACTCCGCCGTACCGCTCGGTGAGCGTCACCAGCCCGTACACACCTTTCTGTGCCAGCCAATAGGACTCGATGGATGGCGTAGCGGTACCCAAGAGCACGCGTGCCTGATGCTGCTTCGCCAGCACGATCGCCGCCGCACGGGCATGGTAACGCGGAGCAGGCTCGGCCTGCTTGTAACTCGGGTCATGCTCCTCGTCCACGATGATCAGACCTATATTGGGGATGGGAAGGAAGATGGAACTTCGTGGTCCGAGGACCACAAAGTTATTTGAAATTTGAGATTTGAAATTTGAGATTTGATTGTATCGTATTTCGCGCTCGGCGTCGGTCAGGCGGCTGTGATAGACAATCAGACGGTCACCGAAGATACATTGCAGACGGCTGGTAAGTTGGGTGGTCAGGGCGATCTCAGGCACCAGGTAGAGCACGTTTTTGCCGGCATCCAGTTGAGCCTGGATAAGATGGATATACATATCCGTCTTGCCGCTGGAGGTCACGCCGTGCAAGAGCGTAATGGACTTGCCTTTATTCCAAAAATCCACGATTTGATCGGCACAATGCTGCTGCGCCGGTGAGAGCGCGTGCATCGGTTCGATGGGACCTGTATAAGGCGCAATAGTCGTCCGGCGGCGCTTGGGAGGATTGGTCAGACGTTCGTCTAATCCGCTTGGCAGGGCAGCAGACATCACTTCGCCCAAACTGCACATGTAATATCCGCTCATCCACTGCCATAACGCCAACTGCTCTGGTGATTCCATGGGGGCTGCGTCCAGTACCGAAGAGATGGGACGTATCTTGTTCGCCCACGATGGGTCTATCGGTTCCGTGTGCTCACGTAATACGACTCCCCGCACCTCCTTTTTCATCAGCGGTACCGTTACCCGTGTTCCCGGCGCAGGTATAGACGAACCATCCGGGACGCTATAGGTGTAACAGTCTCGGATGGCAAGGGGCAATATGATATCAACGTAGTTGATAATGGATAATTAAAAATTAAAAATTAAAAATTAAAAATTCAAAATGACTTGCCTTAATTAGCTTCAGCAGCCAGGGCTTTGTTGTAGCACTCACGACATAGGGGTTCGTAGCTGTCGGTCTCACCGAGCAGCACGCGTTTGTCGGACGCTACCAGACGGTGGCTGACATACGCCAGATCGCCGCAATGCACGCAGATGGCGTGGGTCTTATAGACGTCATCGGCGATTGCCATGAGGGCAGGCATCGGACCGAAGGGGGCACCCTTGAAATCCATATCGAGTCCGGCACAGATGACGCGTATACCGCGATCCGCTAACTGACGGCATACATCGACGATGCCCATATCGAAGAATTGCGCTTCGTCAATGCCCACTACGTCAATGTCATCGACCATCAGCAGGATATTCTGGCTGCTATCCACCGGTGTCGATTGGATGACATTGCGGTCATGACTGACGACATCCTCTTCGCTGTAACGCACATCGATAGCGGGTTTGTAGATCTCCACGCGCAACTTGGCAAACTTGGCACGTTTCATGCGGCGGATAAGTTCTTCGGTCTTACCGGAGAACATGGATCCGCATACTACTTCAATCGAACCTTTTCTCAGGCTGGGTCCTTTGGTGTCTCGTTCTGAAAACATATATCAATTTCAAATTTAATTCAACTTAATGTCTTGCGCATTCATCTGGAGGGTGGTACGGCCACGGAAGGTGTTCTCCTCCAGATAGAAGCATATATCTACGGCATTGCCGTTTTGCAGATGGGTTGCTTTGTCGCCCTGTCCGAAGGCGATGCCGTCCATGGCGACGATACGGTCGGTAAGATCGAGGTGCAGGTGTCTGCCTTCGCTCACGGCACGCGTGTTACGGTTGTTGATCAGATGGCGGCAGAGGAAAAGCGGACGTTCGTTACCCGGACCGAAGGGTTCGAGGCACTGGAGGATCTTGTACATCTTCCAGTTCATGTCGCTCAGTTCGACTTCCGCCTCCACGTCGAGTGTCGGCACTTGTTGTTCGGGCGTTATATGCGCCGCCACGTATTCTTCGAAACGTCGCTTGAACTCCGGCAGGTCGGCTTTGTGCATGCTCAAACCGGCGGCGAACTTATGTCCTCCGAAATTGGTGAGCAGATCACGGCAGGAGTCGATGGCGGTGTAGATATCAAAATCGCTCACCGACCGGGCACTGCCGCTGATGATGTCATCTTCTCCGGCGGTAAGAACGATCGTAGGACGATACCAGGTCTCAGTCAGACGGCTGGCGGCGATGCCCACTACGCCTTTGTGCCACTCGGGAGAGAAGACGACGGTCGTGTGCCTACTTGCGTTCTCGGGATCCGCCTCCAACTGCGCGAGCGCTTCATCGGTCGTCTTGGTATCAAAATCCCGGCGGTCCTGGTTGTAGGAATCGATGTCCTGCGCAAAGCGCAAAGCGGCTTCGGCATCGTCGGTGATAAGCAGCCGCACAGCTTCGGCACCGCTCTTGATACGCCCGGCGGCATTGATACGCGGACCGATCTTATAGACCAGATCGCTCATGGTGATGGTCTTGCCGGCTATGCCTGCCACCTCCATGATGGCACTCAGTCCGACGGACGGACGGGCGTTGAGTGCGCGCAGTCCGTAGAAAGCAAGGATGCGGTTCTCGCCCGTGAGCGGCACAATATCCGAGGCAATCGACATCGCCAACAAGGGCAGCAGGCGATAGACCTCCTGCATCTCTATGCCGCGACGCTGGGCGTACGCCTGCACGAGTTTGAAGCCTACGCCACAACCGCTCAGTTCCTTGAAGGGATAGAGACAGTCGGCACGCTTCATGTTGAGCACCGCTACTGCGCGAGGCGTCACCTCACCCGGCGTATGATGGTCGCAGATGATGAAATCGACACCAATGCTATTGGCGTAGTCCATCTTATCGACCGCCTTGATACCGCAGTCGAGGGCAATGACGAGCGTACAGCCTTTCTCTTTGGCCGTGTCGATACCCTTGGTGGAGATACCGTAGCCTTCGGTGTATCGGTCGGGTATATAATAAAGGAGATTATCCGTCTGGGTCTTGAGGAAGGAGTACATGAGGGCAACAGCGGTCGTGCCATCCACATCGTAGTCGCCATAGACCATGATGCGCTCATGGTTATCAATCGCCTGACACAGACGGTCAACCGCCGCTCCCATGTCGCGCATCAGGAAGGGGTCATGCAGGCTGTCCAGCGACGGACGGATGTACGCCCGCGCTTCGGCAGCCGTGCGGATACCGCGTCCGGCGAGGATACGTCCCGCTACCGGACTGATTTCCAGTTCGGTACTCAACTTGTCCGCTGCGGCTTGCTCCTCCGGCGTCAGTTCCCGTATTTTCCAGTTGATATCCAAGTGTTCAGTAATCAGTGTTCAGTTTTCAGTTATCAGTAATCAGCTTTCAGATTTCAGCTCAAAATCGTCTGCTTCCTGCCATTGGGGCAGCACTTCGCGGAAGTGTCGCAGTTTTTCGATAGACAGATCGACGATACGTGTGTTCTCTTCGTAGTCCTCAAAGCCTGCGACGTCCTTGAGCCAGGTGTCGTACGCCACCGAATGACCGTTATAATCGAGTTGCATCCCGTCCGTGCCGACCATGTTGACCGCGACCGCGTAGCAGTGGTTCTCCGCTGCCCGTGCCGGCAGAAGGGCATCCCAGTACTGAATGCGGACGGTAGGCCAGCAGGCTACGCAGACGAGGATGTCGTACAGGTTGTTCTTGTCCTGCCGGATCCACACAGGGAAACGCAGATCGTAGCAGACAACCGGACGTATCTTGACGCCCCGGTACTCCCAGATGGTACGTTTGTTGCCGGGTGTGAAGAACTCCGCCTCACCGCCGCTCGCATACAGATGATGCTTGTCGTAATAGAGCGGTGTATCGTCCGGGCGGAACATGAAACCCCGGTTGCGGAGCCGATGATCGGGATCCGGTTCTTGGGTGTCAATCGCCATCATCGAACCGATAATAGCGATCTTGTAGGTGTCCGCCATATGCTGCAAGGCACGGCACACTTCGCCTTTGCCCCATTCGTCCGCCAAGCCCGGTCGGTCGGTACAGAAACCGGTAGCGAACATCTCCGGCACTACGGCGATGTCTGCGCGTCCGGCTATGGCCCGCAAGCGTTCGTCTAACAATCCGACGTTCGCTTGCGGGTCAGCCCACACGATAGGATATTGCAATAAAGCTATCAGCATTCAGCATTCAGCATTCAGCCATCAGATTACTTTTTGCTCTTCTTGGTCTCGCTGCTGCTTGCGATGTTCTCGCGCATGGCGGTGTCTGCCTGCATGTTCTGCATTCGGTAGTAATCCATGATGCCGAGATTGCCGTTGCGGAACGCTTCTGCCATAGCTTGCGGCACGAGTGCTTCGGCTTCGATCACTTTCGCACGCGCTTCTTGTGCTTTCGCTTTCATCTCCTGCTCTTGGGCAATAGCCATCGAGCGGCGCTCTTCGGCTTTT
>JAEEGL011784366.1_pt1 | contig 12377 bp, 9 predicted proteins | sample 9134231 | NCBI WGS metagenome assembly JAEEGL01 (sample SAMN16246548, study PRJNA631951) | gut metagenome | biome: gut microbiome; feature: rumen; material: fiber-attached | host: Bos | place: Iran: Karaj | collected 2018-10 | reverse complement strand
TCACTACCTTTGCAAGCGGAAATCGAAAATGACTGATTCATACTTATATTCAAAACAAAAACAAAACGAACAGATGAAAAGAACATTTATCTCTTTGGCACTCGCAGCCGCATGCTGCCTTGGTGCCCAGGCACAGGAGAAACTCTTCAATAGTGCCAGCGTACAGTCACCAGTGGTTAATGCCGATGGTACAGTTACATTTAATCTCTTCGCTCCTAAGGCTGTGAAAGTTGAGGTGACAGGTGACTTCCTGCCCACACAGTCCATCGAGGTGCCTGGCTATGGTACTTACGATGCTCCTGGAGTGGCTCAGCTCAAGGAGGGCAAGAATGGTGTATGGAGCTACACTACCGACAAGCTCGCTCCTGAGATGTACAGCTACACCTTTAACATCGATGGTATGACAGGTGTAAAGGATCCGGCAAACATCTACGTAAACCGCGACATCGTATCATTTACGAATATCTTCATCGTTAGCGAGGCTAAGGGTGACAAGGGTGACCTGTATCGCGTAAACGAGGTACCTCACGGAAATCTCTCTAAGGTTTGGTATAACAGCCCGACACTGAAGATGCAGCGTCGTATGACCGTTTATACTCCTGCCGGCTATGATAAGGGCGGAAAATATCCCGTACTGTATCTGCTTCATGGTGCTGGTGGCGACGAGAATGCCTGGAGTGAGCTCGGACGTGCAGCTCAGATTCTCGACAACCTCATCGCAACAGGCAAGGCTAAGCCAATGATCGTGGTTATGCCTAATGGTAATCCTAACTGTCAGGCTGCTCCTGGCGAGTGGTCATGGGGTATGTACACTCCTGGTTTCCGCGATGGCGGTACTGGCCCTACAGAGCCTGCTGCAGCCACTATCCCTGCAAGTTTCATGGATATCGTGAACTATATCGATGCTAACTATCGTACCATCAAGACTCGTGCCGGACGTGCTGTTTGTGGTCTTTCCATGGGTGGTGGCCATACCTTCGGCATCAGCCTGCTCTATCCTACTAAGTTCGACTACTTCGGACTTTTCTCTGCAGGTCTGCACTTAGGTAAGAACTTCAATATGAGCCAGCCTTTCGCAGAGCAGATAAAGAGCGATCCTGACTTCGCTCAGCAGAGTGCTCGCCTCTTCGGCAGCAAGCCAAAGCTCTATTGGATGGGTATGGGTAAGACCGACTTCCTCTATCAGAGCACCGTAGACCTCCGCGCATACTGGGATTCAAAGAACTATCCTTATGAATACGTAGAGACCGATGGCGGCCACATCTGGCGCAACTGGAGGATCTATCTCACCATGTTCGCCCAGAAGATCTTCAAGTAAGATATTAGGCAATTCTAGGCTATCCTAGGCTTTCCTAGAGAATCCTAGGATTGCCTAGGATTTTTTAAGCTCTTCAAGTTTCGCTCTCAGAGCAGCTAGCTCGGCTTTAAGCTGCTGATTTTCAGCTTCCAAAGCGCGCATATATGCATCCTGTTGCTGGCGATAGCCAGTGCGAGCTGCATGCATCCGCTCTTTGATACCTCCCTCTGTCACAAAGCGATGCTCCAACTTTTCAATATAAGCACACATCATCTTGTCTGTCTGATGACAAAGAGTGAGCAACAAATTAGCCATTTCCTCATCGTTCATCTTTTTCACTAATGGAGCATAGGCGCTATAGTCATTGTTGGAATGACAGAAAACACGAAGACGTTTCTGACGTTCGCTGTCATGAGGCCATAGAGGCAAGTGATGGGTATTAAGATAGTCGTTATAATCAGCTCGAAGTTCCTGAAGGCTACCACGAGCAACGTTTAAAAGTTTAATCTCCATTTCTGAACTGGTCTGTCCGTCTTCGCTACCCTCCACGATATTCTGTTTGCCAGAACGTGCGGCCTGAACCATCTGATCTACAGTGCGGTCACCATGAGATGGAAGGAAACGCTTGCAGAACTCAACTGTGAGCTGATAGATAGTATCACTCTTGCGATAGAAGTACAAATCTTTCCAAACGACAGCTTTCTTCAGAATCGATCCTTTTGTGTCATGTTTCATAGTTATTCCCTTTTTCTTTCAGCATCTTGTTATTATCAGATGCCGCTTCATGTTATATTGGTTTTATTTCGGGAGCAAAGATAATAATTTCCCACGAAACTACCAAACAATATGCGCACATAATTAAACGAAAACTAAAAATACTGCTCGACATCCTTGAGATTACTGATCGCATGCCTTGAGAATAAGGATCGGTTATTTCTCAATAAGATACGCTTATTTGTTAATAAGATACGCTTATAAGCAGAAAAGAGCACAACCCTAACATTTCTATCATAAGTGATTTATAATAAGCTCGTTAGCGATGTTAGGGTATACAATTCGCGAAAGTATGATAAACACAGGGCTTCCGCGAGATTCGTGTTAGGGTTAGAGCATTTTTTAAAAAAACTCTCAGCGATGTCAGCATAGCAGTACAATTGTGTGCTTCGGGTCTTGATAACATCGGTATGGAAATGGCGTTCATACTGAATCTGGCATAAAGACAGCCATGAGGCAGAGAACGAACGATTATATGCTGTGGCAAGAAGGCGCACCTTTTGTTTCCTAGACACTTTTGCCAGTTGTGGAAGACGCAGCTCTTGAAGACGGATGAAGATGGCAAGGTATCGGCACTGTCCCTCCTCTGTACCTAGACGTAATACACGACTGCGACGAGCTTCAACGTTGTCTGCAATATTAAACGAAAACCCATATTCTTGTGCAAGAGGCGAAGAGTTCCAGGTCCGTTCCACTTTTTCTGCAAACGAAGGTTTCATTTGGAACCTTCCGACAGAGAAATCAGCACCATCACTGCCTTTTTTGACATATAGCCCATTGACTGCCACTTTCTCTATCTCATCCTTCCAGAAAGAATAACGTATAAGCTCAGGAAACACGACAGCTTCAGCCAAACGTGCATCGACCCCAAATACATCGAATTCCTTTTTCCATGCCTCGTGATGCTCAATGACATATCGTTCTGCATCTGTCCAGTCACTACCAAAAACCTTAGGGTAATTGACAGAAAAAACTGTGGCGTTGCCCATCACGAGCAATAGCCACAGCATATAAATGTATTTTACGTTTGGCATTATAGCTTATAAGTGCACTTCACGATATTTCTATCACTCAGGATAATCCACTCCAACAAATTGCTTTTGGCTGTGAAGGCGATAGGAGCAAATGAAGTCATGCCGTTGACAATCAGCTCACCTGTTTTACTGTATTCTACCATACGCTGACCACTACGGCTCTTGTAGGTTCCGTAAGGTGGCTTTTGTCGTGTTTTGTCAGTATTCTTCTGACGCAAGTCGGCCTGTTTGTTTATGCTCTTCAGTTCGTCTTCACTGATCTTTCGGAACTTGCCATTTTCTACTACTCCATACTCTCTCTCATCGCCTAAAGCTTTTTCGGCAAGCAGCGGCCAGTTGGCGCCAGCCTTGAAACCATCTACAGCCCCAATGAATCCACGACACTCCCACAAGCCAAAGCTCCAGTCCTGAGGCAATGAGTAAATGGTCTCCATGCATACAGGCTGAGCTTCCAGTTCCGGAAGTTCCTTATAAGCCTCGTCAAGCAGATTGCCAACCATGATGACAGCATTCAAGTCCATACGTCCCACAGCACACTCAGGCAGATCACCACTGTCGATAACCTCCTGAGAAAGACGAGCATACTCGGAAGCGAACTTCTTTACTTCGGCAATTTGGCGCTGTAACGATTCACGATATTCTTTGGCTGCCTCCAGACGATATTCATAGAGCAACTCATCGGCCTCTGCATAGAGCTTGTCAATCTGTGAGGCATCGTCAATATCGCATATTTGCGCATACAGTTTCTGAAGTTTGGTGTTATATTTTCTGGCAATGCCTTCATAACTATGGTTCTCCTCACGTTCTATCGTTTTCGAATAGTCCATTGCGAGCATCCCCAACTTAGCCGTATAACCGTTGAGAGCGGCATTCATCAGATTGGTTTTCTTAGCGAAGCTGCCTGCGTTCTGACCTATCTTCATCATCCTCTGCATAAAGTCAGGATGAGCCTTGATGTATGCCTCCTGCTCCTTCTCGCTCATCTGCTCGAAGCGTTTCATCTCAGCCATGTCGGCACCGTCAGTACCCATTATCTTCGACAGCATCTTCTGACGGATAGGCTCCTTCTTGGCTTCACTGGCATTCTCGTCGTTAAGGATGGCAAACTCTTCTTTCGTCAGACCGAACATATCCTGTATCTTGTTCTCCCATTTCTGTCGCTGGGCTTCCATCTCTGCGTCGGAGCACTCGTCAGTACCTTTCTGCAACTGCTCGGCACGCAGGGTGACAGCGGCTATCTTCTGTGTATAGGCATCACGCTCCTCCATCGAGCTGCGAGCCATCTTCTCTGCTGATGGCAGAGCAGGCAACTCCTTCATTAGGGCAGCGGCTGTGGATGCCGTACTTGGAGTGATGGTGCCGTCCCACGTGATGGTTGATGTCTTGCGCTTGGGCACGATGTCGCTGCCCTGTGCCACAGTAAGGTTTGAGGGATCGGCAGGTTCGTCGCTGTCGGCATCCTGCTGCTCTTCACTATCTTCATTATCTGTACCTTTGATGCTGCTGACAGCGGCCTGGGCCTTCTGCTTCAGCTTCTTCAGGAATCCCTGTGCATTGGCATCTGTAGCATCGGACATTAAAACTACAGCTAACAAGAATAAAACTTTCTTCATCTCTTTATGAATAAGTTACTGACTTTATTATTTCTTAATAAACTCTACTCGGCGATTCTTGGCGCGACCATTCTCGGTCTTATTGTCAGCAATAGGTTCGTGAGAGCCCTTACCTACGGCACGCATATTAAACGGATCGCAGCCCAGACTCTCGAGAGCCTTCACGACAGCCTCAGCACGTTGTTGAGAGAGAGGATCATTGATCTTGTCAGAACCCTGATTGTCAGTATGACCCTGCACCTCAAAGCGAGCCGTCGGATTCTTCTTCATATAGTCGGCAACTTTCTGAATCTCAGCCATAGACTCCGGCAGCAGATCAGCCTTGCCTGTCTTGAAAAGGATATTGTTAGTCACGAACTTACCCGTCTCGGCAATAGCCTTCTCAACAGCTGTCATTGATTGCTCATTGCGATCATAAAGAGCAACTGCGCCTTTGGCAATCACCACATTGCGGATAAAGGTCAGATTCTCGTACTCGAAAGGTACTTGGAACGACATCCATGTTGGTTGCTTAACTCTTGGAATGTTGACGACACGCTTACCATTGAAATAGACTTTCAGAGCACGCTTATTGAACGAGAGGGCCACATGGTTCCAACCTTTCTTGAAATTATATTCAAAACGTGTTGTCTTGTCATCGGTTCCATTTCCATTATTATAGGTATAGTGATGGTCTGATGTCTCATATACTCCATGCACTAACACAAAAGCGATTCCATCGCCATAATAACCAGCCCATTTTGAACGGTCTGTATTACTAGCTAGGGTGAGTTTCATGTCATTCAATCCCATATCATCTCTTCCGCCTGGCCAATAGTAGAAGTCATATTCAATGGTAAACTCCTCTGGCAGATAGGCTCCCTTTTCCTTAATCAACGGCGTAATGACACCATTGTTTGTCACCTCGATAGCCTTCACACCTCCATGAGTCTTCACCTCGGCATTGCCATCCAGCAAATCCCACTTTGAGGGGAACTCACCAACGGTCTCTGCAGTCACATCATCCTGGAACAGGATAACACTTCCACGCTTGAAATCAGATGATGTAGCAGTCTGGGGCTCATCCTCAGCTTCTTCAGCATCGTCGTTTTTCGACTTCTTGGACTTTCTGCCGGACTTGTCGCTCTTTCCATCGAGCACTTCATCCATCGCCTTGTTTGTCTCTTTGTTTACCTTGCTGTCCACTTTGTTGGAAACAGCGTTCTCAACAGAGTTTATAGCTCTGTCTTTCAGTCTCTTCAAGAATCCCTGAGCATCAGCATTCACTGCAAAAGCGAACATCACCATCAGAATTAATAATAGTCTTTTCATATTTATTGGTTTTTGATTAATTAAACACATATATCCGCAAAGATAGACGTTTTTTTCCATGATACAGCCACCCAAAAGGGTGGATTTGGCATAAGAGTACAGATTTTCCACCCATTTGGGTGGTGAGTATGGAGAAAAACAGATAACTTTGTAGGCAGAATGAGAACAATTATCTTTTTTGTATGCCTGGCTGTCTGTATGACAGTAAAAGGCTATACCGATCACCGCAATGCCAAAGTGGACTCGGCTGAACAAGTATTGCTAAGCAACAAGCACCTCTGCGACAAGGAGCGCTTGAGCTGTTACAGCATCCTGATACGCGGCTATATAGGCAAGGACGGCGAGAAGCACGAACGCTACTGCCGCGAGATGCTCGCCCTGACTTACAAGATGGATGCCAAAAACATGCGTGAGAGTGCCCTCTACAATCTAGGGCTGCAGAGTTACGGACAAGAGAAATACCAAGAGGCAGAACGCTACTTCCTCTGGGCACTTGCCGTCACCGACTCGATGAAGAACGACAAGCGCTACTCCGAGAGCGACATCGACGACAACCTGTCGCAGCTCTACGGTGCCATCGGCAATCTCTACAACATCCAGGACAAGGCACTGCTGGCCATCGAGTACTACCAGAAGGCACTACCCATCTTCGAGAAGCACGGCTGGCTGGAGTCGCAGACCATCCTGCATCACAACGTGGCTGAACTGTGGCTCTCGATGGGCAACAACAAGAAGGCTGAGGCAGAATATCTGAAAGCCATCAAGACAGGCGAAGCATCAGGCGACTCACTGATGGCTGCACTGCCCAGAAAAGGTCTGGTGAAGATATACATCGAAGAAGGTGACTATGAAAAGGCCCGTCAGACCATCCTCCCTGCCTACGACTACTATCACTCACATCGCAAAGAGGAGACGGGCGACTACCCCGAAATACTTGCCTCGATGACAAAGTTCTACCTGATGGACGGCCACACAGACCTGGCTAAGGCAAAGGCATACGCGGCAGAAGCCCTCTCGCTGGTGAGCAACGAGATGATGATGGAGACCCGCTGCGACATCTATGCAGCCGCCACAATGGTAGCGATAGAAGAGCACCGATGGCAGCAGGCCCTCGAATATGCCCTGAAGTCAATACACGAAAACGACGACGAGGCAACCTACGGTGATATCGGCTGCTACGAGCTCCTGGCACAGATATACATACAGCTTGGCAACAAAGAGCAGGCATCTATATATATAAAAAAGGTACGCACGCTACAGGAGCGGCTCTCCACGAGGAACTACCAGAGCGGACTCTCGCAGATGGAAGTGCTCTATGAGACAGCCCAGAAGGAGGCGCAGATTGTAACACTAGACAAGCAACGCTCACTCTACCTATGGCTCCTAGCTGCCGCCATCATCGCCATCACTGCCCTTGTGGCTGGATTCGTACTAATGGTGGTGATGCACAAACGAAAGAGAGCACTGTTGGCTGCTAAGGTGGCACTGGAGGCAGAGACTAAGGAGCGAAGAATACTGGCACGTGACCTGCACGACGGACTCGGAGGGATGCTGTCGCTGCTACGGATGAAGCTAGTGAATCAAGGAGACGGTTCTCCCCGTGATCTGCTCGACGATATAATTATCGAACTGCGCCGCACGGCCCATCACCTGATGCCCGAGGAACTGCTGAAGAACGGACTGGCTTCTGCTCTTAACGACTTCGCTGTATCCGTGCCTGGGGCGATATTCCAAGCCGTTGGAGACATCCATCTCGAAAAAGACGTTGAACTTGTGCTCTATCGCTGTGCCTACGAACTGGTAAACAATGCCCTAAAGCATGCCCAGGCCAGCAGCATCAGTATTCAGCTGATGCAGGACGAACACGAAGTGACACTCACCGTCAGCGACAACGGAAGGGGGATACAGAGGGGAACCGTTTCGGGCGAGGGCATGGGTCTGCAGAATATCCGTGAGCGCATCGAGTCATACAATGGCAGGCTCGACATCGTGTCAGCCAAGAGCAAGGGAACAGACATAAACATCATATTACCACTATGAAGAATTATCTGATAGACGTGTATATCGTTGACGACCACCAGATGGTTTGCGAGGGACTCACGGAACTAATCAACAACAGCGGCAAGGCCCACGTCAGCCGTAGCTTCAACACTCTGGAAGCCTGCAAGCAAGCCCTACAAGACCGGCGTCCCGACGTGCTTCTGCTCGACCTTTCGATGCCAGATGGAGACGGGGTAGCCTTCTGCCGGCTGGTTGTCAGCGAATATCCGATAGTCCGCGTCGTCGCTGTCACCATTCACGATGAGTACTCCATGATTCAACGCATGATGGAGTGCGGCGCCCACGGCTACGTGCTGAAGAGCTCTCCCGTAGAAGAGTTGATTGAGTCTATCGTCAGCGTATGGCAGAAACAGCAGTATGTGTCGCCGCATGTGGAAGCCATTCTCCAGAAAGGCAAAATAAACAGCGTGGTGCTGACGGATGTGGAGAAGAACATCCTGCGCCTCATCTGCGACGGAATGACCAATCCTGAGATCGCCGCCCAACTGCACCTGAGCACAGAGACGGTGAACTGGTACCGTAAGCGTCTGCTGGCGAAATTCAACGTGAAGAACACCGTCGGCCTCGTAAGACTGGCATTAGAAAAGAAATTGGTGTAACTTTTTTTTCTTTTACATTTCCTTATCCATTATGAATGGATTGCGCTTGAGATTCTCGATCATCTCGTCGATCTTTCTCAACTCACGAGGAATACGGATGTTCTGCGGGCAGTGAGGCTCGCACTGGCCACACTGGATGCAGTGGTCCGGCTGGCGATCACGAGGCACCACTCGATCCAGAGAGATAAGATATTGACGGCGATGCTCGCGATACTCACTGTCGCCCACACCCATCGGCAACGATCCCTCGTTCTTACATTTATTATAATGTACGAAGATGGCAGGGATATCGACACCGTAAGGACAAGGCATGCAATACTTACAATCGTTGCATGGGATATTCTCAAGCCCGACAATCTTCTGTGCCACCACATCATCAAGATATCGCATCTCCTTGTCAGATAACGGAACGAGAGGACAATAACTGAGTAGATTATCCTTAAGATGTTCCATATACGTCATTCCAGATAGTACTGTAAGCACACCCTCTGGAGTACCAGCATAACGGAAAGCCCATGAGGCAACGCTACGCTCTGGGTCATGGCTCTTAAGCTCGGCGGCAAGATACTGAGGGAGGTTTGCCAAACGACCACCCAACAGAGGCTCCATGATAACAGCGGGTATACCCTTCTTCGCAAGTTCTGCATAAAGATAGCTGGCATCGACATTACGCTTGCTTATCTCGTCGGCATAGTCCCAGTCAAGATAGTTGAGCTCTATCTGCACGAAGTCCCAGTGATACTTATCATGCATGGCGAGCACCTCATCGAAGACACTCTTCTGTCCGTGGAACGAGAATCCAAGATTACGGATACGTCCTGCCTCGCGCTCTTTAAGAAGGAAATCCATGATGCCATTGTCGACATAACGTCCATGAAACTCATCCATGCCTCCACCAATGGCATGCAACAGATAATAGTCGATATAATCCACCTGGAGTTCCTTCATCGAGTTAAGATACATCCCTTTAGACTTCTCAAACGTCCAGTAGTCGTGGTTAAAATTAGAGAGTTTCGTAGCCACGAAATACTCATCACGCTTATGGCGGCTCAAGGCAATGCCAGTGCAACGCTCCGACTTTCCCTGACAATAGACAGGCGAAGTATCGAAATAGTTCAGCCCATGTTCGATAGCATAATCCACCTGTTTGTTGATCATCTCCTGATCAAACTCATCGCCATTATCCACCTTCGACGGCAGGCGCATCATGCCATATCCCAACAGCGACACTTTCTCCTTCGTCTTGGGATTCACACGATATGTCATCTTGCCCTTTGGCGGCTCTACCTGATTCTTGTATTCCTCAGCGGCCTTGTTCTCTGCCTTATTGGCTTCCTTACACCCCACCAGCGAAACGGCAGCACCTACACTCCCCGCTCCCAACATCTTAAGGAACCCACGTCTCGATATATTCTTATCTTTCTTTGTAATCATAAAGCTCAAAGTTCAAAGTTCAATGTTCAAAGTTTCTTATGCACCTCATGTCCCTCTACATATATAGCCGAGAACGGCCGTGACGGACATACATACTCACAGGCACCACATCCGATGCAGGCTGCCTCGTTGATGGCAGGAATCATTGGCGACTCCTCGTCATTCTCATCCATTGGAACCATCTCGATGGCACCAGAAGGACAGTGACGGGCACAGTTGCCGCACTCCACCTGATCGGTAAGAACAACACAATTCTTCTTAATCCATACAGCATGACCTATCTGGATAGAAGACTTCTCAGGCTTATCCACATGATGGAAAGCACCAGCAGGGCACACCTCAGAGCAACGAGTACACTCCGGACGACAGTAGCCTCTCTCATACGACATCTCAGGCAGCATCAGGTGCATAAGATCGGAAGAAGGTCGAAGGACATCGTTCGGACATTCAGAGACACAAAGCTGACAGCCCGTACAATGCTGGGCGAAGTGATCGAAAGAGAGAGAGCCCGGAGGCGTGAGCGGAGTCTGACGGCTTGGAGCAACCTTATCCTCAAGCTCGGCAAGACCACCATCCATAAGCTTTTCCTTTTTCTGAGCCATCGCGCCACCAGCAAGCAGGGCTGATGCCAAAAGGAAAGAGCGCTTGGATGTATCGATGGAATCGCCAGAAACGCCAGATTTATTTGGATCGCTAGATATCCTAGAATTGCTAGATATCCTAGAATTGCCAGATACCCTAGGATTCCCTAGAGATCCTACATACTTCAGGGCTCCGAATTTACAGCTGGAGATGCAATTGCCGCAAACTACGCAGCGAGAGTAATCGACAGTATGCGTCTTGTAATCTATGCATGCCGCCTTGCAGTTCTTAGAGCAAAGAGAGCAGTTCTTACATTTCTTCTCGTCGAAGCGGATCTTCAGGAAAGAGAATCGTGCTAAGAATGAGAGTATTGTACCCACAGGACAGATGGTGTTACAGTATGTTCGTCCTCCGCGCCAGGCGAGGATAAAAAGCACCACCAGTGTGGCTGATGCGATGATAAGCACAGGCAGTGACTTCATCCATACATCGACGGTATAGAAGGCATAGCTGTCAGCACGTTCGGCGATCGTTCCCAGAACATTATTACCCATCATCCATATCGGCTGGAGAATCATCGTGGCAATACGTCCGAAGGCGCTATAAGGCGCCAAGAGTTGGAATAGAGAGCCTATACCCACAACCCCAGCGATGATAAACACCAGGAGCATAGGATAACGCAGCCAGCGCACCTCACCAGAGTAGCTATACTTATTCTTCTTTTTGCGCAGACGTGCCAGCAGGTCTTGAAGAATACCAAGAGGACATATCACAGAACAGTAGATACGTCCGAAGAAAAGTGTCAGTGCTACAAGCACGACGATAACCACCACATTGAGAGCCATCACGGCTGGCAGGAACTGAATCTTCGCAAGCCAGCCAAGCCAATGATGCAACGTTCCTGTGAAGTCCAGAAACAGCAGGGTAATCAAAACGAACACCACAGCCGCAACAATTGTCCTGATTTTACGTAACATAAGTCTGTATTTGTTTAGTTATTACCTTTTTACCTTTATACTTTTTTACCTTTTTACAATAACTATGCTCAACTCATACAACAGCCATATCGGCAATGCCACGATAAACAGCGTAAAGGCATCTGTCGTAGGAGTGATTATCGCCGCTATGATTAGTATCGCCACTATCGCATGGCGGCGCATAGAGCGCATCATACTGCGGTTGACAAGCCCCATCCGGCCTAAGAGCCAACTCACCACAGGCAGTTCGAACACTATTCCCATCACGAGACTCATCATCATCAGCGTGTCCATATACGACTGTAGTGTAAGCATATTCGCCACATCTGGGCTAACCTGATAAGTACCAAGAAACCTAACCGTCAGCGGGAAGATAAGGAAGTAATCCAACAATGTTCCCAGCATAAACATCAGGTATCCGCTGAGGCATAATGCCGTAGCATATTTCCTCTCACCATCATAGAGCGCAGGCAACACGAAACGGAAGAGTTGCCAGATGATAAACGGTGATGCCACCAGTACTCCGAAATACATTGCAGTCTTCAGGTGCATCATGAACTGTTCCGCAAGCCCTGTATTCATAAGATGTATCGAAAACGGCTCCACACCCATGAGACGATAGGTGATGAAGTCGCTGCTGCGAGGGGCGAGGACTATGGCGAACATCTCGTCCTTCATCACGAAGGCCACCACTG
>JAEEGL011605426.1_pt1 | contig 12377 bp, 8 predicted proteins | sample 9134231 | NCBI WGS metagenome assembly JAEEGL01 (sample SAMN16246548, study PRJNA631951) | gut metagenome | biome: gut microbiome; feature: rumen; material: fiber-attached | host: Bos | place: Iran: Karaj | collected 2018-10 | reverse complement strand
GCGGGGAAGCATTGAAGGACCTGCATTAAAGTTGTACTTCTTCATAATTTACTAATAGGTTTTATAATGGTTTCGAAATTTGGGTGCGAAATTACACTTTTTATTTGAATTGGGCAAATATTTTAGCAAAAAATTATGTAAAAGGGTGTATTTCGTTACATTTTGCAATCTGAAAGTGGCAAATACTATCTCACTTGTTCTACGACAGTACGTATTCCCTTGATTTTTTCGCCTCGTGTCAAACGGAGCACCTGCTGCACCTTGTCACGACTCACGGCAGCATAGGCGTAACGGTCGTTCACGTCGATGCGTCCAACCTCAGAAGGCTCCAGTCCACCCTTCTTACAGAGATAGCCCATGATGTCGCCCTTGGAAATCTTATCCTTCTTTCCTTTACCTATATATAATGTAGCCATGCGGGGAAGAGGAACCGTTGAACATTGACCATTGACCATTGAACATTGACCATTATTTGCATCTGCCTCCTTTTGCGCAGCCCAATGGTCAATGGTCAATGGTGAATGGTCAACGACAAACTCGGGCATGTGTTCTTCAGGACCTACGATGAAGAAGGTCTTTCCCATCTGATCCCAACGGGCAGTACGACCAACACGATGTACCAGGGCATCCTCTGTGGCAGGCAGGTGATAATGGATGATATTCTCGATATGAGGGATATCAAGACCACGAGAAGCCAAGTCGGTAGATACAAGGACTGTAGAAGAACCATTCGAGAACTTATACAGGGCATCCTCACGCTGACGCTGTTCAAGACCACCATGAAAAGCACTGGTCACGAAGCCACGTTTGCGCAGAAACTCATCAGTACGCACCACTGAATCACGATAATTCAGGAACACAATGCTCTGGGTCTCGCCAAGCGAGATGAGCAACTGTGCCAAGGTCTCCAGTTTATCCTTCTCAGGACTATCCACACGATAGACCTCCACCCTGTCGTTCAGGGGTTCCTCCTCGATGAGATAATCCAGTCGGTCGGTACGGCGCATCTCCACAAACTGCGGAATCTGTTCGGCATCGGTAGCCGAGAGCAGGAAGCGACGCTGCAGGTTGGAGAGTTTGCCCAACAGGCGCGACATCTCGTTCATGAAGCCCATCTCCAGACACTTATCGAACTCATCGATGACCAGATACTTAATATGCTGGTAGTCTATATTCCCCTTATCCAGATGGTCGTTCAGACGACCGGGTGTACCAAAGATGATATGCGGACGGTTCTGCTTGAGCACACGATGTTCGTCCATCGCGGTACGGCCTCCATAGCAGGCCTGCGAACGAACGCCAGCACCCATACTCTTCAGCACCTGATCTGACTGCATAGCCAACTCACGACCAGGCACCACAACCAGCGCCTGCACCTCATCGCTCTGGGCGTCGAGCATCTGGACGAGAGGCAACAGATAAGCCAAAGTCTTACCCGTTCCCGTTGGCGACAGTACCACCACGTCATTCCTACCCCTCAAGATACACTCCTGAGATTCCTGCTGCATAGCGTTCAGAGAATCGATACCCAGCTTTTCTAATACCTTATTTATTATTACGTCTTTCATTTCGTGGACAAAGGTACGAAAAATTCCGAAATATTTGGTTCATCAGAAAAAAAAATGTAATTTTGCATCGTCTAAAATAATTCAATCAAAAAAACAACTACTTTTATGCGAAAAACTATTCTGGTCTTGACGACCCTGATGTCTGTGACCTTAAACGCCCAGACATTTGACTTTGACATGACAAAACAGCAACCTGTGTATAGCGATTCACAGGGATTCGGTTATGACGTGCTGCCTGCACCCGACAAGAAGAAACCTGCGGAACCATTCTACTTCAGCGTGAAGGTGCCCGATGGTAATTATCTGGTAAAAGTGGTGCTGGGCGGGAAGAAAAATTCGAACACCACAGTACGTGCTGAAGGCCGACGACTGATGATGGACAACATCACCACCAAGAAGGCTAAAGACACGCAGGAGGTGAGCTTCGTGGTCAACAAGCGCACGCCGATCATTGACGAGAAGAACCGCGTAAAAATCAAGGACCGCGAGAAGGCTTACTTCACTTGGGACGATAAGCTGACGCTGGAGTTCAATGGCAGTATGCCTGCTGTGAAGAGTATTCACATCGAGAAGGCTGATGTGCCCACTATCTACCTCTGTGGCAACTCTACTGTGGTAGACCAGAACTACGAGCCCTGGGCCTCATGGGGACACATGAGCACCCGCTGGTTTGGTCCTGAGGTGGCTATCAGCAACCATGCAGAGAGCGGACTGACAGCACGCACGTTTATCGCCTCGAATCGTCTGGATAAAATCCTGACAACACTCAAGAAAGGCGACTACGTCTTCGTGGAGTTCGGACATAATGACGAGAAAGAAAAGAAACCCGGCGACGGTGCCTGGTACCACTACCAGTATCAACTGAAGATATTCGTAGATCAGGTACGTGCGAAAGGTGCAGAGATCGTGTTCTGCACACCCACACAGCGCCGAGCCTTTGATAATGATAAGAAAACGCTAATGAATACGCACGGTGACTTCCCTGCAGCCATGAAGATGGTGGCCGAGAAGGAGAATGTGCCCCTGATAGATCTGAACAGTCTGACAAAGACGTTCTTCGAGACACTGGGTTACGAGGACTCGAAACGCGCCCTGGTGCATTATCCCAAGGAGATGTATGGACGCGAACTGGCTGACAATACCCACTTCAACCCCTATGGTGCCTACGAGGTGGCCAAATGTGTGGTGATGGGTATGAAGCAACTGAACCTGCCTATCGTGCAGTATCTGCGCGCCGACTGGCAGGACTTCAATCCTGCACAGCCTGATGATTGGAAGACCTTTAAATGGGCGCCATCACGTATCTCAGAAAATGTAAAACCTGACGGCAATTGATGAAATGAAAAAGTTATTGTCATCTATCGCTCTGGCCTCACTGGCGCTGACCATTCAGGCGCAGTCGTGGCCCACAGTCACACCTGAAGCCAAGCCTGGCACACGCTGGTGGTGGCTGGGCTCTGCCGTCGACCAGGAGAACCTACGATGGAATCTCTCGGAATACGGAAAACACGGCATCGGAGCCATCGAGATAACCCCGCTTTACGGTGTACAGGGTAATCAGCAAAATAATATCCCCTACCTCTCTGACAAATGGATGAGCATGCTGCGCTACACGATGACGCAGGCAGAGCGCAACGGCATAGAGGTGGATATGGCAACGGGTACGGGCTGGCCTTTTGGCGGTCCGTGGGTACCCTTGAAAGAGTCGGCCTGCCGCGTGGTCTTCGTAGAGAAAGACATTAACGGAACGGGTACAGTCGACTTGTCTCTATCCGAGAAAGATGCCAAGAATGCTTTCCTTGAGAAAGTGATGCTCTATGAGAACGGACAGGCTCGTGACGTGACTCAGCAGGTTACAGGTAGCAACTTGGCTTATAGCACATCGCAACAGGCCAAGTTGGTGGCTGTGTATATCAAATATGGTGTGATGCGCGTAAAGCGAGCTGCACCTGGTGGCGAGGGATTGGTGATTGACCATTTCGACAAGACGGCGGTGGCCAATTACCTGAAACATATCGAGGAGGCCTTTGAACGTACGAAGACACCCTATCCTCACACCTTCTTCAACGACTCCTACGAGGTGGCTGATGCCACATGGACACCCACACTGCTGGTGGAATTTGAGAAACGTCGCGGCTATAAACTGGAGGATCATCTGCCAGAACTGATAGCCTACGAACCTAAGGTGCTGAGCGACTATCGTGAGACGTTGGGTGACTTGTTGCTCGAGAACTTCACCAACCAATGGACGGCGTGGGCTCATAAGCATGGGGCTATCACACGTAATCAGGCTCACGGTTCTCCTGCTAACCTCATCGACTGTTATGCTGCGGTAGATATCCCAGAGATAGAAGGGTTCGGACTGAGCGAGTTTGGTATCAAGGGACTGCGTCAGGACAAGGGAAAAACGCGCAAGAACGATTCCGACTTCTCGATGCTGAAGTATGCACCATCGGCAGCACATATCTGTGGTAAGCCTTACACCTCGAGTGAGACCTTCACTTGGTTGACGGAACATTTCCGTACATCATTGTCACAACTGAAGCCAGACATCGACCTGATGTTCTGCGCAGGCGTCAACCATATGTTCTTCCACGGCACCTGTTATTCACCCAAGAATGACGAGTGGCCAGGATGGAAGTTTTATGCCTCTATCGACATGAGTCCTACGAACAGTATCTGGCGCGATGCCCCCTATTTCATGGACTATGTGTCTCGCTGTCAGAGTTTTCTGCAGATGGGACTGCCCGATAACGACTTCCTCGTGTATCTGCCTGTACGTGATATCTGGCAGAAAAACACAGGCAAACTGTTGATGCAGTTTTCTATCCACGCCATGGGAAAACTGGCTCCTGATTTCATCAAGAGCATCCTGGCTATCGAAAAGGCCGGATATGACTGTGACTATATCTCGGAACGCCTGTTGATGGATACGAAATGTGAGAATGGCCTGCTCATCACTCAGGGCGGAACAAGCTATAAGGGCCTGATTATCCCTGGTAGTGGAAAGATGCCCGAGAATGTGAAGAAACATATCGAACAACTCAAGGCACAGGGTGCCCATATCATCTATGGCGTCAACGAGAAAGAGATGGGCGAAGCGGCAAAAGCAGAAGCGATGAAGACCCAGCTGGGACTGAAGGCCATCAGGCGCAAGAATGCCAACGGCTACCATTATTTCATCGCTAACCTGAGTCCTGAGGATGTCTGTGAATACGTCTCATTACCAGTAGATTACCAGGAGGCATTATGGTTTAATCCGCTCAACGGCGAATGCAAGGCCGTCAAGCAGAACGGACAGCAGATCCTTATCAGTCTGCGTAGTGGCGAGTCTATGATTCTGCAGACCTTCAACAAGAAGGGCAACTTCCAACAAATGGCGCGTATGGAGAATGAACAGAAAGCACCCGTGAAGACCTATGACCTGAATGGCAAATGGACGCTCTCGTTCGTGGATGAAGCACCATCTGTAGGAAAGACCTACCAACTGGACAAACTCCAGACCTGGGAGAACTTGGACGAAAAGACCCGTGTGACAATGGGAACCGGCGTCTATACTACCCACCTCAACCTCAAGAAGAAAGACCTCGCAGATGCCCATACATGGACTATAGACCTAGGCGACGTACGTGAGTCGGCTCGCGTCTATATCAACAACCAGTTCGTGGGATGCGCCTGGTCAGTACCTTATGTGTTGAATTGCGACAACGCCTTGAAAGAAGGCGACAATCAGATTCGTATTGAGGTGACCAATCTGCCTGCCAACCGCATCAGCGACCTCGACAAGAAGGGCGTGAAATGGCGTAAGATGGAGGAAATCAATGTAGTAGACATCAATTACAAGAAGACAACATACGACGAGTGGACACCTGTAGAAAGTGGCCTGAACTCAAAAGTAACAATCATTAAATACTAAATAAATGGCAGAAAGTAGTAATCAACAACATCATCATCATCACCACCATCATCACCATAAAGAGGATGATGCAACACGTTTCAGAAAACAGGCTTTGAACTCCATTCGCAGAAAGAAACTGATTTCTAAATGGTTGTTCAGAATCCTCTGTGTGATTGCAGCCCTCATGGTGATAGCTGCGGTGTTGGTGAACCGCCTCTAAGATTAGTGGAGGTAGAAAGGAGCAGTTAAATCTGCGTACCATGAAGAGCGTAGGCCGGGAGCGTCTTCAATAAGACCAACTCCTGCGTCTATCGACTCGGTACCGTGAAGAGCAAACGTTAGAAGAAGGCGCTTGGGATGCTTGCGTGGCGTGGTTTGAACTGACCACTCCCTATGCAGGAAGAAACCATTGATAGCGGCTTCCTCGAAAACTCTGTTTCTATAATCGTAAGGCACAACGAGTGAGAAAATACCCTTTTCTGTGAGAAGTGATTTGACAGTTTTAAAAAGACTGCCATACGACAGACTTGTGTCATGACGAGCCTGCGAACGTAAGTTGTCTGGACATGTGAGCGACTGTTCAAAGAAGGGTGGATTGGAGACGATACAGTCATATTGTCCCTCAAACCTACAGGCATCGGCTTCCAGAATCGTGATTCTGTCGGCAAAAGGCGAGGCCTTGACATTCTCGCGAGCCTGTTCTACAGCCGACGGCACAATATCAATCCCAGTCACCTGTGCTTCTGGAAAACGCTGGGCCATCATGATTGCTATCAGTCCCGTACCCGTACCGATATCCAGAATCCGTTGACCACCGTCAGCCCACGCCCCCAGTAGGGTACCATCAGTACCCACTTTCATTGCACATTTTCCTTGGAAAATAGTAAATTTTTTGAACTTAAAATAGTCGTTTGCCATATTTAGGGCACAAAGATATACATTTTTTGTTAATTATCCGCTATCCTTACTCAAAATATCAATTAAAATTCGTACCTTTGCAAACGAATTATGGAGTTTAAAATTAAGATGAGTGACAATCAGTTTAACAACAAGTCAATTTCGATGATAGCTGATATTGAAGGTGATTTTACAGACATGATAAACACCGAAATGCCTTCGGAATTACCTATACTTCCCGTTAGAAATATCGTTTTGTTCCCAGGTGTCGTATGGCCCATCCTGCTTGGACGCGCTTCAAGCATGAAACTGGTACGTCAAGCTGAAAAGGCTGGCGATATCATTGGTGTGGTATGCCAGCGCGATCCCGACGTGGAGGAACCCATCGAGGCCGATCTATACGACTTCGGTGTATCGGCCAAGATCGTAAAGCAGTTTACCCTGCCTGGTGGCAACAGCACCGTTATCGTGCAGGCCCTGGGTCGTTTCCGTCTTGACAGGTTGACGCAGAAGAAACCTTTCCTCAAAGGAAATGTGACTGCGATGCCCGATTTGCATCCCGACAAGCACGACAGGGAATGGAAGACAGCCGTTGACGACCTACGCCGATTGGCTGAAGAGTATATCTCAATGGTGGACGAGATGAGCGATGAGGCAACTTTCGCCATCCGTAATATCCACAACGACGAGATGATGCTGAGCTTCATCTGCGCTAATATGCCGTTTGCTATTCAGGAGAAGGTCAAACTGCTGAAAGTGGAAACGGTGAAGGAACGTCTGTTTGGTGCCATGAAGGCGCTGAACCGCGAGATCAACCTGCAGAAATTGAAGACGGATATCCGCAACAAGACCCGCGAGGATATCGACGAGCAGCAGAAGAACTACTTCCTGCAGCAACAGATCAAGAACTTGCAGGCCGAGATGGGCAACCAGCAACAGCCTGAGAAAGCAGAACTGCTGCGTAAGGCCAAAAACAAAAAATGGCCCGTCGAGATAGCACGTATATTCTATAAAGAGGCCGACAAACTGGATAACTTCCAGCCACAGAGTCCTGACTTCAACGTGCAGTTGAACTATCTGCAGACTTTCGTGTCACTGCCTTGGGGCGAATATACCAAGGATGATTTGAACCTGCAGCGTGCCCAGAAAATTCTGGATCACGACCACTACGGCATGGAGAAGGTAAAGGAGCGCATCCTGGAATATATGGCAGTGCTCTCTCTGCGTGGTGACTTGAAGAGTCCTATCCTCTGTCTCTACGGCCCTCCTGGAGTCGGAAAAACCTCTCTTGGAAAATCGATTGCCGAGGCTATGAAGCGTAAGTATGTGCGCGTGTCGCTGGGCGGTCTACATGACGAGGCCGAGATCCGTGGACACCGTCGTACCTATATCGGTGCTATGCCCGGACGTATCATCAAGAGCATTCAGAAAGCCGGTTCCAGCAACCCCGTCTTCATTCTCGATGAGATTGACAAGGTGACACAGAACACCATCAATGGCGACCCCTCTTCTGCCCTACTCGAGGTGCTCGATCCAGAACAGAACACTGCTTTCCACGATAACTACCTGGATGTGGACTATGACCTGTCGAAGGTGATGTTTATCGCCACTGCCAACAACCTGTCAACGATTCCCCGTCCTCTGCTCGACCGTATGGAGATTATCGAGGTAAGCGGCTATATCACCGAGGAGAAAATTGAGATTGCCAAGCGCCATCTGATTCCCCGCGAACTGGATAACACCGGTTTGAAGACGTTGTCAGAGAAACCTAAGTTCAGCAAGGCAACCATCGAGAAGATCATTGAGCAATACACCCGCGAGAGTGGCGTGCGCCAGTTGGAGAAGCAAATCAACAAAGCCATGCGTAAACTGGCCTATAAGCGTCAGGTGGAGGACAGCATCGTGAACTGGAAGATTACGCCCGAGTCACTGGAAGACCTCTTGGGTAAACCACCTTTCTATCGCGATATCTATCAGGGCAATGAGTATGCCGGTGTGGTAACCGGTCTGGCTTGGACCAGCGTAGGCGGTGAGATACTCTTCATCGAGACCTCACTCTCTAAGGGTAAGGGTTCTAAGCTGACGCTGACAGGTAATCTGGGTGACGTGATGAAGGAGTCGGCTGTGCTGGCTCTGGAATATGTCAAGGCCCATGCCGATAAACTTGGGATCGACTATCGCATCTTCGACAACTGGAACATCCATATCCACGTGCCCGAGGGTGCTACGCCAAAAGACGGTCCCTCTGCAGGTATCACCATCGCCACCTCTATCGCCTCTGCGCTGACCCAGCGTAAGGTACGTAAGAACACGGCGATGACCGGTGAGATTACCCTTCGTGGAAAGGTGCTCCCCGTTGGTGGTATCAAGGAGAAGATCCTCGCCGCCAAACGTGCCGGCATCACCGATATCGTGATGTGTCAGGAGAACGAGAAGGATATCCTTGAGATTCCTGAGATGTACCTGAAGGGCGTACAGTTCCATTATGTGGAGAACGTAAAGGACGGATGGAATTGCGCACACTCCGGCGAGATTGTGGACAACCCGCTGAGATTTGAGATTGAAGAGGAAAAAGATAAAGAGAAGAGTAAATGACATTCGAACTGCAACATACAGACCCATACAGTAGTGCCCGCGCAGGCATTATCACCACGGACCACGGACAGATCAAGACGCCAATCTTCATGCCCGTTGGTACCTGTGGTAGCGTGAAGGGTGTTCATTTCTCTGAACTGCGCGAACAGGTGAAGGCTCAGATTATCCTGGGCAACACCTATCATCTCTACCTGCGTCCAGGTCTCGCCACCCTGCGTAAGGCCGGCGGCCTGCATAAGTTCAATACATGGGACCGTCCTATCCTCACCGATTCTGGCGGTTTCCAGGTTTTTTCATTGACTGGTATCCGAAAACTGCGCGAGGAGGGATGCGAATTCCGTAGTCATATCGACGGTTCCAAGCATATCTTCACCCCTGAGAACGTGATGGATACCGAGCGCATCATTGGTGCAGACATCATGATGGCGCTCGACGAGTGTCCTCCAGGCGAAAGTGATTATCAGTATGCCAAGAACTCCCTGGGACTGACCCAGCGCTGGCTCGACCGTTGTATCAAGCGTTTCAACGAGACCGAACCACTCTACGGTCATCGTCAGACCCTCTTCCCTATCGTTCAGGGCTGTAAGTATAAGGACCTCCGACAGGATGCCGCCAAACATGTGGTCGATCGTCTGGGTATGCTTAATGATGGTGGAGGCGCCTCTATCGGTGGACTGGCTGTTGGAGAACCTACCGAGGTGATGTACGAGATGATAGAGGTGGTCAACGATATCCTGCCAAAGGATCGTCCCCGCTATCTGATGGGCGTGGGCACACCCCAGAATATCCTGGAGGCTATTGAACGCGGTGTGGATATGTTCGACTGCGTGATGCCTACCCGTAATGGTCGTAACGCGATGCTCTTCACCTATCAGGGCACAATGAACCTCCGTAATAAGAAGTGGGAACAGGATTTCTCGCCTATCGATCCCGATGGTTGCGACATTGACCGTCTGCACACCAAGGCCTACCTGCACCACCTCTTCAAGGCGCAGGAACTGTTAGCCCTCCAGATAGCAAGTATCCATAACCTGGCGTTCTATCTACGACTGGTCACCGATGCCCGTCAGCATATTGAGCAGGGCGACTTCACCCAATGGAAACGTTCCGTTATTAATGATTTAGGTCGCAGAATATGAAGCATCTATTGGCACGTATCTTCCCGCGACTGGATCGCTATATTATCAGTAAGTTTATAGGTACTTATATCTATTCTATCATACTGATAATCAGCATCAGTATAGTATTCGACTTCAACGAGAACTTAAACAAGTTTGCTACGTATCATGCACCTTGGACAGCTATCGTTTTCGACTACTATGCCAACTTCGTGCCATACTTTGCCAACCTCTTCTCGCCCCTCTTTGTCTTTATTGCCGTCATCTTCTTCACATCGAAGTTGGCCGGCAATTCTGAGATTATAGCCATGCTCTCGGCAGGTGCCAGTTTCAAGCGCCTGTTGCGCCCCTATATGTTCTCTGCGGCGCTGATTGCCGCCCTGAACTTCTACCTGGGAGCCTATATTATTCCTCATGGCAACGTGGTGCGACTGAATTTTGAGACGCAGTATAAGAACAAGCGTCGCGTCACATCGGCCAATAATGTGCAGTTGCAGGTGGCCCCGGATGTCATTGCCTACTTGCAGCAATACGACAACACCACCCGTCGCGGCTATGGCTTCTCGCTCGACTATTTCGAGGATAAGAAACTGGTGAGTCACATGACGGCCAACGTGATTCAGTATGACACCATCTCTGATTCCAGATACCACTGGAAAGCCCTGAACTACAAGATACGTACGTTGAAAGGGCTGCGCGAAAAGATACAGACGGGCACAGAACTTGACACGATGATTATGATGGAGCCGATGGACTTGGTGTTCAGTAAGGGTCAGCAGGAGACATTCACCTCGCCCGAGCTGAAACGCTATATCTCCAAACAGCAGGAGCGCGGCTCTCAGAACGTGATACAATATGAGGTGGAGTATCATAAGCGCATAGCCACCTCGTTTGCATCCTTTATCCTCACCTTGATAGGTGCCTCTCTCTCTGCCCGCAAGCGCAAGGGCGGTATGGGACTCTCTCTGGGTATTGGTTTGGCTCTGTCGTTCTCGTATATCCTCTTACAGACCATCAGCGCCACCTTTGCCATCAATGCCGGTTTGCCTGCAATATTGGCAGCATGGATACCTAATATGATATTTGCCGTCATAGCTTATTTCTGCTATCGACTGGCACCGGATTAAGGAAGGTAAAAGGTAATAGTGAAAAGTGAATAATTTGCTACCGCTAAGAAGTATTTATGACATTTGAAGAAACATATCTGAACGATAATATCCTCGATGCACTGTATGACATGCACTTCGAGGAAATGACACCCATTCAGGAGCGATGCATCCCCGAAATCCTTGATGGTCACGACGTATTGGGCGTAGCTCAGACGGGTACTGGTAAGACAGCCGCCTATCTGTTGCCTATCCTCTCCATGCTCGATGACGGTGGATTTCCCGAGGATGCCATCAACTGTATTGTGATGTCGCCCACCCGCGAACTGGCCCAGCAGATAGATCAGTCAATGGAGGGTTTTTCTTATTACCTAGAGAATGTGAGCAGCATTGCTGTCTATGGTGGTAATGATGGTTCGCGCTTCGATCAGGAGATCAAGAGTCTGCGTGGCGGTGCCCCCGTGGTCATTGCCACACCGGGCCGTCTGCTCAGTCACCTGAAGGTGGGCAACCTCGACCTCTCGCGTACCTCTTTCTTTGTATTAGACGAGGCCGACCGCATGCTTGACATGGGATTCATGGAGGACATCCTGCAAATCAACAAGTTGCTCCCCGACACTTGTCAGAAGGTGATGTTCTCTGCCACCATGCCCGACAAGATTCGCGAGTTGGCAGTATCACTGCTGAAGAATCCCGTGGAGGTGAAGCTCAAGGTGAGTCGTCCTGCCGAGAAGATTCATCAGATGGCGTATATCTGCTACGAACCCCAGAAGGTGCGAATCATCGAGGACATCTTCAAGAAGGGCGACCTGAAGCGAGTTATCATCTTCTGTGGCAAGAAAGACAAGGTGAAGGATATCAACCGCACCCTTCAGAAGATGAAGATCAACTGTGCTGCGATGCACTCGGACCTCACCCAGCAGGAACGCGACGATGTGATGTATCGCTTCAAGGCCGGACAGGTGGATGTGCTGGTGGCAACCGACATTGTGGCACGTGGCATCGACATCGACGATATCGGTATGGTGATCAATTACGACGTGCCTCATGATAGCGAGGACTACGTACACCGTATCGGACGTACGGCACGTGCCGCCCGCGATGGTGAGGCTATCACCTTTGTGAGCGATGCCGATTTCCGCTTCTTCAAGCCCATAGAGCATTTCCTCCAGAAGGAAATTGAAAAACTCCCATT
>JAEEGL010283269.1_pt1 | contig 12377 bp, 15 predicted proteins | sample 9134231 | NCBI WGS metagenome assembly JAEEGL01 (sample SAMN16246548, study PRJNA631951) | gut metagenome | biome: gut microbiome; feature: rumen; material: fiber-attached | host: Bos | place: Iran: Karaj | collected 2018-10 | reverse complement strand
TCTAGTAACAATGTTAGTTTGTTCTTCTTGATAATAATTAGCAACTTGTTCCATCATAGGTCCTAATCTACCTGTCTTCTCACCAGTAACTAACATTTCATAAGCAACATCCGGAAAAGCCCAATGCCCTTCAAATGCTTTAGATAAACCTACACCATTAGCTAGATTATCAATAGACTTATTAATAATATCACGATATATCTCATTATTACTAATCTTACCCAAAATATCCATACTATCAGTAATAAATACATCATGCTTAATTAAAGTAGCAAATGTACTAGTAAACATAACTATTTGATTATATTTAACGATATCACTTACAACAGGAATATGTAATACTAACCATTGCAAACCATATTTAACAGAATATACATTCTTATATAATAAAATCATGACTATTATAAAAACAATAAAACCTAAAGCAATATATAAAATATTTTTAGATAAGAAATCACTAACATTCATAACTATTCTAGTAATTGCAGGTAATTCACCACCAGTAGCATCATACATACTAGTAAATGATGGAACTACCCATAAAATAACGAATGTTAAAACAGCTAAAGCAAAAACAAGTAAAACAGATGGATAAGTCATAGCATTTTTAATCTGCTTAGCATTAGAGTCTGCTCTCTTATAATATAAAGCCATCTCATCCAAAACCTCAGTTAAATTACCAGTTAATTCAGATGTTCTTAACATATTAATTAACATCTTAGGAAAAATATTTCCTTGTTTCGCTAGTGCATCACTAAAAGTAACACCTCTATTTAATTCATAAACTATTTTACTATATAATACCTTTCTAGATTTTTTCTTATTCTGTCTACTAAGAATCTGCATAGATTCAGTCAATGGAATACCAGCCTTAATATAAGTAGATAACTGAGTTAAAAAGAAATTTAAGTCTTTATTAGACATCCTTCTAGATAAATTTCCTAAACCAATAGAAACACCACTAGAAAGTTTTTCTTCATTAATTTGTAATATTTCATATTGTTGGCTAGCTAAGAAATTTTCTACTTCCATTTTACTAACAGCATCTAAAACATCTTCAATTACTTTACCCTCCTTAGTTCTAACCTTATACTTATATCTAGTAACATTAACCTTTTCCTTACCACTATCCTTGTTAGCCTGATTAGGATCTACAGGATTGGGATTAATAGTATTACCATATGCATTAATTTGATTATTACTATTATTCATCTGATTATTATTCATTTGATTAGGATTAATATTATTTTGATTATTATTAACTTGGTTATTATTCATAAAATCACCCTTTTCTACTCATATAATCATTTTATCACATAAACAAAAAAAATTAAACATTTTTCTATTATTTCTCATATATTATTTTAGGAAGGTGTAAAAATGTACCCAAATAATTTCTATATACCAAATTATTCTACCCCATTTATGCCAATAACTACCCCAAGATTAGGACTACTAAGTAGAATTGGAAATACTATAAAATCAGTGAATTGGAGTAATCTATTAAATGGTGCTGATAGAACATTAGGATTAGTTAATCAAACAATACCCTTAGTAAGAGAAGCTAAACCAATGTTCTCCAATATGAAATCAATGGTCAAATTAGCTAAAGCATTTAGAAATGAAACATCACCACAAAGAAATAACATTCAAAGAAATAATATAATAAATGAACAAGCAAATAATAATTCAATAAAATTCTTCGTATAAAAAAAATCAAGGTTTATTCCTTGATTTTATAAAGCATAATTTTAATCAATAGGACAATTTAAAACCACATTTTCCCCCGTTACATATTTTCTTATAATGGTAGAATCACTTGTTTGAACTTGTCCATTACTATTAACATCACCAAGCAAATTAGTTCGCGCTGATTGAAATTGAGAATTAAAAGCAAATTCATAAAGAACTAACGCAGCATCATCTTCGGTTACAGTTCCGTCCCCAGTAGTATCACCACAAACAAGATTTTGATCTATTTTAGCATGCCATTCTAATTTAAAATTAAGATCACTTAATGGATCATCATTAACATCACCATAATTAGTATGCGTATAATCTTCATCTATCCAAATATATACATAATATGGAGTTGTCACTTCACTTACCATATTAGGGTTTGCCGCAATAGATATCATAGGTAAACTCCATACAGTATATTCTTCGTTATCTTCTGTATACCTATAATTAAACAATGGAAATATATTGCCATATAATGAATGATTTATCATATTAGATATAGTTTTTACATTATTAGAACAACTAAATTCCATATATTCAAAAGTACCAAATGATACAACATCATCAGAACAAGAACTAGAATTTGTAGTTATAGCCCAATGCATATGGGATAATTCTGTATCAGTAAGATTAGTACTGCAAGCAAGACCAGATAATTCTGTTAAATCTAATTGTGCTTCCACTAAAGCAACCTTATTAGTTCCATTCTTATAAGTTACAGAAACTGTTCTTTGTAATGTACCAGAGCTCATACAAATCGAAGTAGGTAATAATGTTACATCTTCATTACTAATTGCTTCACCGCCATTAATTCTTGCATACAAATCTCCACTACTGCCAGAAACAGTTAAAGCTATGTTAGATTCATTGCTTCTAACTGTACCCCATGTCCAATAAGCATAAGTAACTCCTACCACAAGTAGTGCAATAATAATTACTATTGATATATATATAAATATTTTATTATTTTTATTCATTAAATCACCAGCTTTTTAATTAATCATATTAAATCAATGTCACATATCTACTAGATAAAGAAAGACTAGCATAATTACCTATCAGGATCACTTTGGATAGCACTAGCATGTATATATCCACTAAAAGTTAAACCCAAATAATCATTTGTTACACATTCACCATCTAGCCATAAATATATTCTATACTCAGGAGTATTTAATTGGCTGCGACTCTGCAATTCTCCTTGATACATAATTACATCCCCATTGGAATTCACTGCAGACTGATTCACCACTCCAATTGATTCAAAATTTGACAATACATCATTAGGATTTACAAGCACATTAAAAGCAGAATATAATGCAATATATCTAATACAACCGGATGATACTAATGTATCATTATCAGGAGTATCATTAATATGAAGCTTTAAAAATAATGTTCCCTCAACATTTCCCCTATAAGCTTTACCAGATCTAGCTTCCCCACCTGCTAAATCAAAATCCTGTGAAGTAGCATCACTAGATAATATAGGCAATTTAGTAACATCTGACCCATTAGTATAAGTAACCACAAAATTTAAGGTTTTAGTATTATATGCACCATTAGTAACATTAGCAGTATAAGTAAACCAAGCAAAAGTAGCTCCTATTACCAATATGGCAAAAAATACTACACCGATTATTGTACCAATAAGTTTTCTATTTTTATCGTTCATAATTGATACCTCCACATTCATTATAACTACCTATTAGGATCACTTTGGATAGCACTTGCGTGTATATAACCATTAAAAATCTTTCCATCAACTTCATTAGTTACTAATTCATTATCATACCATAAATATATTCTATATATAGGTCTTCCTAACGCTAGTGAATTTAGATCAGCCTTCAATACCGCACTATATAAAGAAATATCTCTGTTAGAATCCATATCAGAAGCTGTTAATATTCCTTTTTGACTATAATTATTGTCAAAGCTTTTCAATACCATACTTGAATTATTATAGGAATCTAATAATGTAGAATTTTCATACATTACAAGATATCTAATACATTCTGCTCCTAATAGAATAGCATTATCAGGAGTATCTTCTACATGAAGTTTTAAAGTCAAAATTCCATCTACATTAGCAGAATCTTTATATGCACTACCGCTTATTATACTACTACTAGGATAATCACCAAAAGTAGCATCAGGAGATAATATTGGTAAATCAGTAACATCATCATCACCAGTATAAGTAACTACAAAATGTGTTGTACCAACATTATATACTCCATTATTAACATTAGCCGTATATGTAAGCCAAGCAAAAGTAGCTCCAGCAATTAGTATAACAAAAAATATTACACCAATTATTGTACCAATGAGTTTTTTATTATTGCTTTCACTCATAATTGATACCTCCGTATATTCATTATACTTATATCATAACATATTTTATATTTTTTTCAAATATGTTACATTTTTTTTAAAACGAAATATTTGCAATCAGAAGCACAATATTTTTTTAAATAATTATCTAAATTATTAAAATTATTAATATTCTTAACTTTTTTATTACCTGAATCATAAAAACCTTTAAGTCTCAATTTACCATAAGCTATATCTCCTACTATATAGTCATAGTCATAGAAATAATCTGTATACTTATTAGTAAATTCTTCATTATCATAAGCATCTTTATAATTCTTAATTAATTCATATTTCTTACCTTCTATTTCAATCATTATAAACCTCCCTATTTAACTGGAAATGCACTTTTAATTTGATTATATTTATAAGTACTACTTCTTACATTCCAAGTAAGAACTCCTCCTTTAAGTCCAGCATCTTCTAAACCTTTTATTTGATCTTTAATCTTACTAGCATCATACGTAACTGTAGGATTCCAATAAGGTGTATCATAAGCTGTAATCCATGTCCTAGGTATAGCTGGGGTAGGAATTTCCTTTTGTCTAGTAGCACTTAAAGAACCCCAATTATACATTGTTTGATATGGATTAGTCCAATATGAAGAATTATTCCTATCAAAATGATCTGTATAAGGCATTGAACTAATAACATCTACTATATTAGATATAGCAGGCCAATATTGTCCATATGCTGTAACATATGTACCAGAACATTCTCCAAATACATCAACTGAAAAATATGCTCCAACATTATGTATTTGATCAGCAGCATAAAAGATAAAGTTTTGAACTGCTTCTGCTTTTTCTTCATTATACTTATTTTTAAAATCAGTACTAGAAGACCTTGACATATTAAAGGAATCTTCTGGAAATCTAACATAATCAAATTGAATTTCATTAAAGCCCATTTCCTTAACAGCCTCTCTTGCTAACATAACATTATATTCCCAAGCACCCCTGCTATAAGCAGATGGCCACTGACGATATGATGCATTAGTAGAAATACAATCCTCTGGATGATCCTTGCCATAATGTTCATCATTAAATACAACTATTCTACCAATAACATAGTATCCAGCATCTTTGATTTTTTTAATTAAAGTTCTGTATTCATCCATACTTCTTAATGCATTTTTATAAGCAGTAGGACTATAAGTTTTAGCAACTTCTGATTCATAAGCTAAAACACCATCTTTAATATCTACTACCATAGAATTAATGCCAGTATCTTTAGCTAAATTAATATATTCTTGAGCATCTGAAACAGCAGCACCATTTAAATAAATAGTATATGCCTCTTTAAGTAACTTATTATCTTCAAATTCTGGTTTTTCATATGGATAATAATCTAATGTACTAGCTTTACCACCATATAATTCATAATAATATTTTCTATCTTTATGAGTATCATATACTCCATTTTCATTATAAACTTCTTTTGCTTTTTCTTCTGTATCTACCAAATATTTAGAATAAACATAACCTTCTATGTCGTTATATTTAATTTTATACATATTGACACTACCATCTTCTTTTATATAGTCATAATCTAATATATCTAACTTATTACCTTTCTTAACAAAAGATAAAATATATGGATTCTCATTATCTTTATATATTGTCGAAGAAGTTCTAACATATTTTTCTTTTTCTAAAACACTTCCTTTTTTAGTATCAACAATATTAAAACTATCAACAAAATATTCCATATCTTCATATTTAATTTTTATATATTTCTTATCTTCTACTTCTATAGTCTTATCATTAGAAATAACTTCAATTCCTCTAGTAACTTCCTTTTCTTCTTTTAACTTATTATCTTCATAACTATATAATTTTACTAGAGTATTATCAGAAGCTAAAAAATACTTCTTAGAAACTATTTTAGTAGTCATCATAATTAATTTATAAGTAACAAAAACAGCTAACAACAATAATACTAAAGCTATTATTATTCTTCCTATTTTTATCTTTACCTTTTTCTTTCTTCTACTAGACATATTATCACCATAAATAGTATAACATATTTTTTAAATTTTTAGATACTTATATTGTATTTTTTTTTAATTTTGATATAATCAACTTATGGTGACAATATGAAATTAATCTATCAAAACAAAAAAATAGATATTTATGAATGTAAGACTTTCTTTCGAAGATTAAAAGGTTTTATGGGTAAAAAAAACATTAACTATGCCATATGCTTTAATAGATGTAATAGTATTCATACATTCTTCATGAAAGAAAATATTGATGTAATAATGTGTGATAAAGATAATAACATATTATATTTTTATAAAAATTTACCTAAAAATAAAATAATTTTACCAAAAAAAAATGTCTATAAAGTAATAGAAACACCAAATAATTATTTTAATATAAAAATAAATACAAAGATAAGGATGGAATAAAAATGAAAATAGCTATATTAGGATGTGGAGCTTATGGATTAGCATTGTCAGAAATGTTTAGTCAAAATGACTGTGAAATAACCATGTGGACAAAGTTTGAAGCTGAATTAGAAGACATAAAGAAGAATAAAACTAATACTAAAGTATTACCAAATTTCAAAATAAATAAAAATATAAAAATAACTACTTCTTTAGAGGAAGCAATTAAAGGTAAAAATTTAATAGTTATAGCAATACCGGTTAAATTTGTAACAAACACAATTATAGAACTTAAAAAATATATTAAAAAAACACAACATATTTGTATAGCAAGTAAAGGAATAGAACAAGGAAGTTTGCTATTTATTAATAATATAGTAAAAAAACATATTCATACTAAAAGAATAGCTGTCATTTCTGGAGGGTCATTCGCAGTTGATATGATATGTCATGTTCCAATAGGACTAAGTCTAGCTACTAAAAATAATAGTACTAAAAAACTAATAATTAAGACATTACAAAATAAATATTTAAGATTAGAACCTACTAAAGATGTGTTTGGAACAGAAATGTATGGAGCTATAAAGAATGTTATAGCTATTGCATCAGGTATGATAGATGGTATGGAATTACCAGAATCAACTAAATGTATGTTTATAACCAAAGCATTAAATGATGTCATGAATTTAATTTACTATCTTGGAGGAAATAAAGGTACCATTTTATCTTATGCTGGTATTGGTGATTTACTTCTTACATGTACATCTACTAAAAGTAGAAACTATTCTTTAGGAAGATTATATGGAGAAAGAAAAAGTAAAAAGGAAATAGAAGATTATATTAATAATACTACTATTGAAGGATTATATACTCTAACTTCTATCCATGATATGATAGAAAAAAAAGAAGTAAAAATGCCTATTATTGATTTAATATATGATATTATTTATAACAATAAGGACATTAATTTATTATTAGACTACTTAACTAAGTAGTTTTTTTTATATCCTAATAACATTTTGCAATTTTCTAATAACTTTCTTTTCTATTCTGGAAATATAAGATTGGCTAATACCAAGTTTTTCTGCAACATCTTTCTGTGTCATCTCTTCATAACCATTAAGTCCATATCTAAGTTCAATTATTTCCTTATCTCTTTTACTTAATTTTTCAATTTCTCTTTTCATAATTTTTCTATTTAATTCTTCATCTAATCCTCTTGTAACAATATCAGCATCAGTTCCTAATATATCTTCTAAATGAAGCTCATTCCCTTCACTATCAAAAGATAAATTATCTTCAAAACTAACTTCTCCTTTTCTTCTCTTACTCTTTCTTAAATACATTAATATTTCATTATCTATACATCTAGAAGCGTAAGTAGCTAATTTAATATTTTTATCTAATTTATAAGTATTAACCCCTTTTATTAAACCTATAGTACCTATAGATACTAAATCCTCTAAATCAGTACCCGTTGAATCATATTTCTTAGCTAAAAATACTACCAATCTTAAATTATGCTCTATTAAAATATTTCTAGCTTCTATATCTCCTTCCATACTTCTTAAAACATAGTTATTTTCTTCTTCTCTTCTTAGTGGTTCTGGTAAAATATCAGAACTACCTAAAAATAACAATATATTTAATTTCCTTCTTATGTAATTAATTATCTTTCTTATCATATTATATCCTTTCTAATAATTTACTATTGAGTATTAAATCACAATCACATAGTATTGTATTACCAACTAAAGCTACTAAACATTTCTTCTTACATATATTATCATTTATATAAATATTATCAGGTCTAAAACATTTAAGTAATGAACTTCCATTTACTGTATAATATGGCACAAGAATATATTTATCAATAGTCTGTTTTAACAGATTATTATTGAGTAAAATAACTGGATAACCTCGATATGGATCTATAATTTTATTCCCAGTATCTAAAAAACCAATGCAAGATATCACTTCATTTTTATAATGTATGCTAACTTGATAATAACTAGAATTATTTTCTTTTAAATTTAATAATAATTTATAATATATTCTATTAAAAAATATAGATAATATTATAAGTATTAATATATTCAATAATGGATTATTAATTCTTAAATTAAACATATATAATGAACCACCTAATAAAACAGAAACCAAATACATATAAATAATATTTTTAATAGTATAAATAATACTCTTATATCCAAATACTATCACAGATATAATAAAAGAAAAAACAATAAAGAATAAAGTATTAACTAGAAATATATTACAAATCAAATATATCAAAGTAGGAATAATTCCTAATATAGATGCAATAATTATATACTTAATTTTAACTTTTCTTTTTAAAATAAAAGAAGTTATATATATAACATTAATATTCATTAAAAAATTAAATATCATAATCAAATCTAAGTACATTATCATCACCACTATGATTATATAAGCAATAATTAAAATATAATGTCAAAAAAAATAAACTAACTAAAGTTTATTTTTTTCTTTTCAAAGAATAAGTTTTTTCTTTTCCAAATGCACTATCTTCTATCAAACTAAAATATTCTTCATAATTTATCTTAGAATGAAAAGCAAAAGGATTAACATAATTAATGTCCTCACCTTGAATACTATAAATAGAATCAAAATCAAAAATCATATCATTATGATTATAACAATCCATACATATATAACCAAGATAAGAAGCAAATCTAAAAGTCCCTTCAATTTCATGAATAACAAGTTCCCCATTATCGTCTTTACCTAAAAAATTAACTGTTACTTCCTTATTCCTACTATTTTCAAAATAACCATATATACCACCACTTTTTTTAACATCCTGAATAAGTTCTCTAATATCATTTAAACTAGTATCCAATTGATTAATACAAAACTCATCATCTAAATTGGTTTTAAAATATGCACCATCTTCTTTTATTTCTTTTGTACCATTATAAATAACTGAAGAAATAGGTTTATTCTTACCAATCATTCTTTTACGATAAAACTCTAAACATATAGTATCCTCAGAATTATCATTCAAATTAATATTTCCTTTTGGAACTTTTTCTGTTTTAAACCCATAACTACCATCTTTAGCATATTTTGTTACATCCATATAGTATTTCATACAATCCTCTCCAATAATTAAATATATTTTATAACACATCTGTTTCAAAATCAAGAAAAAAAGGAAACTAATTATTAGTTCCCAATCTATATAAAACGCAATACTATTGCGACATAATATATTATATGTCTTATGTTAAAAAATATTTACTAATTATTACTATGATTAAAATCACATGTAATAATTGAAATTAAAATAAGGAAAAGAATTAACTATTTTCTGTGCAATTTCTTTACCTTCCATTTTTTTAACAATTTTTGATAAACATCTATTACAAAATCATCCTGCAATGTCATCCCAGTTTTTAAATTCCTTGTACATCTTCCATTACCGCATGGTGAAAATGCTATAACATGAGATTTATCTTTTCTATCTATTATTTTATCAAGTGGTTTTATACATTTTAGTTTTATCTCACTTTTATCATAAATAATAGTCAAATAACTAACATTATTTCTACTCCATTTATCATCTGGATTATAATAACAATCACTATACCAAACTAACTTATCTTTGTCTTTATAACTTTTCAATACTTCACTATCATAAATCATATATTGCTGTAACATTAATTTTTTTATCAATTCAAATAGTTCCATATCTTGAGTTAAAATTATCTCATTACTATCCTTAAAATACCATATATATTCATCAGCAAAACAATCTATATACATTACTATTTCATCTGTTTCTTCATTCAAAAATTCTATTTTACTCCCATTTATTATTTCTTTCATAAAATCGCTTCCAAAAAAAATTATATCATATAATTTAGCTATCTTTTAACTTTTTATTTTCTGCTTTAAAATTATTAACTAAATTAATAGCCTCTCCCATATGATCGTAATCGCCATGTAGTGACATAAGTTTATGCATACGAATTATGGCAACAAAAAAACAGATAATACTGTCTACTACTATCTGTCTTCTATACTTAACAACGTTATCAATTCTCGCTTAATACTATATATATCTTCATAGAAAAATTCTAACATCTCATCTTCTGTAATTTTTGGTTGCTCATTGATATCATAATTTTTAACATTTAGGATAGAAGGTAATTTTAATTGTTCTTCTTTCATTTTAATTAATGATGCAATATATAACAATTCATTACTTATTTGATTTCTTTTTTCTATTGTATTTAAGTTACTAAAATCATTTTTAAATTCATCAATCATTATCTTTTTAATCCTCCTTCTTCCAATTCTACATCTGAAGTTAATTCCTGATTATTAGTCATTGAAGCAATTTGTTGTTGTCTTGTTGAATTATCAATTTGTTCTTGTTTTTTTCTTGATTCAAGCAATCTTTTTTTGCCTTCCTCCCAGTCCTTTTTATATGCTTCAACAATTTGCTCAGAGCTTGTATATTTTGAACCATCTATTTCAAAATTATTAAATTTACAAATATATCTTTGCCCACACATTGCTTTAGCAACATCTTCTATACTCATGCCTGGTAATACTTCAACTATTGTCATAGAATTATTTCTAGCATAATCATTCTCGCGTGTTGCTTGAACATTAGCAACAATTGGTACAATTTCTTTTTCACTAATTTCTTGCGGTACAGATGTACTTGATGGATTAGTAGTTTGCTGATCATTATGTCTTCTTTGTGTTTCTACATAATTGCTATATTCAAGAGAAGTTTTTTTGGAAATATCTCTAATTATTGGTTCTATACTTTCCGGAGTTCCTGATATACCGACACTATTTTCTACCCAAGGTTTGGCTTCATCCTTATCCCAATATAATTCAGAATAATTAGGATTTGTTGTTGCGACGAATAATTCTTTTTTATTATTATTGACTGAATATTGAACTTCTAAATAATCATTGGGAACTCTATGCCCTGTCATAGCCGCGATAGTAGTTTGCATATCAGTTGTTAGTGAATCAAACCCTATGTCTAATCCATTAGAAAGCTGCATTAACATATCCCTAAAAAATTGTTCTCCCATATTTTTAGGTACTCTAATATCAAACTTTGATATTATTCCAGGTTGATTTACAAAAGTCATATTAACGCTGTTTAAATTATAGTAACGATTTATTATTTTAATAATCTCTTTTATATTTCTTTCACTTAATTCAAATTGTAAAAAGGCCATATCAGTATCTTTATGTCCAATACAACTTGCTTGAGTAATTATATTATTTTTTAAACAATATAATAGTAATTCTTCAAGAGCTTTGCTACCCTCAGACCATTCTTTTGCCGCTTTTTCGTAATCGCCAGCTGATATTTTACTAACATCTACTACATGACCATTATTGTAATTTTGCATTAACAACACCACCTATCATATATATTATATCACACTAATTCATATTCTCGAACAACAATCCTTTCATCTGAACAATATTCTATTACAAATCTATTTTCTCTCTTACAGATTAAAATCCCCATAGTAGTATTGTTACTTATTTCTTTTACATTTTTATCTATGTAATTCATATACTTTTGAACTTGTGATATATATTCAGCTTTAAACTCAGTTACTTTTAATTCGATTACAACATAACAATTAAACTTTATATTAAATAATAGTAAATCTATATAATGATTTCTATCACCTATTTTGATTTTATATTCGCTTCCTATAAAACTAAATGAATTACCAAGTTCGTTCATAAAATATTCAATATCTTCCAAGATGAAATTGGTGAAGGCGGGCGCAGAAGCAAGAGTAGTATGGGTTTTGGTGCTTATGATGGTGGGGGGGGG
>JAEEGL016609765.1_pt1 | contig 12378 bp, 9 predicted proteins | sample 9134231 | NCBI WGS metagenome assembly JAEEGL01 (sample SAMN16246548, study PRJNA631951) | gut metagenome | biome: gut microbiome; feature: rumen; material: fiber-attached | host: Bos | place: Iran: Karaj | collected 2018-10 | reverse complement strand
GCACGTTTTCCGTCAACACCGTAGTATCCCCTGCTGCAGATTGCGAGGGTTTCTTCAAGTATCTGAATATTCTTTTTTCTGTCATTCATCATTCAAATCCTCCCCCAAATTATCAATGTAATTTTATCACACGCGTCAATATAAATTGGGGAGTTTTTTAGGCAGCAAAAGGCGTTATTTATCCATTTTCGCGATCAGATGCATGACGATATGGAAAGCCCTCGAGAACCCTCCCGAATAGTCCGCTTTCTCGAGCGCCGCGGAGATCAGCATCGGGTCGTCCGTGCCTATTACGTCAACGCCGCAGCTTACGAGATACTGTACCGTATCATCCTTATCAACCGTCCAGCAGAATACCTTCACACCCTTAGCGTGCATATTGCGCACGAGTTCCGGTGTTACGTAAGTCTCTTCGATGGTTATGTTATCCGTGTAAGGAATATCGTTGAGATCACCGACAGCGATCGCCATGCAGTATCCCTTGGTTATGGTCGGATCGAGTTCCATTACGCGCTGAAGCCTTCTTGCGTCCTGCGCGATGACCATGACGTTATCGTGCATTCCCGTATCGTTGATGACCTTGAGGACATTCTCTTCAAAGTTCTTGTCGAGCGGGTGTCCCTTAAGCTCGACCTGGACATTCATATCATTCTCTTTGGCGAGCTTAAGCGCTTCTTCAAGCTTGGGAACAGATACATCCGTATAATCCCCGGGCATCCACGAACCGAATTTGCATGCGGAGAGCTCGGCAAACGTGTGGTCGTGAATTGAGTAATTGATACCGGTCACTCTCTTTATCGTCGAATCGTGATTGCATATGATGACGCCGTCTTTGGTCTGGTGGACGTCAAGCTCTATCCACTTGAGGTTCTCGCTCGCGGCTAGTTCAAATGCCGGCATCGTGTTCTCGGGCGCATTAACGTTGTCGCCTCTGTGCGCGCAGACGAGCGGTCTGCCGACTTCTTCAAACAGATAAGAATACCTGTAAGCGAAGATCCCGAGCACGCCGAGAGATACTGCGATAATGGCTGCAACTGTAATAGCCGAGCGTCTGAAAGAATATTCCTTGACCTTGATAAAATCAGAGGACAATGTGTACAGTTCGCTCTTTTCGCGCACGTATCTGTAGAACAGAACGGTGAGCGCCGCGTTGTTGATCGCGGGCGAGATAAAGCTCTTTAAGATCTGTCTCAGAACGTAAGTATAAGTTCCTACGGATTCGGTCTTGTCGATAAAGCTCGTGTTGCCTTTGAGCCAGCTGACAACCTCTTTGAAGTTAACGACCACGATCGAAGCTACCGAATTGATGGTGAAATTGAGCATTATGGTCAGCAGCAGCATTGAGAAAAGCGTCTCAAAGAAATGCCCCTTTTCGAGCTTTCTCGATCTCCTGCAGCTCCTGAAAAGCGACTCCCTCTGGAGCACGAAGCTGTTGATGGAGAAGATATAGACCGTCAGGAAGATGATAAGGATAAAGTAGATGATGTTATACAAAAGATTCAGTCCGCTCGTGTAATCGATCGTCTGGTTGATAAAGCCCGGCAGAATGAGCTTGAACGTCGAAGATGACAGCGGCAGGAGCTTGGTAAGCGGGAACAGGATCAGGATGAAGAGTATCAGGAGCCAGTTCTTCGGGTGAAGAGCTTTTCTGCAGGCCCTGAAACCCGCTCTGAACATGCATGTCAGGTTGGTCTCGCGTCCCGTTCTTCCGACGGAGAAAGTGTGAAGAAGTCCTGCGATCTGGAACAGGGACATCAACGTCACTATGACCGCGAAAAGGATCATCATTATCATCGACAGAGGATTTAACAGAACCTGTCTTAAGTTGCTCGGAGCGATGTAAGTTACGCCGTTGACCTTCATCATACCCCAGATAACTGCTTTCTTAAGGACAGATGTGGATACCGCGGTAAAGATCGTGCAGAACAAAATAAACAGCGTACCTTCAATGTAATCGCGCTTGAAAAGGCTCAGCACTTCCCTGATGAACTGGCCGAACCCCTGGAAGAACCTGATAAACTTGCTCTTTCCTATCGATCCGTAATGCGCGAGCGTGGGTATCCTGGAAAGGAACCCCGTGTACTGCTTCTCTTCTGTTTTATTCTCCGAATCACCCATAAATACCTTCCCTGCAGGCTATATAAACAACATTCCGATAAGATGCACGATAAATGCGAAGATCCATGCGACAACGCACTGGAACACCACCGTTATGAGCGCGAATTTCCATCCGCGTTCACGCTTGACTGCGGCAACCGCGGCAACGCACGGAGTATACAGCAGGCAGAACACCAGCAGAGCCAGCGCGTCCACAATACTGAGCGCCGCATTAAGAGAACCTACGCTTCCGTAAAGGACCGAAAGCATTGATACAATGCTCTCTTTCGCGAGGAATCCCGCGATAAGCGACGTGACTATCCTCCAGTCGCCGAGTCCCAAAGGCGCGAAGACCGGAGCAACCAAGCCCGCGATCGTGGCAAGTATGCTGTGATCGGTATCGGCGACCATGTTGAATCTGAAATCGAAAGTCTTTAGGAACCACACGACTATCGTTCCGATGAAGATGACCGTGAAAGCCCTGGACAAAAAGTCTTTTGCCTTATCCCACATCAACCTTGCAACGTTCTTGATGCCGGGCATCCTGTAGTTCGGGAGCTCCATTACGAAAGGAACGGCCTCTCCCTTGAAAACAGTGTTTTTCGACAGGAACGCCACCAATATCGCTATAAGCACTCCGAGGAAATAAAGTCCCGTCATTATAAAACCCGCATACTTCGGGAAGAACGCGGCGCATATGAATGCGTAGATAGGCGTTTTCGCAGAGCAGCTCATAAACGGAATAAGGAGCGTGGTCATGCGGCGGTCCCTCGTAGAAGGAAGCGTCCTCGTGGACATCGCGGCGGGGACAGAACATCCGAATCCGATAAGGAGCGGAACAATGCTGCGTCCCGAAAGTCCTATCTTACGCAGGAGCTTATCCATCACGAAAGCCACGCGCGCCATGTATCCGCTGTCTTCCAGTATCGAAAGGAAGAAGAACATGACTACGATTATCGGCACAAACGACACGACCGTTCCGACGCCGTTGAAGATAGCGTCTATCACAAGGGAATGAATAGGCGCCGCGACATTTGCCGCAGTGAGCGCACCGTCGACCTTTTCGGTAACGAACCCGATCCCCTGCTCAAGGAGATCCTGCAGGAACGAACCTATAACATTAAACGTCAGCAGGAATACAGCTCCCATTATCACTATGAACAGCGGTATCGCCGTAAACTTGCCGGTAAGTATCTTATCTATCTTTCTCGAGCGCTCGTGCTCCTTGCTCTCATGAGGCTTGATCACGGTCTCGGCGCAAAATCTCTTTATGAAGCCGAAACGCATATCCGCGATAGCAGCGGCACGGTCTAAGCCTCTTTCCTTCTCCATCTGGCCAACGATATGACCGAGCATATCAAGCTCGTTATCGTCCAGGTCGAGCGCCTTTTCGACGAGCGGGTCGCCTTCGATCAGCTTGCTCGCGGCAAACCTTACGGGGATCTTCGCTCTGTGGCAGTGATCCTCGATCAGGTGCATGACGCCGTGGATAGCCCTGTGGACCGCGCCTCCGTCGGCCGTACCATCGCAGAAATCCACCCTCTGTGGCTTCTCGTCATAAGCAGCAACGTGAATGGCATGAGTTATAAGTTCTTCGATACCTTCATTTTTCGCTGCCGAGATCGGAACGACAGGAATCTGAAGGAGTTCCTCCATCTCGTTGATCCTGACCGAACCGCCGTTGCCGCGGAGCTCGTCCATCATGTTGACGGCAAGGACCATCGGGATCCCGAGTCCCATCAGCTGCAGCGTCAGATAAAGGTTACGCTCAATATTCGTCGCATCGATAATGTTGATGATCGCCGTCGGCTTCTCATCAAGAATGAACTGTCTCGAGACTATCTCCTCGCTCGTGTAAGGCGATAGCGAATAGATTCCGGGCAGGTCGACGACCTCGGTCTCGGGATGCTTCCTGATCGAGCCGCTCTTTCTGTCAACCGTGACGCCCGGGAAATTGCCGACATGCTGGTTTGCGCCTGTCAGCTGATTGAACAGCGTTGTCTTTCCGCAGTTCTGGTTACCGACGAGCGCGAAAACCAGTTTCCCGGTATTAACAGGTCCTTTTGCATGTTCTTCTGCATAATCGTGGCCGGAATAAACCTCACCGATCCTCGGGTGCTGGTGTTCCTTGGGCTTGGCGGCTTTCTTTGTTGTCTCTGCCGCCGGACCCGCCTCTTTGCTGTGCGCACCAGAGATCTCGATCTTCTCGGCATCCGCGAGCCTTAATGTCAGCTCATATCCATGTATCATCAGCTCCATCGGGTCGCCCATCGGAGCAAACTTAGTAAGTGTTATCTCTGCGCCCGGAATAACGCCCATGTCAAGGAAATGCTGCCTTAACGCGCCTTCCCCTCCGACTTTTTCGATTACGGCAGACATGCCCGGTGTCAAATCTTTAAGTGTCATAATTGCCCTCTTAATTTATGCCATCCGAATTATAACAAAATAATAAAAAACATACACACTGGCGGTTTAAAAATGCATCAGTCCGTATACTTGTCTGTGTTTCGCATAAAACACAGACATAAACACAGACTAGAGGCTCAAAACACGCGTCAGTCCGCATACTTGTCTGTGTTTCGCACAGAACACAGACATAAACACGGACTGACGTCGGACGTGCATCAGATTGACGCTCAGCACTCACCGCACGCCTGCCTGCGCAAAAAGCCAACAAAAAAGGGGCCGCGGTCAAGCGGCCCCCAAGCAGTCAGTTAATAATCAGTACTCAGGCTCAAGCAATCCGTAGCCGCCGTCGTTTCTCTTATAGATGATGCATACCGAGTTGGTATCACTGTCAAGATATACATAGAAATCGTGACCGAGCATCTCGAGCTGCAGAATAGCATCCTCTGTTGTCATCGGGCGCAGAGCGAACTGCTTGCGCTTCGTGATCTTGTCCTGGGGCTCATCTTCAAAGTCGAAGTCAGCGCCGCCGTCGTCCTCAAGGAAGTTGACGATTCCGGGATAGTCCTTCTTTTTCTTAAGGAACTTCGTCTTCTGCCTTCTGATCTGGGATTCGAGCTTGTCGACAGTCTTGTCGACGCCAGTCAGGATGTCTTCATCGCGTGCCTCGGCTCTGTAGATCTTTCCGTCGAGCTTCATGGTAATCTCGATTACCATCTTTGCGCCTTCGGGTCTGATGCGTACATTAAGGGTTCCTTCGTCACCGAAATACTTGTCGAACTTGGACATCTTTGAAGCGATCTTGTCCTCAAGCCTTGGTCCGATCTTGATTCCGTTGCCCTGTGTTGTGATCTTCATAGAATCACTCCCTTCCGTTTTGAAGATTGCAAAAGGCTTTGACCTTTTAATCATTATAGAACACTAACCGCCCGATTAATATTAAATAACGGTTAATCTTTCAAAACTGCCGAAAAGAGCGGTCAGACTGCGCCCTCTTCTTTCGCCTTTCCAGACTTGCCGGAAGTGTGCTTCTTCGTAAGCTTGGAGATAATAAGAAGTATTAAGGGGATAACGACCGCGACTGCAGTAACGACTCCGATCAGCTTCCAGTTGACGCTTGCAAAACCGGTAGCATCGAACTCGCCGCTCTCGGCATTCTGCAGGTGCATGAAGATGTTTACCGCATCGAAAATGATAGCGACAACAACGATCAGTCCGGACACCCAGTTAAGAACAGGAATACCTGCCCTGTCTTCCTTCTTGAGATTCGTGATGCTGTCACCCCTGAAATCAAGAACGCTTCCGATATAGTATGCGGCAGCGGCGGTAACGATCGTCTCGGGGATCATGTAAGTTGCGTTGTATCCGATGGAATAGAGGAGCGCTGCGTTCGTGGGGATAGACAGACCTGCCCAGACAGTCGCGCCTGAGATCACATGACATACAAATCTCAAAAAGCAGACGAGGAATGTGCCGAGCAAAAGTCCGTATGCCTGTGAGGATACTTTTCTGAAAAGACCGCCTAAGCCGATGACGGTAAACGCTACAATGTAGTCCAAAAGTATAACGGCGACAACAGACTGCCAAGTCGTAACGTAAGACAGAGTCTTAAGTCCGATAAGCTGCTGGATGACACCGAAGACAAAAGCTACCAAAAGGCCGTATCTTACGCCGTGTCTGTACGCGATGATGATGACCGGGAGCATGCATGCCACGGTAACTGAACCGCCGTAAGGGAGTTCAAGGATCTTGACGATCGAAAGCACGGTCGCGAGCGCGAGCATTATCGCCGCTTCCGTGAGCATTCTCGTTTTCGAAATGTTCTTTGCTGTCATAAAAATACCTCCGCTTCGGAAACCGACCTGCGTCTAATCTCCATCGGAGGAAATCCATGTTAATAGATATTATTCCCTACGCCGGCATTATCCGTCAGGTTCAGCGGGTCGGCGATTACTGCCCTCTCAGCCTGACCCGCGGTAAATGGCCGCGCCCAAGCTCCCCGTTATTTCCGTTTTCGCGAGCAAATATACTACAGGCGTCCGAGTTTTACAAGCCTTATGAGACAAGATTCGATAAACTTCTGAACTTCCCTCTCATAAAGCGCCTGCGAGTTCTCGTAGCACATCAGGTGGCGCGCGTCGTTGATAACGACCATACGCTTGCGGCACCTCAGGTTATCGTAAATATCATTGATGCCGCGCGGAAGCGTCTCATCGTCTTCACCACCGGCGAAAATCAGGACAGGCACCCTTATCCTTCCTGCATGCACGGCGCAGTCGCAGACATTCATATCAAAGCCGAACCTGTTCTTTGTAAGCATCCTGAGCCTGTAGATCGCAGCATCGGTGTTGATGAACTTGTCGCGCGAAATAACGTTTTTCAGGAAGTTCGGCAGAGTATCGACAGGCGAATCCGCAATGATTCCGCACACCTCGGGGCAGAAGCCTTTCTGCTGTGCCGCCAGGAGCGCTGCCGTTGCGCCGACTCCGCGCCCGAAAATATAGATCCTGCAGTAAGGTCCCAGTCTCCTCTTGGTAAACTCGAACCAGCAATCGAGATCGACACTCTCTCTCAATCCCCAGGTAAAGCTCTTTCCGCCGCTCATGCCGTGACCTCTCATATGCGTTATGAGAACATGGCACTGAATCTTTTTCATGAGGAGTTTTGCATATGCCGCGACTTCTGTAGGCTCTTCGTCATATGCGTGGACAAGTATTACCATGTTGCGGCATCCGGGTTCCGTGGAAGGCCTGTAATACGCGGAGAGCCATGTTCCGTCGAACGCGCCCATCCTGACGTTTATCCACTCTCTCCTGAAGGAATAAAACCAGTTGCGTCCCCTGCCGGTTATGGTCGTACGGTCGAGCTGCGTAGGTGCCCTGTCGACCTGCGGCTGCGGCTTAGGGCGCGAATAGATGCGCTTATAAAGCCTTTCGCAATAGATGAGGAAATACGCAAAAGCGCCCGCGGCAACCAGAACCATGACGAGCACGGCTAAAAGGACGACTAACGCGCCTGTGTTCATCTCAAGATTTACGGTTGCAGGCAGTGTCTGCAATAATTCCCTCCAGGTCATCGGCGCCGGAGCTCAAAAGACGGCAGCCGTCAGTAGTCAGGACGACGTCGTCTTCTATCCTGAAACCGACTCCCCATTCGGGTATATAAACGCCGGGCTCAACAGCAAGGCAGTTTCCGGGCGCGAAAGCAAGGTCGCGTGAACCGACGTCATGAACGTCCAATCCCAGAAAATGTGAAGTGTTGTGCCAGTAGTAAGCAAGTACATCGTCCTTGCTGAAATTATCTTTTATTAGACCCTGCTCCGCAAGCCATTTGCCTGCGATGTCATACATTTGTGAATTAAGGCCGGCGAAAGTCTTGCCCGGAGCGATAAAACCGAACGCAGCTACGCGGAGTTCCCTGATAAGACCAAGGAGCTTGACTCTCTTATCGTCATCGGATTCGGGGCGTCCGACAAAATAAACTCTCGAAATATCCGCGCAGTATCCGTTAACCCTTGCGCCAACATCGACCTGTATGAAAGATCCTTCCTGAGCGATGCCGTCACCGTCTCTCTCGGGATCGCCGTGATGCAGATAGAATGCATTTTTACCGCAGCATACGATCGTCTGGAACGCGAAAAGCATGTTGCTTCTCTTTGTCATCTCATATTCGAGCTTTGCGTAAAGTTCGTATTCGGAGACGCCGGGACGGATCATCTTTTTCATTTCAGCGAGAGCTTCTTCGGTCACGCGTGCGGCTTCCTCGATCGAAGCAGTCTCGGCTTCGCTTTTCACGAGGCGCATTTCAACAAGGATTCCGGAGATATCCAAAGGCTCTCTTCCCTGCTTACGGCTTCTTTCCGCGAATTCCCTCGTTACCTGCATTACCGAACCGCCGTCGACTCCGAAACGCAGAGTATTGTCAGACGCAAGCTTAAAGACCTCGTCAGTAAAGGTCTCCCTGTCTTTTATCATGTCTTCGGAAATACCGGATATGCGGGCTATCTCGGAGAAATCCATGCGTTTGCCCGTCCATCGCTCTTTGAGCTTGTCATGCTCGGGCGCGAAAATGCGCTCACTGACCGCGCCGTCCTTCTTAACGATGACCAGCATGAAGTCCGGTCTTTCGAGTCCTGTGAGATAGAAGAAATTACGGTCGGGAAGGAATCTGTACTCCGTATCGGCGCACATCTTTTTCTCTTCGCCCGAAAAAACGAAAGCCGCCGTGTTATCGGGCAGCTTTTCCGCGAAGACTCTTCTGTTGCTGCGGAAGAATTCCGGTCCGGTTACCATTGTCTGACACCATCCGAACGAACATTATACTCGTCGAACAGTATCGTATTGTTGATGTAATTGAGCGTTGCGCCGGGCGAACGTCTGATAAGGCCCGGATTGCCGATTACTATCGAACCGTCGGGTACGTCGAAGTTAACATAGGCACCGGGCGCGATGAGCACGTTGTTGCCTATATTGATATTACCGACTATGACTGCGTTGGCGCCGATCCAGACGTAATTTCCGATGTGCGGAGAACCCTTCCTCTTGCCTCTGAACTGCGTACCGATGACAACACCCGTCGAAACGTTTACGTTGTGGCCGATAACACTCTTCGGATGGATAATGACACGTCCGAAATGCGCAAGATAGAAGCCCTTACCGATATTCGTATCGTAAGGGATCTGGAAATGATATTTGCGGCTCAGTCTGTCGAGTCTCATATTTGTGATATGGAACTTTATCTCTGCGATCTTCCTTCTGATACCGTCGTATTTCTGGATCTGATCGTAGTAATAGCGGGTACGGCGCATGACGCTGATATAGCTGAACTCAGGGGAAGACCGTCTCTCCTGGAGATAGCAGGCGTAGATATTCTTATAACGTCTGGCATTTCCGGTGTACCTGAACAGGTCGGAATATATGATGTCTTTGAGTTCATCAGTCATGCAGGATAATTCCCCTCTTTTTCTATGAAAATTCTATATCTTTTTGCCCGATAACTCAATAAGGCGAGAAGCCGATTTTTTTGTACACAGTGGCTTATCTTTACATGTAAGCTTAAAAAATATATAGTCTAAATGGATAGTCAAAAATACGTGATATAAGACCGCCACATGCGGCGAAAGGGTCCTAATGTTAAATATAGAAAAAGAACTTGCCAGAAGACTGATGGACGAAAGAAATGCAGAAGGTCGTCTCGAAGGCTATAACCGCGAGATCAACTTCTACGAGACAGTCGCAAGCGGCAATACAAGGGCACTTGAAGAACGTCTTAAGGGATTCGGCGCGGGTCAGGTCCTTGGAAAGCTCAGCAACAGCGCGCTTCAGAACCGCAAGTATCACGCGGTAATACTGGCCGCGCTCGTTAGCCGTTTCTGCATCGAACAGGGAATGGAGATATCCGTCGCCTATACATTGAGTGACATCTATATCGAGCTCATAGACAATTCAACATCCGGCGAGGAAGTAAGGCAGCTCCAGATGGACCTGCTCCGCAACTATTGTCGCAAGATGAACGAGCTGACAAAGAGCAAAGTAGTTTCGCGCCACATCGTCATCGCGATCGACTATATCCGCTCGCATATCCAGGATAACCTTACTGTCGAATCGATCGCTGATTCGCTGTCGCTTAACTCTTCTTACCTTTCCAAGCTTTTCAAGCAGGAGATGGGCATCACGTTAAGCCGCTATATAAGAGACCAGAAGATAAATGTCGCATGCAATATGCTGCGTCATCTCGATGAGTCATCGCTGACAGTCGCGAATTATCTCGGTTTCTCGTCGCAGTCACATTTCATCCAGGTATTCAAGAAGACGACCGGCATGACGCCTGAAGAATACAGACGTAAGAATTACCATCAGAGCTGGATGAATGGAGAGACTGAAGACACCGGAAAATAAGCCTTACGGCAAAACAGCATCACATCAAATGCACACGTTGTTCATCTGAATTCCGTGTGCATTGGTTTTGTCTGGTATTTTGCGTCGTACCCCTTAAATTTCGAAGGCAGGCTGATATAAAGCCTCGGACAGTCATCGAAAGCCCAGCTGCCAAGCCTTTTGACGGAATCAGGGATCCTGACATATGCAAGCTCGTCGCATACGTCGAACGCCTCCTGACCGATACGCTCAAGCCCCTCGGGGAAATAAATATACTCCAGGTCCTCGCAGCTGTTGAATGCCTCCTGACCTATCTCTTTCACCGTGTCCGGCAGTATCACTTCAGTGATAAGGTCGCAGTCGAAGAAACACTTCTTTCCGATGCACGTGATATTGGAATCAGGCGCGAAAACGATCTTCGAAAAACCGTTAACACCGTAAGGCATCTGTATCGTGCCGCTTCCGTATATCGTGAGCGTTCCGTCGCGCGAGATAGTAAAAGTCGCATCCTTGCCGCACGAACCGGATCTCTCGTATCCGTGCACCGTATCGGCATCGCAGATCTTATGTCTGTACGAGAATGTCTCCAAAGGCTGCAGATAGTAGTTGTATGAAGCCTCTCCCTCAACGATCTTGCCTTTGTCCCAGGACTTGCCCTCATATGCTTTTCCAGAGTCGTAAGAAGGATCGACAAAACGCCATTTGCCTCCGACGTAACAGGCAGCCCAGGCGTGATCAGGGGTCTCGTCTTCCGTAAGGTTTTCGGCCATCATCTCATCGTAGCTTCCGAGTCCTACGCCGAACTCGACCGTCGCAGGTATTCCCTGCGCCCTGCAGAGCGCGGTAAAAACATTTCCGAAGCCTTCGCACACGGCGATTCCGCGTCTCATCAGACAGATAGCTCCGTCCTGATAGACCATCTTGTTTTCCTTATCGGCCTGAGTATTGTCGTAGGCCATATTCGAAATGATGTAGGTGTAGATGTGGTAGACCTTTTCCCAGTCATTCTCCGCATCCGCACAGATCTGTCTTGAATACTCGATTATCAGAGGATCATCACACTCTATGTCGTTCTGTGGCTGCAGTAGCTCTTTAAGGGATTGTTCGTCGTCTCTCAGCTCCGTGCACCGCTCGACATTGAAATCGTATGTCGGTGACTTGTAGAAATGGATCTGCCCGTCATCGCCCAGGAAAATGTAGTTGTCATCCTGCGTAACGACGGCGGACCCGATCTGGTAGCTGACCATGACATAATACAGCCTGCCCCTGTTCAGATATCCGTCAAAATCGATGGAGAACCTGCCGCTCTGCCTTTTGAAACGCCTTACGATGTTGTTATCGTCAGCCGTACACAACGTGATCTCGAAAATGCTCGCCGCCTCTGTATCGACAATGAAGCTCGTCCCGTCAACGCCCAGCTTTATAGTGCCGCCGTCAAAGGTAACAAGCTCATACGACGTGTAAGACGCCGCTTCGGGAGCAAACTTTTTCTTAGCCGCAAGGACCTGCGGGCATGGGCCCAGACTCACTGCCATTACAGCGGTCATCAGTGCCGCACATAAACGCAGGCCAAAAGGAATCATCAGATCTTAAGCGCCTCTGTAACCGCCTCAAACGAAGTCATTTCCTTGGCTTCGGCGCCGCCTCTTGCCTTAACCTCAACGATGCCCTCAGCGGCTCTTCTTCCGACCGTAATGCGGAGCGGGATTCCGATAAGATCGCAATCCTTGAACTTAACGCCGGGCCTCTCATTCCTGTCGTCGATAAGGACGTCGCAGCCCTGAGCTGAAAGCTCGTTATATATCTTTTCGGCAAGGCCCATGATAGCCTCGTCATTTGTCTTTGTGGGGATGACCATTACCTTGTAAGGTGCAACGATCGAAGGCCAGATGATTCCGTCGTCATCGTGAGACTGCTCGATGATGGCCGCAAGAACTCTGGATACGCCGATTCCGTAGCATCCCATTACCATGTAATGCTCCTTGCCGTCCTTGTCGAG
>JAEEGL016459705.1_pt1 | contig 12378 bp, 1 predicted proteins | sample 9134231 | NCBI WGS metagenome assembly JAEEGL01 (sample SAMN16246548, study PRJNA631951) | gut metagenome | biome: gut microbiome; feature: rumen; material: fiber-attached | host: Bos | place: Iran: Karaj | collected 2018-10 | reverse complement strand
CGGCTATCATCAGACGAACAGTAATGTGAATTATGAACTCAGTAGCGGCTTGCCAAGTGATACGAAAACGGCAATTGCGAATGCGAAGCTCGATAAGAGTTTCGGGTTGTCGAATATGCATATGATTCTGACGAGTTCGAAGTTAGACGAAAAAAACGCACGCGAAATGACTAGCAAATTAAAAGAAGTCGATGGCGTGAAATCAGTACTAAATCTTGAGAATATAGTACCGGAGAATGTGCCACTTGACGTGCTGCCAGACCAGATCCTAGAGGTATTCAAGAGCGATAAGTGGGAGCTTACACTTGCGGTCTCGGAATACAAGACCGCATCGGATGAGATTGCGAAGCAGATTACGGAGATTGGCGGAATTATTAAGTCTTATGATGAGACGGCGCTTTTAATTGGTGAATCGAGTTTAACGCAAGATATGATTAATCTGACTTCGTCGGACTTCCAGGTGGTAAATACGATTTCGATTATCGCCATCTTTATCATTATTGCGATTGTGACAAGAAGCTTATCGCTTCCAGTGATTCTGATTACGGTGATTGAGTTTGCGATTTTTATTAACCTTGCAATTTCATATTATACTGGCACATCTTTGTCGTTTATTGCACCGATTTGCATTAGTACGATTCAGCTCGGTGCGACAGTGGATTATGCGATTTTAATGACGACACGCTATAATCGCGAACGCTTAAATGGCAAGGATAAGAAGGCGGCAGCAAAGGAGGCGCTGGTGACGTCGATCCCGTCGATTCTGGTGTCTGGCACAGTGCTATTTGCAGCGACGATTGGCGTGGCGGTTTATTCAAGAGCAAACCTGATTAGTTCCCTCTGCATGCTACTAGCGCGTGGTGCGGTGATTAGTATCGTCGTGGTACCGACGGTGCTCGCACCGATGTTGATGTTTTTTGACCCGTTCATTATTAGAACAACTGTTGGAATGAAAAAGCTAGTAAAAGGAGCGAAAAAATGAAAAAAGCGATAATTAGTGCGCTGATTCTAAGTGTGCTGATTCTTGGTGGGAGTTCGGCAGCGATTGCCGTAAGAAATAGTAATGGGAGCGAAACGGGAAGTCCGACGCTGGTGGCCGTGGAGACGGAGCTTTCTAAGAGTTCGAAATCGTTAGTAACGCCGAAAAACGAAACGGTTTATGCAATTACGGATGCAGATGGTACCATTAATAAGACTTTCGTGAATAACAACTTAAACACCAGTAACGAGGTTTTGCCGGTAAGTGTGAAGATCAGTTATTTCCTCGATGGCGCCGAAATGAAGGCGAGCGAAATTGCGGGCAAGGCCGGACATGTGAAGGTGAAGTTTAGCTATTTTGTTCATAAATTCTATAACGGAAAACTAATCCCATTCGTGACGATGACTGGAGTGAAGCTTGATGATAATAAATTCAGTAATATTAAACTCAGTAACGGTAAAATTGTTTCTGAAGATGATGGGATTTTAGCAGTTGGATATGGCTTAGTGGGAATGAATGAGGATTTAAATACTGATTTTTTGCCGGATGCCTTCACGATTGAGGCTGATACAACGGCGTTTGAATTAGGTACAACCTACACGCTCGCAACGAATGAGCTAATTTCTGAACTTGATACTTCTAGGCTCAGCAAGGTTGATGAGGTTATCTCCTCAATTAATCAGCTTGGTAGTGGAATGAACCAATTGGTAGCGGGTTCTTCAGCACTTAGTAACGGCACTTCTTCCCTTTACGATGGCATTATTAAACTCCAGGGTGGCGTCTCACAGTTAAATACTGGTGCGCACGCATTATCGGAAGGTGCAGCGCAGGTGGCGGATGGAATTGGTAAAGTCGAGGATATTAATGAAAAGATTTTTGGCGGGATCCTAAGTGAAGCGGACAAGATTGACCAAAGAATCGATGAGATTGCAGAGGAATATGAAATCTCTGAAGATGTGGTTACACAAGTTAAAGATGCGCTAAAGGAACTCTCCGGCCCAATCGGTGAAGCCTACGATAAGTTGGTTGAATACACGGATGGCGTCAAACAGCTCGCGGATGGGGCCTCACAGGTCGCAGAAGGCGCCTCACAGCTAGCTGATGGCATGAATAACCTAGCAGTGGGCGTAGAGCAGCTTAAAAACGGCGCAGCGCAGCTAAAAGGCGGTGCTTCGTCGCTGAATAGTGGCTTAGTTCTGTTTAAACAAAGTGGCATTGATAAACTCACGAGCTTTGCCAATAATGATTTAAATGGTTTTCTCAATAACTTCCGCGCATCGGTAAGTGCAGCAAAAAGCTACAGATATTATCAGAACGCTGGTTCTAAATCGGTGAAGTTCGTATTTAAGACTGAAAGCGTAAAACGGAGCTAGTTCCAAACAGCGTAGAAGGTGCGGTGGTAAACGTCGGCTGGGAAGGTGTAGGTGTCACCGGCCACATACCAGACAACATTGGAGTTAGCAGACATACTCCAACCGAGGAAGGTGTGGCCACTCCATTCTGGATTATCATAACTATTAAAGGTGAACTTATACGGGTAGACGGTGGTAGTTGGGATGTAGCCTTTTCCACCAATGCCATTATTGTAGTCAAGATAGACCGAGAATTCGCGTTCCCAAACGGCACAGAGGTGCAAGGTAGTAAGTGGGGCGTTCGTGGTATAGGTACTGCCGGCTAGGTAGAGGCCAGTGGTGCGCGGGTAAGCACTACTACAGGTGAATGACCAACCCTTGAAGGTGGCATTGGCAAGTGTTGGGACAGTCGATGGAATAGTAAAGGTTTGGCTGGTCTTGTTAACAGTTGTATAGGAGATAGTAGATGGGGTCGGTGAACCACCATCGGAGTTAAAGTCGAGTGTGTAGGTGCGTCGCCAGACGGCGTAGATAGTCTTATCGGCAGATACAGTAAGTGTATTACCAGCTGTGTATTGTGCAGCTGATGCGGTAGCGGAGTCGGCCCAACCAAGGAAGGTGGCATTAGAGTTAGTTGGAACATCGGAGGCAATGGTGAAGGTGTAGCTACTACCGGAAGTACTGCCAATAATCGAGAAACCGCCCGAGCCACCATTGGCATTGTAAGTAAGTGTGATTTGATTTCGCCAAACGGCATAGAGAGTTGCGTTAGTATTAGCAGTCTGGAAGACTCCGCCGGCTGAATAGCTAGCAGAAGTAGCAGTGGAACTCTCGGACCAACCAATGAAGGCATAGCCGCTACGAGTCGGTGTGGTGCCAGAAAGAATATGATTGGCGAAACCACCTGTCGAAGAGCCAGACTGAGATGATGGCGCACCCGAACCGCCGTTGGCATTATAAGTCAACGTGTATGTCTTTGTGGTTTTACGGAGACAACGGACGGCCGTACCAAGGGCCGTGCTAAAGCCACCGTTGACGTTTACGCCAGTGTTTTGGATTCTTAATTGCGAGACATATCTGTTGGTTGAACCAAATAGGTATGATGAAATGTAACGACCTTGTGTGCTGGCACCCGTATAAGATGTTCCGCTCATGTACCCGGAATAGACAAAGTTATTTGGATATTTTCTGAATCCATTACTATCGGTAGTGGAACCAGAATTAATGGCAGTATTAAGTAGTGTATACTCAGCGTTAGCGTCTTCGATTCCCGTCGGGAGTCTCCAGCCGGTCGGGCAGATATCGCCATTTGCACTGCTGTAAGTGGTAGTGCCGTTACCAGCGGTGGCCGTATAGTAATTATACATATTCCCATAGGCGTACCAGGTCCCAGTTTTAAAGGCAACTGTGTCGGTGCATGATGTATTAGTATTATCTGTACACCATGAATCGGACGAGGAGGCGCTGGTTCTGGCAGAAAGGAAGGCGCTGGTTGGATTGTTGGTATTTGAGGTTGTGATACTAGCGGTGGCTGGATTAATACGAAGATTATCGATCATCCAGCAGTTACCATCGGAGAGTTTAGCAATTGGGTAAGTATTACTATCGCGAGAGTCGGTAAGGACTTTGATTTGGCCGATAGTCATGCTGGAACAGTTGGCTTCAGTGAAGGCCTGCATTGTGTTGGTGCCGTCTTTGGCTTGCCAGACAGCATAAAGGGTTAGCCTCCTCTGATTATCAGCGCCACTAAGAATTGTACTTGTGATGGTGATAGTTTCATTTGGACCATAGATTGCAGCAGAGCCACCAACAGTAGCAGTGCTACTAAAGCTCCAGCCAACGAAGCCATAGCCGGTTCGGTAATAATTTGGCGCAACAAGCCTCACCGTGTCGCCTTGGATCACACTGTGGGTGTTGGTGACTGAACCACCAGTAGCGCTATTTCCATTATATGAAATGACATATGGATCAGAGGCATTGGTGGCAATACAGCGGACTTGGGCGGCATATTGTTTTTGCAAGATGCCATTATAAGTTGCATCAGTAGCGTTCATTCTATAGATATCACCATAATAAACGTTGCTACTATTTTTATAACCATTTGCCATCCATGAATAATGATAGGTACGGTAATTGTATAGAGAATTATTGCTGATATAACCGTCCCATGTAAAGTTATTTGGATAGGTACGCAAACGGGCTCCTAATACTGCGCCGGTAGGAGTCGTCGATGAACTTGCGACAGAATTTGGGCCGCCTAGTGAAGTTGCCAGGACACCGTAGTTGCCGTTAATCGTTCCGGTTCTTGGCATACGCCATCCGTGTGGACACAAATCGCCGCTCACTTCAGTAGTCACATCAAACAAACCATTGCCTGCAGTTGCCGTATACCAGTTATAATACCTACCCGAGTACGAGTTTTGTGAACCAATACCCATCAATACTCGTTCTGCACAGTCTTGGTTGTTTCCACTACACCAGCTGTAGCCAGAATTAACAGCAGTGATGAATTCCGAAGTTGGACCATTTGTGTTACTCGTAGTGATAGTATATGCGCGTGGATTAGTGCGAAGTCCTTCAACCATCCAACATTTACCATCCGTTAGCCTTGCAATAGCATAGGTTATACTGTCACGGCTGTCGGTCAAGGCGATGACGGAACCAGGCGTAATCACACCATTACTAAACGTTGCTGATGTTAATGTCTCACAGCCGAGCCAATCCTGCATCGTACCGCTGGATTTAAGCCAGACAGCATAGAGAGTAACAGTGGCCGGAGCGCTAACGCCAATGGTTGATTGATTAGCGGTAATAGTTTCGTTAGGACCGAAGATTTTGGCATTGGCAATCTGCGTCGCAGCATCGGAGGCGTCAGGATCAATTTGAGTAAAGGACCAACCAAGGAAGCCATAGCCGGTACGTTCGGCATTATTCGAGAGGAGCATGACAGTAGAACCGGATGTAAGACCCATGTGGGAGAGACCATTCATATTGCCGGCGGTTGAATTATTGGTATTATAAATAATGTCGTAGGCGGCGGTCCATTGAGCATACAGTGTGGTATTAGATGAGAATGTGTATGTACTAGTGTAGCTGGTGCCAGTACCGGTGGCATTTGTATTCCATGAAGTGATCTTATAACCACTATATGAGAAGGTGTCCATCGGAAGAGTGACTGACGAGCCGGAAGTGCCATAGATATGGCTAACTTTGTCACTTCCGTCATTAGCATTGAGTGTGACTTGGATGCCAGTGGCGGCGATGCATCTTACGGTTGCGCCAAATGAACGATACTTGCTGGATGGTACTGAAGTCGATGACGAAAACTCGTAGATATATCCACCGGTGCCGCTGCTACTGCTGGTAGAGGAATAATCACCATATACACCTCGGTTTGACAATGAGGAATTCCAAACGTAGCCAGAGTAGATAAAGTTGTTTGGATAGGTTCTGAGACCAGTCGATGATGTCGTAGAACCACTATTGACCAGAGTATTAAGTGTTTCCTGTTCTTTATTACCACCGGCCGCAGCATTAGTCGGGAGTCTCCATCCAAGTGGGCAAATTGATGTACCGGAGTTTTCAGAATCGGTGGCAGTTTTCATTTCACTAGTAGTTGCGTTGGCGGCAGCGAAAGAATAATAGTTACCATATGAGTAAATGTTTTGGGCCGAGCCGGTCATATTTGCAACCGTATTGGTTGTGTTCGTATTATTGTATCTTGGAATGCGATACATCGCATTATCACCCAAGATTGTACCGGACGTAATTGAAGACGTGTTAATGTTATAAAGCGAGTTCGCGGTTGAGACGGAGGCGAAGGATGATAATTCTGAATTAGCGAGACCAACGAAGATGCCACCAAAACCTTGAGCTTTAGTCATATCTGCCGAGTCTGTGGCGTTAAGACGGAGGTTCTCAATCATCCAACAGTTGCCGTCCGCAAGTTTAGCGACAGCATAGACTTGATTGTCGCGAGTATCTTTCAGAGCGGTTACTCCGCCTGCTGATAATGATGAACAGCCAGACCAGCCTTGCATATTGCCGGCAGATTTGATCCAGACGGCGTAGAGTATTGCTGAATCAGTTAGATTCGACGGGAGAGTAATGGTTTGATTTGGACCATAGACGGTAGTGTTAGCTAATTGGGTGGCAAAGTTGGAAGCATCTGGGTCTAATTGCGTAAAGGACCAGCCGAGGAAGCCATAGCCATCGCGTTTGTAGTTCGATGCATATAGAGTAACAGAGGAACTTGGGGTGGCGGTATGTGCAACCGACATACTGGAACCACTGTCGGCACCGTTGCCGTTATAGACTATTTCAGCGGTATTTTTAATACAACGAATGCGGAGGAAATTCTGTTTTTGATAACCGTATGACAGACGTGCATAGGTTTCGCTGATACTATGGTACTGACCATAATACTGCGACGAATTAGTGAAACCAGTTGATGACCAAAGATACCCAGCAGTTCTGTAATCAGACGGGAGATTGGTATCGGTTGAGGTGGTTTTATGACCGGAATAAATGAAATTGTATGGATACGAACTGAGCACTTCTGAGAACTCGGCGGCGGTTGGCGTAGTGGTGGAGTCGAGATTAGTTCTGACTCCACTAATAGAATAGTTCAGTGAGGCAAATTCGCTGCTGGTGCCAGTACCACCGGATGGAAGATGCCAACCGGCAGGACAGATATCACCAGATACGGATGTGACTTCGGCCGTGCCATTGCCAGCAGTGGCGGTGTACCAGTTATAATAATAGCCTAGTGGTCGAGAGCCAATGTATTTATTGAAGAGAATTCTTTCTATACAGCTGGCGCTATTGTCAGTACAGGACGTACCACTAGTAGATCTGTTCGCCAAAAAGGCTGCAGTTGGTTTGTTGGTATTGTCGTAGGTAATATTTGCTGTATTTACGTCTATACGGAGACGATCCATCATCCAACACCTACCATCTGAATACTTCGCGACGGCATAGGTAACGTTATCACGTTCATCAGTCAAGGCAACAACACTTCCTGGAGTAATGGTGCCATTTGAATAAGTGGTCTGCGTGAGTGAGCTACAGCCAGTCCAGTTTTGAATGGTGCCGGATGACGCAAGCCAGACAGCATAGAGAGTGATGTTGGCCGGAACGGTTTGCCCTAGAGTTGCGGCATTTGCGGTGATGGTTTGATTTGGCCCGAAAATTTTAGCATTGGCAATTAAAGTTGTGGCATTTGCCGCTTCGGGATCAATTTGAGTAGTAGACCAACCAAGAAATGCATAACCTGATTTGGCGAGATATGGTTCGTAAAGGGTGATTTTATCGCCGTTTTTGACAGCGAGATGGGAGAATGAATTATCAAAGGATGTAGTAGGATGATTGTGGTTGTAATTAATTGTATAGGTTTCGTCCCATTGAGCATACAAGGTCGTGTTTGAGGTAATCTGGCAGGACGTCGTGTAGCTTGTTCCGGAACCATCAGATGCGGTATTCCATGACGTAATGGCATAACCATCATATTCAAATTCATTATTAGAGAGATTAATAGTAGTGCCAGAGGTGGCATATTTCCTAGATACTCTGTCGGTGCCATCGTTAGCATCCAACTTTAGTTCAAGACCAGACGCAAGCACGCATCTAACGGTATGCGCAGTGCCAATCGTAAAGACTGAACCTACAGTTGCACTTGCTGCGGTCATCGTAAGATAACTGCCCGAATCATAGAAGGAGCTGATTTTTCTAAGCGTACTCGAGAGATAAGAGCCATTATTTCCCGCTAATTGACGCGAGCCATAATACATATAACCAGCGGTGAGGAAATTATTCGGGTATTTTGTTATATTTGCTTGACCGATATTCGTAACAAGAGTGGAGAATTCCTTGTCGGTTGCTGATGATGGCAACTTCCACCCAGTTGGACAGAGCGAGGTGCCAAACATATCGGATGGGTGCGAGTCATCGGCAAGATTTGTGGTCGCGTTACCAGCAGGCCAGTTATAATAATTGCCATACGAATAGATATTTTGGTCGCCATCGGTCATTACTGATACCGTATTAGCGGTATTCATATTATTGTATCTTGGAATACGATAGCCTAGATGATCTCCTCGAATGATAATAAGCGACGTCGAACTAGTGTCAGTCGTGTATAGAGAGTTTGCAATGGTAGAGTTGTATTGAATGGTTGACGTTTCTGAATTGGCGAGACCTTGGAAACTGCCACCATAACCTTGCGCTTTAGTTGGATCGGCTGAGCCCGCAGAATCGAGACGGAGGTTCTCAATCATCCAACAATTGCCGTCCGCAAGTTTAGCAACAGCATAGACTTGATTATCGCGAGTATCTTTCAAGGCCGTTACGCTTCCCTGTGACAAGGATGAACAACCATTCCAGTTTTGCAGATTACCAGCAGATTTAACCCATACAGCATAAAGCGTATTCACGTCGGATGTGAAATTTGAAACATCAACCTTTTCATTTGGGCCCCAAATTGTGGCATTGGCGACTTGAGTCGCAGCATTGGCGGAATCCGGATCAATTTGCGTCTTTGACCATCCAACAAAACCATAACCACTGCGAGAATAATTCGATGCGAATAGTTTCACAGTCGAAGATGTATTAAGGTCCGTATGGAGAGTATTACTCATTGATGTACTACCAGTGGCACCGTTGCCATCATAAATAATGGTGCCTAGGTTTTTAACACAGCGGATTGGCATGGCGGTGTACTTGGTGTAACCATAGGTTTGACGAACCTGAGTGTTTGACGCACCAAGATAATAGTAATAGTAATTGCTTCCGTTGCTCCATTGACTACTATTCATAATCATCCCCCAGTCTTGATCATAGAATGTTTCACCAGTTGCAGTCCCGGAATAGATAAGGTTTTGTGGATATGTTCTAAGTCTCTCGGACATTGTTTCACCAGTTGGGGTTGTTGATGAAGACATTGTACTAGTTGTACCCCCAAGTGATACTAATAGTGATTGGACGCCAGTGTAGGAATTTTGTGCGATTGGCAGGTGCCAACCTTTTGGACAGATATCACCCTCGAGATCGTTATTGCTTTCGTATTCGCCATTGCCGGCTGACGCAGTATAAAAGTTGTAATAACCGCCATAGCTCAAAATGGCTGAGGATTTTGTTTCTAGGTATCTTTCTGCGCAGTCAGCTGTAGCAGACGAACACCAGTTGTAATTGTTAGTTCGGTTAGTTAGGAAGTCGTTGGTTGGACTATTGGTGTTTGCCACGGTAATGTTGGCGGTCTTGATGTCCAATCTTAGGTTCTCGACCATCCAGCATTCGCCATTTGTGAGCCTGGCGATGGCATAAGTTTCGCCATCACGAGAGTCAGTGAGTGCAATAACGCTACCCGGCGTGATAATCCCGGTTGAAGAATCAAAGGTGGCTTTGTTTAGTGTCACACAGCCATTCCATTCTTGAAGATTTCCAGACGATTTAATCCAAACGGCATAGAGGGTAATATTTGCAGGTGCCGATTGTCCGGCAAAAGTGGAGTCGACTGTTACCGTTTCGTTTGGGCCATAGATTTTTGTGCTAGAAATGAGCGACGATGCATTTGATGCATCTGGATTAATCTGTGTTTTAGACCAGCCGAGGAAGCCATAGCCTGTACGAAGATAGTTGGAGGCATTTAGTCGTACGCTCTCGCCACTAGCAATATTGAGATGGGCGTAATAATCCATATTAGTATCACTAGTATTGCTATTGCCATTGTAATAGATATTGTAGGCAGATGCCCATTGGGCATACAAGGTTACACTAGATGAGCCGACGGTGTAACTACTAGTGTAACTAGTACCAGAACCGTCTGGCGAGGTGTTCCATGACGTAATGACATATCCAGGACGTTCGAATTGTTTTTCCGGGATTGTGACTGTAGTGCTAGATTCGCCATATAGCCTTGCGACACGATTTGAGGCATCATTGGCGTTAAGCTTGATTTCGATACCATTAGTTGCTATACAACGAATTGATGCCCCGACAGTTTTGAATGAAGTCTGGTGGTCAACTTGAGTCCCAGTGATTTTGAATATATAAGCACCATTATCACTAGAGACAGTACTACTCCAATAATAGCCCATGGTATGGTTTTCATGCACTGTAGAATTCCATATGTATCCAGCATAGATAAAGTTATTAGGATATTTTCTTAGCCCTGCAGACGAGGTCGTAAGACCTGAATTGGTGAGGTTATTAATTACACCAAATTCGCCCGTACTACCACCGGTCGGCAATCTCCAGCCAGATGGGCAAATTGATGTTCCGGAGTTATGCGATATATTCGTTGTATTGATTTGATTTGTATTCGCCATAGCAGCCGGCCAGTTATATAAGCCGCCATGCGACATCAGCCGAAATCTTGCATCTATGCTTGAATAGTCGACTACACCAGGCGACAACGAGAACCTTGGGATGCGATATTCAACGAAGTTGCCGGTAATGATTTTTTTAGTCGTAGAAGATGAATTTGGCGTATATAGAGAGTTTTCGACTAAACCGGAATTAAAGGATGCCAATTCAGAATCTGCCAAGCCCCAGAAATTTCCGCCAAAGCCTTGTGCTTTAGTAGAATCAGTTGAATATGCACTATTGAGACGTAGATTCTCGATCATCCAACAGTTGCCATCTGCGAGTTTAGCAATAGCATAAGTCTCATTGTTCCTTGTATCATTCCTTGCAGTGACATCGCCAATGCTCATCGATGAACATCCTTGCCAGTCTTGGATGTCGCCAGCGGATTTAATCCAGACAGCATAGAGTGTTGCTGTAGCTGGGAAGGTTTTGTTGAAGGCTGCAGCAGTAGCGACAATGGTTTGAGTTGGGCCAAAGATATTAGCATTGGCCAATTGGGTGGCGAAATCTGCGGCGTCAGGATCAATTTGAGTGGCAGACCAGCCGAGGAAACCATAGCCGGCGCGTTTGAAATTGGATGCTGCTAAGGTAATAGTTTCTCCATCTGCTACTTCGTGTTGTTTGGACATACCGTGGCCACTATCGGCCCCATTCCCGTCGTACTTGATGATGAAGGCTTCTTCCCACTGGGCGTAGAGGTCGAAGGTGGTAGTGATGTTCGGTGCAACCCTGACTGAGGTGGCCGCAAAATCTGTGCCAGAACCATCAGCAGCGGTATTCCATTTGATAAATTTATGGCCTTCATATTCAAATTCATTGGTAGTGGTAATTGAATCACCGCTTGGAACGGTCCGACTGGCCATAGTATTACTGGCGCCATTACCGTGGAAATTCACGGTGGTAGTACCAGTGGTCATTCTAGCTATACAGCGAATGAAAGCACTGTGATAATAATCATCGTACGATTTATTTGATAACATTTCTTTTATTTGAACATAGTATGCATTCGTTGCATCTTTTCTGACATTGGTATAGTAAGAATCGCCGATTAGATACAATGGACTGCCGATAATGGTCGCACGTTGGCTGTCTGTTAAAATCACCGAGCTAGAATCGTCCGTCGTCATGAACAGGAAGGCACCAATATTATGAGTGACATCAATTGCAATAACCATATCGCTAACTGTGTAGCTGCTGTCAGCACCTTTCGCTATTCTCCATCCGGCTGGGCAGACAGAATCTTCGGCTACCGTATAGGCACTATTACCTGTTGGTAGATTTTCAGCCACAGCAGCTGGCCAGTTGTAGTGGTTGCCAACATGATAATGGGCACAGGTTGAGTTGTCGATACAAGTCGTTGAATAGTCTTCCCCGCGTTTCATTCCATCATAATCGTAAATGTCACCGTAGTCTTTGGATACGGCATGAGTATTATCTTCAATCCATTCTGAACTGCCCGCAATAGTGTTGTTACTTGGAGTCCAGGTTTTAGTGAGGTTGGTATTGGTATAACCTAGATCAGTATTGTTATGGGTTAAAGTAGTGCTGGTGGAAAGATCATAGTCTAGGTTCTGAGTCATCCAGACTTTGCCATCCGCTTGTTTCGCGATGAAGTAGGATTTACCATCACGCATATCGATCAAAGTGTGTTGGGTGCCTTGAACCATGGAGGTGATAACAGTG
>JAEEGL015409196.1_pt1 | contig 12378 bp, 14 predicted proteins | sample 9134231 | NCBI WGS metagenome assembly JAEEGL01 (sample SAMN16246548, study PRJNA631951) | gut metagenome | biome: gut microbiome; feature: rumen; material: fiber-attached | host: Bos | place: Iran: Karaj | collected 2018-10 | reverse complement strand
ATAACATAAAAGTATTAAACAATCCTTAAATACTATAACACATTTTCAAGAAAAAGCAAAAAATAAAAACCTTGAAGTATTAATTCAAGGTTTTTAGAGAGGCGACAATCGGATTCGAACCGATGAATCAGGGTGTTGCAGTTCTACCTGCACCCACTATAAACAGCCTTCTTTCAAGCCTTATAATGAACTCGGAACGATTTGCAGTCTTTTTGCAGTCTTTTTCATTCTAAAGCATCTCTAAAACATTTTTAAAAGCATCCTTCTGAGAATCTAACAGATGTGCATAAGTATTCAGTGTGATAGAGACACTTGAATGCCCAAGATGTTTTGATAATGCCAGCACGTCTACACCATTTGCTATACATCTAGATGCGAAATAATGCCGAAGTGTATGAGGTCCAAAAGGTTTTATACCAGCAGCCTGACAAATAGTCCTTAGTGTTCTTTCTATATCATGGATACTCGCTGGCTTACCTTTGTTGTTTAAGATAAAGTATTCGCTCTCAAACTTTCTTTCTTTATAATATTCTTTAAGACCTTTCAAAGCATTAATCGTTATGCTGTTAACAGTAATAGTTCGTACACCGTTTTTTGTCTTTGGTTCTGTCACTATCCGCTTCATCTTAGGTTCATTTTCGGCAGCATTCCTGTTTTTGACTTCACTTATCGACCTGTCAATGCGTATAGTAGCATTTTCATATGAAACCTTATCTTCAGTCAATGCTAAAAGTTCGCCTGTCCTAATTCCGGTGTTTGCTAATATACGCACTGCTTCAACATATGCCTTTGTATACAGTGGCGTTCCATTTGGCAGCTTGTAACCTGCAACCTCATAAAGCTGCTCCATCTCATCAACAGACGGTATTACAATCTGTTTCGTCTTCTTCTCAAACAGGGATTCCCTTGGCATTACAACTAAATCCATCGGGTTCTTTTTAATATCTCCAGTCTTCACATAATAAGAAAAGCAAGATTTCATTAGTTCAAATATCTTCTTGACAGAACTATATGACATACTCATCATATGCTTATTGATTACACTCTGACATTGAACCGTAGTAATCTTATTAAGTTGTATATTCCCAATCTCCTGTTTGACATAGAGCTCATAGGTTCTTTCAAGCCGGTCATATGAAGCCTGTTTCAAGGTCATCTGTTTGACAGTCGTGAGCCATTTCTCTATAGCTTCAGAAACAGTGATCCTTATGATATCAAGGCCATTACTGACCTCGATAATAAATCTGCGATACTTATCCTTAACTTCTCGTTCTGTGTCTCCATAGAATGTTTTCCGGATTCCTTGATATTTTACATTATATTTTATTTTACCATTTGGCATACGGTTAAGATTTCCGTCGCCATTCACTCGTCTACCATTCAATAACTTCTCCTTCCTGGCGGACGGTAACATGATATTCTGCCCTCCGTGGGCATGATTGATTATATCATATAGCCATCCAAAAGACAATCAGTAAATACGCATACCAGCATATTGTTCTATCCATTGTAAAGCTGCTTCTCGGGTGATAAGTTTTTTCGAACCTATTTGTGTGAATCTCGGTGCATACGGGCTCTGCATTATCTTATACATAGTCGTTTTCTGAACACCGATAAACTCCATAAATTGTTTAAAATCCAATATTTCTTCACTATGTCTCGCCATACCCATATGCACCTCCTTTCCTTATATACTGCCTCTAATAGGTCTTCAAGCATTCTGTATTAATTAAAATCTGTTTTGATCAAAGTCACCAAATATATCCATATAAAGTGGTGATACAGGCATAATACAGTCCGATAAATCAATATCATGATTTTTCTTAATTCCACAAAGCATCAAATAATCTTTGGCTAGCGTATTATAACGTTCTTCATATTTATTTACATGTTTAACCATTTGGTGCTCCATAGCTTCCCTTATGAGATCTTTCTCAAATGTCTGTAGATCAAGTATCTGCATCACTTCCATTGCCATTGTACAAAATTGCTTTTGTAATTGTTTGATCTGGTTACGTGCATCACTGTCGGTTGCTTTATTTATGTTAAGAAAAAAGTTATACATTATATTTTCCTCCTTATAGCAAGTATTTTAAAAATGAAAAGCCTGTGATATAATGACAATATGATTCACAGGTATTTTGAAATAATACTATCGCCAAGCTAAATCATTGCTAACTGCCTAAATATTCCAGATGTCAGTATCATCAGCAATTTGCTCTTCATAACCATCGGCATAATATGCATCATCAACTTCTTCTATTAAAGGTGATATTACTTCTATATGTCTTGTATCACTTTCATCCTGGAGACCTTCAGTGACATTAAGGTCTCCAATTTTTTTTATATATAATTTTTCATCTTGATTATTTATAATATAACCACCTTTATACATATCTGTTTCGCCGTTTGCGACAAGAGGTATCACGACACATGAGTCTTTCGATTCCACTATATTATCCTGCCTAAGCCGGTATCCTATTACAACGTTACGTATTGTTTTGCTCCCTATAGTCGCCGAATCAGCTAATATTCCAAATTTTCTAAGCAAGTCTCCAAACTTATGTTTCTTTTCAGCCTTTAAGCTGTTAGATGCACACCAAGAACTGTATATTGGATATATCTTAGCCAAAGGAATCTTATCATTAATATTTCCTTTAATAAGTTCTGTTTCAAAAAATGTCTTTATTAATGCTGTTCGTGTCTGATAACCTTCCATTGTATCAAGGACTATCTTAGGTTCCTTCAAACCAATAGTTAGGTACTCCTGGTAGGCTTCAAGGCATTTATTTAGTAATGCACTCATCACATCGGGCTGTTTGAGTTTATCTGGAAGTTTGATGTCCTGTTCTTCTGGTGAAAAGAAATGATCAAAGGGAATAATTCTTATTCTCTTACTTTGTAATAAAGCATCATCTTCTATGATAGGTCTATAGTTTGTTCCGATAAATATCTTACCAACTGGCTGGAACTCCATGTGGTTCTGGTGAAGGAATCTTGCTGTAAGCTTATCACCACCAGTAAGAGCTTTTGTCCTCGACTCATCAAAAACAAAGTCCTGTGACGGCTCACTTGCAAGAATAAATCTTTTTCCTTTAATACGGGCTACATCAGAACTCGGTGCAGACCCATTATAGTATCTACGCTGAGCAAGGGTTGAAATATCAATATTAACAGCATATTCACCAAGCATATGCGCAAAAGAATTAGTTAGCGTTGATTTACCATTCCTTGTCTGCTTACCCCAAAATATAAACAAACAATGTTCATTAGTGTGTCCTGTAAGACATAGGCTCAACGCTCTCAAAACATATCTAATTCTACTATCATCCCCATCAAATATTTTGTTAAAGAAATCATCAAGCAATGTAGACTCTGCTCCTGGGTTATATGTAACATTGGCAACTGTAGCAAGCATATCCTCTGAACTGTGTGGAAGAAATGTCCCCGTACGAACATTAATTGTTCCGTTTACACAGTTAAATAAATCTGGATCAACATCAAAGTCCTTATCTTCAACAGTATGTATATCTGTCGCATCCCTTATCAGGCTATTCCTTACAGATGCACTACCAATATTATCTTTTTCCTTAAATGAATAAGTACCCAAAGTCGGGATATAATTGTCAAGTTCTCCAGCAAATGTTTTGGCTGCCATCTTAATATGTTTATCTGCCTTGTCTTGTGCCCATCTCATACCGTCATAATACATCCAATACTCATGATCTATATTGAACCGTAAATATGGATGTATGATGTCGGCAAATAGTTTCGCCAGACCTTTCCCATCTTCGGAATAGTATATCTCAGGCGGGTACAACAGAAACTTTTCCTGCATCGTCTGACACTTATCCATCTCATCAAGATTAGGCGATGCAACTATTTTATTGTTATTGTCTTTCTGATCCAACATTGATATCCTCCTCCCCATCATCCTGTTTTTTCAATGTACTAAGCACTCCATCAATTACATTCTTATCATAGAGTGTCCGTCTGCCGATTTTAATCTTTGCACCAATGCTATCAAGATATTTTCGTGCAGAACTTTTGCCAAGGCCTATATAAAGCATTGCTTCTTCAATAGGCATTAGTCGCCGACTTACATTAGCCAAACCATCTGGAACATTTTTGGTTTTCATATTGCAAACCATCTCCTCTCTGTGTATAATAATACTGTCTATGGTTATCTAACACATCTTTTGCCTTAGATAAGCTAATATTATTAAACCACAAACCTGAATATTTAATCTGACGTTTACTTGATAATTCGATTATAAGTATCGTCAGATTTTGGGGAGATGTATTATGAAAGAAGGAATGTTTTTATATCATGATAGAAAAGAACATAGATACTTTTACCTTAGCGGACGCACAGAAGAACTCGAATCTTTCCAATACAATAGTGATATCCTTGTTGATGCAAATCATATAGTAATTCATTACGGAGAGTTATTAATGCATTTAGTTTCATTAAACATAGATGCTTTTAAACCTGCTATAAAACATCTTCAAATGGCATTAGAGGAAGTCAGACTTATGCGTGAAGACATCGATTTTACAAATCCCAAAGAAACATTCTATGCTATGTATGATCTGCATGACTATCTCTATCATAGCTTAATACCCACGTATCCCTTTGAAATGATAGAGGATAAATCTATTAAGTTAGAGTATGTAGAGCTCATTATAGATATCTTTCAGATAGAAATGTACAATAAGTTATATAAATCTTATATATCAGATTCGGATGACATCACTCAATTATTACCAAGGATATTAACTGATGCCGCCTTAAGATCTGAATTAAAAGACTTCTTATGTAATCCCACCACAAATAATAGTTTTTTTGCCAAATATGTTAACTCTGTACCTATCACCACAAAGTATTACATTGAAGATGGAGTTACCGAAGAAATAATACAAATAACAACATTCGATGAAGCAATAGCTCTAGAAATCATGAATCTATATACACATCAGAACATATCTAAATACACAAAATGTGATATTTGTGGTTGTCTATTTCGTCAGCCTGGAGGCAGGCCAACAAATATATGTGCATACTTACCCAAAAGCCACTTGTCCTGTAAGGCTGTTGCCGGACCAGATTCATATTTAAAGAAAACACGAAACAATCTCAAATCATTTATCAGCAGTAATAATTTGAGTACCATTAGTAAGGGCATATATCAACAATTTGACGATGAAGTAAAAAAAGCATTAATAATATGTAAGACTCAAGCAGCCTTTGAACACAAAGTCAAAGAAATATATTCTAATATAAAAAAAGGCAGACCCAATTACCTAAAAAATAACCGAGATTCTTCTCCACAAAATGCACAAACTTAAATTTTTGTGTAATTTGTGCATTTTGTGTAATGATTTCTTTATTTTTTTCCATTTATAACCAGACCAACACTTTTTATTGACTCTCTATTAATATAAAGTCCACACTTAATTAGATCATAATAAGAATAACTTTCTTTAATTCCTAATGTATCTTTGACAATTTTTGCTACATCCTCTTTATACATTAGTGTCTTTTCTTCAACGATATCCCTGAATCGGTAAAGTGTTTCCTGCTGAACAACATTAACAAAATCAGTTTTGACCAGCATATCTGCAATTACATGAAACGGAATAGGTGCTATTACTTTATATTCATTTTGTTTATGCTCAAGATAAAAGTTTTCTACCGGTACTGCATAAAAAGATGCCAGTTGATTCAATGTATACTTTGATATTCCTTGTGAATTCTCTGCCCGTGAAATCGTCCTGATGGAAATGCCAGTCTGTCGCGACACGAAAGCCTGACTCCATCCATGAGTTTTCCGTGCATTTACTAAATTATTGCTTACTAATTCCTTAACTTGTACCATCATAGTCGACCTCCCTAGTCAAATGTATAGACACTACCGCCAAACAGGTTACACCCTTGAAGACCATTCGGCTGCCTCTACAATAATATATACCATGTAAAAGGGCTTCTGTAACAAAGCATATTTGTTATATTATGTTACAAATATCTTTCACAAAAGCCCAAAATTGCTATTTAGCCTACTACCCATGAACTGCGACAAGGGAATCTGGCTATACCAGATTCCCCTAGAGTAATATAGACAGTTTTAGCCTAGAGCCATGTATTTATCTATCAGCTCAGAACACTGTTTAGGTGATATTTGATGGTAGTCGTCCACAGAATAATGACTTCTACAGTAATCATTCATGGCACTAACAGCAGAATTATGCTTTTTCATCAGTGACTCGAGCAGCTGGATCTGTTTCGGGGATGCAGTCTTCCTTCCCTGATTCCTATATCCGGCTTTATTATCGGTTCCGAAGGATCTGCCCTTGTCTTCGGTTTTATCAGCATTCTGATCTTCATAGTTGATACTGAGATCATCTAAGTCCTGTGTGAACCTACCCGAGAGCGAGCCTACATTAAGTACACTATCGACCAGAGCGCGCTTTTTGGCCATTTTTAGTATTATGTTCTGAACCGCAAACCCACTGTTCTTTGCATATCTGCCTTCCTTTGAATTAGCCAGACCGACACCTTCTGCTCTGACAATCCCGTCATGATCAAGTACATATACTTTACATTCATAAGCAAAATAGCCATTTACGATATCCTCAACACGGTTCACAACCTCCGTCCTTGCTACAAGTCCAAGGAAACCTAATATCTTCTCTGCACCTGGCTTCAGCAGCGTAGGCTTGCTGGTGTGCGGCACAAGACCATAATCTATGCCTGATATCAGCACCTCATCTACAAACCTATCCATCTCAGCATTCTTGTCCTTTGCTTCATCAACAGTAAGACTCCTGACGGTCATGCTTTGTACGGGTTTGGTTTCGGGCTTGAACTCAGTTGCTTCAGCATCAAACATCAGGTTCTTTGGTATCTTCTTGCTCGTGTTTGCTGCATCTACTGCCTTTACAGCATGCTCTGTAGGCTGTATGCCTGCTGTCTTTGTTTCTAACAGTTTCTTAAGGTCAATTTTCTTTGTCATAACAATTCCTCCTATGGATTAAATATGTTTATAATGTTTCTACTTATTATAATAATTACTTTACTGCAAACCTTCTTGATGTACCGGTTTTAATATATTTCGAATATATATCAGGTTCCTGTTCTTTCAGCATCTTGCTGTCAAGCCTTTCAGACACGACTGTGCTCCATGATACAGAATGATTTCCTATCACGGCTTTCTCATGGTCACCCATCATATCCTTAAGCTTATTTGCAGCATCCTGCTTCATAGCCTTTGCTTCATCCTCGAGCTCACATGCCTTTAAGTAAGCCATAATACTTGTTTCTGCTTCTTCTGGAAGCTCTAACACATCCTTAAGGCCGCCCTGATATGTCTTATCGAGCAATTTCCTTGATGTATCAGTGCCATCGATATCCGGTCTGGTCCCGGTCTTTACTAAATTCCAGAACTCCGTCTCTGCCTTGATGAGCATTTTCTGCACATCTTTATCCGCATCAATTTCAAAAATATTAAACGAGCGGCCACCGATGAGCACTGCCAAATATGCCTTGCTAAGACCTGTGACTGCAAGATAATGCTGTACCTGAGTCTCATAATATGCCGGGATTCCTTCCGACCACTCGCTGCGTTTGAATTCAGAAGCAGTCTTTATTTCCAAGATGGCTGGCTCACCGTTATCACTTTCGGTTAAACCGTCGATGTCTGCTATCATTATTTTGTGTCTGGGATGCTGCATTATCGCATGTACCTCGACCACTGTTTTGCCTGTAACGTCTTCAAAATGCTTTCTGATGACAGGCTCCATGATACGGCCCCATTCCATCGCCTCGTTATCAACAGGTAAATCTGTACTCTGTCCTGTCTTCTCAAGCCATAGTTCCAGTTCTGACTTCCAAGGGTTTATACCCAGCAATGATGAAACATCACTTCCTCCGATGCCTTTCTTTCTCCAATTAAGCCATTCCTCGTGGCTAAGTCCTTTTGTTTCAACTAAAATATTTGCGTCCATGATCTTTCCTCCTTAAGGTATTTGTTTGTTAAGAATATAAGTGTCATCTCATCCATTTCCAGCATGGCAATTTCTTTTTCTATGTATCTTGCCAGCCTTACATCGTTAGTTTGTAGTGCCTTGGCATACTGCATGATGATCTCCTGCAACATGCATGACTCCTTCCTGCCCTCGTGACCTCCGGGGCGGTGTACATAACCATCATTGATATCATTTGCTTTCTACTACATATACTTCATGTGTTCCGTCCATGAATCTGACATAAGCATCATCAGAGAACGAGAACCCATATTCTGCAAGGCATGAATACAGTTTCTTCAATATTTCAGCCTTTGGTGCCGCATAATGCCCGTTATAATCGATAAGTTCCAGCTCCCTGCACGAATAACAGGCAACAGCAAGTATCTGATGGTGCAGGGCAAGAGCTAAAGCTCTGGCTGTAATGCTCGTCCGTTCATTCTCAGGGAGCTCATAGTACTGTTTCCCTGACAATGTCTGTATGATGGCACCCGATGATACAAAAGCACCATTCTTAATAAGGATCTCCCAAGATACCTGCATAATGGGCATCTTATCCTTCATACCCTTTACTCTGCCGTCTATCATGCTGCATACAAACTCCCGAATCTGTTCATGCAGTTCCCTATAGAATTCTTTTGCCTGGCGGCGTTTAGTCTTTATTGCCTTCTCTGTCTTTTCCCTTTCGGAAACTTCTTTCTTTTCCTTCTTAGCTTTACGTATCAGTTTGAAGGTACGATAATAGACCAGATAATAGACGCCTTGACCTTCTCCTGCATCAAGCTTGCTTGGAACATCATCTGCAAGAGAGTAGTCCTTAACAGTTTCCCATTTGTTGGTATAGATCTCACGGTCAGCTCCTTCAGGTGCCGGTTCTATGCCTTGTTTCTTTGCCAAAGCCACAAACTTCTTTACCGTCTTCTGACGTTTTTCCTCATCAGCAGCAGACTGGGCCTTCCATGCAAGGTCACGTGAGTCCTTTGCTTCACGGAGTATCTTGTTCCTTGTTGCTACACTTCCTACCTTCTCAAGTTTTTCCAGATCCTGTATGGATAGCTGGAAACTGGTATCTGATTCCTTCGCTATGAGTGCCTTCTGGTCAAGCTTGGCGATATTAGCCCTATGGACTATCTTTGCTGAAGAAAGCCCTGTCATTTCTGCAAGTGCATCAACTGTTAACCCATAATCACTGAGGCACATCTGTGTTCCGGCAGCTTCCTCGTATATCTTGAGGTCCTTACGGTTCATATTCTCAGTGAGCATCGAGACCGACTGGTCTGATTCAGCCATCTGCATGATACGGCATGGTGCGGTCTTTAATCCTGCTTCTTTTGCGGCCAATAGCCTTCTGTTGCCAATGACTACCACATACCTGCCTTCATCATCCTTGTCAGGCACTACGGTCAAGTTCTGAAGGATACCGTTCTTCTTTATGGAAGCCGCCAGTTCGTCAATACCCTCGTACTGTGTCCTGATGTTCTTGGGATGTAACCTAAGCCTGTCAAGTCCTATCTCAACTATGCCTGATAAGGAACCTGATCCGCTGATGGTGTTGTTCTCTGTTACTTTGCTGTCTGTTGTTAAATTCTGATTTTTCATGTTATTCCTCTCTTTCTTATGAATGCAATAAAGGCAGGAACGCTCACGTACCTGCCCATAGTTACCTTTGTGTTTTCATAATATTACCCATACAGGAACGGTACGATGACCGTCTCAGGGTCACTGGCACGTTCTAAAGCCTGGAACACGATAGTTTCAACCTTGTCCAGCACATCGAAATACGTATCTCCATATAGACACGATTCGTCATCATTACCCTTCCTTGTATTGTCAGGTATATAAATATGGTTTTTATCCAATACTTCCTCGAAGACGTCAACTATACTGTCAGCAACGCTGCGTGGGTATACCTCCTTATCCCTGCTCATCCTCATCATCCTCCTTCAAAATAGAAAAAGCAGGATCCGAAGACCCTGCCAGCATATTGATTATCTTGCATGATATCTTCTGCACGGTGTCAGCCACCATCTTCAATTCTGAAGTATCTTTCATCCATGACCTGAGATAGCTTAATGAATATGAAGACGTGTCAAACCCCAACTGTGTACACAAAATTAGAGCTACCGATTCGGCGGTGAGTTCGCGTCTGTTCCTCGGTATGCTTTCATCTGGATTCATACCAAAATCATAAGCATGGGCTGTTTCATGCAGGAGTGTCTTAATTTTCTGAAGATACTCCAAATCAGCTCTTACAGAAATAACCTTTGTTTCAAGGTTATAGCTGCCTTTGCTTGCCGTCCCTTCAACTTCCTTTATTGTATATTCCTTGGATATGGCTTCATACAGCCTATGATATATTTCTTTCACATCATCACCGTTTCCGGCAAGTCCTTTTACAAGTACCGGGATGTGCTCGTCTGAACCGTCAGTTTGTGAAATATCATAAACATAAACGACATGATAACCCGATATTACCTTCATGATTTCTTTCTCGGCCTTCTCGTCATGATATTCAGACTTATCTTCAGGCTCTACGAACACTTCTTGCTTTCGGAAACAGGGGGCCAGTATTGCCAGCCCCTTGCTACCTTTCCTTACATATCTTCCAATCTTGTTCCAAGCTTTATAGCCCATGACATATGATGCATTCGGGTTCTGGACAAAAATAAGCATTGCATTTCCAAACGAATAGTTGTAGAATAATGATTGGAATCTTAAGAATTTCAACCAGTCCTCATCGGATTCGATTGCTTGCAGGCCTTCTTCAATCCGCTGCAGGGCTGTTTTTATGTTCTCTGCGTTATTGCTCATTGCATTCCTCCTTCACCATATACTCAAACCATCTCGATACTGTCAGTAATCCTTCGATAAACATAGACGCTATCACTAAGAACTTCCTCTGCCGGAACTTCCTGACAGTTTACTGCATGAACCATAGCCTTCAGACATTCAGGATCCGTTCCTGCTGACATCGGTACAAGCAATACTTCGTTAATGGAACTAGGCAGGATATAGAAATCATCACCTGTCTTCTCCGAAAATTCCTTCAGAAGCCCCTCGTACAACATGGTTGCGGCACCATTAACCTTATCAGCATTCGTACAGACATACATCGGGATCATGTCTTCAGAAACAGCCATATCATAGAATTCAGAATTACAGCCGTCCATCCTGCCTATAATATCCATAAGTACACTCTGGATAGATTGTACAGAGCCCCTGAGCATACGCTGGGTATTGTGCATAGCTACACCAAAGATTTCTTCTTCCGTCTTTTCCCACATAGAATACAGATCATTGCGAAGGATGACAGAGGCCATTCCATCACGATCATGCTTTACCAAAACATAATAGATGACTGCCAGGTCACCACAGACAATCCTGTGAGGTGCTGATGCCAAAAGTCCACTGTTGCGTTCAGCATTCACGAGTTTGAAACATATCCTGTCCTTGCAATGTTCAAAGTCTGTAATGCCTGTCACATCAAATCCGGAAGGTAGCTTGTTTTCTTCATAGAATGTGATAACTTTCTTGCAGATGTCATACATATCTGCATATCCTTCCTGATAACTCCTGAATAGCTCCTCAAGGTAGATTACCGGTGCGATACTGCCACCATTCTTCTTTATTACAAGGCCTGTGCGACAGGTACTGTTGTTCTTGACTGTATTACTTACTGTTACTTCATAACCAGCCCCAAGGCTCTCTTCTACGGTGTTCTTAACCATTACTGCAAATTCTTCCTTACTGATACTGTTATTCTTCATGTTCATACCTCCATTAGTGTTTTCATTGTTTACAGTTGCTTCATTGATAATGTGATTTGTTCTAATCATGATAAAATTCTCCTTGTCTGTTAATGTAGTGCTTAATGCACCGGTTGATGGTTTCTTTGATCCATGTGGATGTGATAGCTTGTTTGTTCTTGCTGGCATTCCTCCCTTCTTGTATTCTTTCTTTGCCCGGCTCCTTTCCAATTCTGGGCATAAAAATAAAGCAGTTTAACGACATGCTCAGGTCAGTGTAATGGCATAATTATCTATGCATTAAATGATATGTATAAATAAAAAAGCAGACCCTAAAGGCCTGCATACATTATCTATGATGTATTAGAACAGTGATCATAGTCACTCATCCCAATATTCTTCAGTTTCTTCAGATGTCGTCCTGATACCAAACAGGTCCATCATGAAGTCTTCGCGTTCATTATAAATATTGACAATATATATGCTTTCATCGTCAACCCTATAAAACACGTAGTTCTTACAAATGAATATACATAGGCAATCCGTATCGACACCATACATGTCGCTGACAGAATACCCAAGGTTTTCATTATTCCTAAGAGCCCTGACT
>JAEEGL013696586.1_pt1 | contig 12378 bp, 12 predicted proteins | sample 9134231 | NCBI WGS metagenome assembly JAEEGL01 (sample SAMN16246548, study PRJNA631951) | gut metagenome | biome: gut microbiome; feature: rumen; material: fiber-attached | host: Bos | place: Iran: Karaj | collected 2018-10 | reverse complement strand
TTGTAGATATTATAATTAATTTGTTTGTATTATAGATTATTAATAGTTTCATTCAATGTCTCAATTGAATTGAGATTGAATATCTTGACATCTTCAAATACCATCTTGATCAATTTAAGAACTTAAGCGTCCTCCATCTACTGCAATAGTTGAACCAGAAATAAATCTTGATGCACGACTTAACAAATAAGCAATCATATTGGCAACATCGTTGGGTTCACCGATACCAAGATATTGACGCGCAATAACATTTTCCGTATCCGTTGCTCCGACATTACTTTCCTTTAATTCATCGAAGATAGCCGTCTTTATCAAAGCCGGAGCTATAGTGTTAATTCTAATATCCTTTGGGGCAAGCTCTTTGCCAAGGCAGCGCACAGCCGCGTCCATCGCTGCTTTGGAGGCAGCGTATACTGTTTTCGTCTGGTTGCCTTGTTGAGCGGCTACAGATGAAACTCCTACTATGCTCATTCCTTCATTGAATCTCTTCCTTTTGGTTAAACACCTCACCATTTCAATGAAAGAACCAAAATTGATGTCCATAACCTCTTTGACAATTTCAGGAGTGAACAGTGAGATTGGTCTGTAAACACTTATCCCGGCACAATGAACATAGCCATCCAAAGATCCCTGCTCTTCAATGAGGCATTTCACAAATGGTTCAATTTCATCAAGATGTGCAAGATCTTGACAATAATAGGCATGATTGTTCCCTTCAAGTGTCGCCATTGTTTCTTGCAACTTCTGTTCACGACGAGCGACAAGTATCACGGAAGCCCCTAATTTACTGAGCAGGCGAGATGTTTCAGCACCAATGCCCGACGACGCTCCAGCAATAAGAATTTTCTTGTCAGTCAAGTCAATCAATGGAAATATCATACAAATCAACCTTTCTTTTTGAAATCTTCCGGTGTATTGATGATGCCCTCCGTGAATACATCATCAGTCTCGATAATTGGGTAAATATCACTTGTTTCCAATGTGGAACTGACCACTCCCCATGATAATCCAATTCCGAAACCGCACATAAGCGTCCTGATTCTCTCATTACTGGAATTGCCAAAATAATCGCACAGCGTCAATGGGATTGCCGGCGCAGAAGTATTGCCAAATCTGTCAAGGCAGACAGGCATCTTTTCCATCGGTATGTTTAGCTTCTTCGAAAGTTGCTTGTGGATGTAGTAATTGGCCTGATGCATGATGAAGAAATCATAATCTTTTACTTCAGTATTCGTTTTCACAAGAAAGTCCTTGACTGCTATCGGGACGTCAGTGATAGTGAAGTTGAAGACATCGGTGCCATTCATGTATGTATTGTAAAGCGTCCGTTCGTTCCCGTCGTCCCAAGTCATGGGGTGTGTATCGGCATGAAGGTTACGGAAACCTCCAGCAGGTGCGATTATTGCTTTGTAACCTTCACCGTCTGTTCTCAAAAGGCCTTGGATTGTTGCTCCCTGCTCACGTTCAAACAAAGCCGCTCCCCCCCCGTCACCAAACAGCATGGCGACGGACTTGTCTTTGGGATACGTCATCTTGGTCAATGTCTCACCAACGATAAGCAATCCACGTTTGATGTCTGAATTAGCCATAAGGGAGCAAATTATCTGGCAACCATAGACGAATGCTGAACACCCCAAACTGACGTCAAAGGCAACGCATTCCTTTGAAAGTCCTAGTCGCTTGTGCAAGACGCAAGCCGTCGCAGGACGACGATAATCTGTTGAATGAGCGATAAAAACAAGTGCCCCGATGGATTCTCTCTCAATGTTTTTCTTTTTTATAATCTCCTCCGCAGCTGCATATCCCAAATCTGAAGCAGTTTGGTGTAAAGCAGTCTTTCTAAACTGCTTGATGCCAGTCAACGTCTTGAAACGTTCTACCGTTTCATCACCAAATTGCGGCTTGAACGAATCCACTTCCACAATTTCCGGTGGTACGGCTGCGGCAATAGCGGTGATGTTGATATTATTGAATGAAAAGAATGGCATGGTTGTCATGCGCTCCTATATCGCTAATAATGAAATATTGAAATCAACATATTTTATATATATTTCTCTAGCCCGATTAGAATTCCATGCGTTTGGCGGGATTGCCTATCAAATGCATGTTATCCTGACAACTGCGATAAACTACGGAAAGAGGAGCAATATTATTGTTGTTTCCAATTGATTTATGTGCCAAAATTACGGATCCGGCACCAATTGTGTTACTGTTTCCGATGGAAACATACCCAAGAAGCATGCATCTTGGTCCCAAAAAGTTGAAGTCCCCCATTTTCACATCATGCCCCGTAATAACATAACCATTGATGACGTTGCCATTACCGATTACAACATTTGGTCCCAGTCCATTGCTGTTTACGATGACATTGGCCTCGCCGATGACTGCTGATTCACAAAGAGGTTCCGTGTAGATGTTCGCAAAGCGAATCCCCCTTGCTTTCAGTTCATCGTAAATTTTCTTCCGTAATTCTGGATACCCTGCGCCAATGCTGGCATATTCATCTTCAGCGAACTCGTGTTCAGATACCTCGCCCAAATAGAATTGCTGATAATTCCCGTAATTGACAGTATGACCATAACCGCCATGCCCCAAAAAGCCAGCAAATTCAACAGTTTTATCAAACATGCGCATTATTTGGATATTATGAAAGCACTCGCGTGCAAAGCCGTCTCCACCGACGATGTAGATGCGTTTTTTCATTTGATTGATTAACCTTCCTGTTCTATATTGTCAAATCACAAAATTTATTGTAGTTTTGAAAACTTCATCCCAAGACTATGGTTATAGATAAATGTCAATGCCTTCGCGTGCATATGAGAAGGCAAGGACATAACACAAAGCATATTGAGTAGTCATACAGTATGGTGCGAGCAAGTGTTTGACTTCATAACTCGTACCTGTTCTCTATGGGGGCCAATCAAAGCTCGGTACCCTTTGAGATAGATGACATTTACAATATATTGTACATGCGAATGTTTAAAGAAAGCGTCTTTTGGATGTATATGATTATAATTCCTGCTAAAAACGTAACAAAAAGCATATAACCGATAGGGTGAAAGATGGCATGATTCTATAGAATTGCAACCTTTTCTTCACTGTTTGCGATCGCGATGCAGGCACACATCTTGTCAAGCCATGATGTTTGTCGGCAGACATCTGGATATGTTGCCGATGAACGACGTCATCCTTGTATTTCAGTACGTAATTTTCCTTAAAAAATCAATGGTTTAGTGTTTGTACAAGTAGAACGCCATCTGAAAAATCAGATGAAGCGGACTTTTCAGGCTGTCAGTGCAAGTCATGACCGAGTTGAATTGCACATGTTATTTTCGGGATACTTTCTATTTCAAGAGCTTCTGATAAATGTTCATCAACGTCTCATAAACGGATTCGGCAGAAAAACGGGCGGTTGCGGATGCATGACCTTTGAGAGCCAGCCGTCGGCAAGTGGCTTCGTTGTTGTAAAGCTCTGCAATGGAAGATATCAAAGCATCAATGTGGTTAAGGGGAAACAGTCGTCCATCAAGGTCATTTGTAATAATGGAGGAGATCGCTCCCAGATCGGTCGCGATGACGGGACGCTGAAGCATCATGGCGGTGACGATGACGTTCGGAAAGCCTTCGTACCAACGAGACGGGACAACGACAATTCGGGCGTTCAGATAGGCTTGTCGAAGGGCTTCCCCTTTCAGGAAGCCAAGCCATTTGACGTTTTTCGGGGCACTTTTAGGAAGATTGGGAAAGTCGTCGTAGGAACCTGCTACAGTGAATGGAATATGCGGAAGATCTTCAGCGGCTTTGAGAAAATCCAAAATGCCTTTTTCGGGAGAAACACGTCCGATAAATGTTACGTTAGTTCCAGGAGACCAAAGCTCAGGCGGAGGTGGTATTTGAGGGGCGATACTTGGAAGGATAGCGAGTTTGCTTTCTGGAATGCCTTGCTGAATGAATTTCTGGCGTTGGAACTCCGTCTGGACAATGAAGATATCAACATAGTTGAGAATCCTTCCCGTTATGTGTGCCGCGGCATTTCTAACGGCGTAGCCGAGACTTTTCATGCGGGATTCAAGACAATTTTTTTTTACGCAGTTCCATTCATGGCCGCCGAAGCATTTTTCGCAGATATTTCCAGCGGAATCATAGCATAGGCCATTTGGACAGAAGATGCGGTAGTTCGGACAACGCATGACAACGGGGATGCGCAAATCTTTGATGGCGGGAATAATTGATGGCGAGAACAATGGATAGAGATTCTGGATTTGCACGACATCAGGCTTGAAATCTTCTATTTTTTTGCGAACGGCGCGAACCGCGCATGGATTATGGATGCCAGTGAAGAAACTTTTGACTTTTCCTGAAAGGAAATCAGAGATTTCTGATGATGACCGTTTCAGCAATTCCACCGTATGGCCATGCTCAGCAAGCAGTCGCGTCAGGTTGATGACGGACTGTTCTTCGCCGCTCATTTTGGCATATTCGTTGTGGATGAAAAGTACTTTCATAGATTATCGTAGGTTTCAGCCTTTATAATCTGAGATAACAAACTTTAATTTCCCCTTTTGAATTGGGATATTGGAGACTTTTTCAATAAGTACAGGAACTTCATAGCGTGCAGATTTTGCCATGGCGACTCGGACTTTTTCAAGTGTGTTATCCAAGTCTGGATAATCATTATTCGGGACGACTCGGATGACAATTGAGGCATCTGACTGCTGATGAAGTTGGAACTGTCTTACAGCTTCAGGGCAATTGTCAAATATTGTTGTCAACGCATTAAGTCTTGCTTTTGAAGGGAGAATAAATGTGTCGGAGACACGTCCTTTCACACTGTCCATGAGAGGAAGATTACAACCGCATGTGCAAGTATGAGTGAGACGACGACTAGAATCGCCTACCGCATATCTAATTAATGGGAATAGATAATTTTGGAATTCAGTCACAACAATATTTCCATAATCTCCATCTGAAACAGGGTGATTGTTTTCATCTAGAAATTCAAATCTTTTTGTGTCGTAAAACATGTGTAATCCATTTCGCAGTGGACATTCAGCTGCCAGCCAATAAATTTCGCAACAACCATATTGGTCATAAACAGGAGCATGGAAAGCTGTCTCAATTTTCTTGCGTTGGACATGCGTGATAGGGGCAGATGTGAGCCAAATCGCTTTCGGGGGAGGTATCTGAATGCCATGTTCGATGATGTAATCTGCAAGAAAATCAATAGTTCCAACATATCCATGAAGAAGTTTGGGGCGGACCTTAATGAATTCTTTCAAAAAGTTTTTTATGTCTTGTTCTGTAAAACTTGTTGCATTAAGCAAAATATGTTTGGTTGGAAACCATTGTAGGAAGTGAAGAAGCTTTGATTTGTATGTTTTATTTACATCTCTCCAAACTGATGCCCAGTCATCAGCAGGTGAGATATTCCACCAATTGAGCATACGCCAGCCATGAGCTGCCCGTGTTTCCTTTTTAGGATGATATACCTTGGCAGGAGTACCTGTAGAACCACCAGTTGTGGAAAGTCTTACATCTTTCAGACAGGCTTCATCAGATAGAATATCTTCAAAATTGTTCATGAGATCCTGTCGAGTAAGAATTGGTAATTTACAGAAATCATCAGGATTCTTAATATCTTGTGGTGTGCAACCAATTTCTGTGTAGCGTTTTCTATAATATGGAACGTGTTCAAAGGCATATTGAACCAGTGAGAGAGTACGGGTCCAGTTGAGCATTTCAATTTCATCCAAAGAAAGATGCTGATCATGCATTAGTTGCCTATAATACTGACTGGAACCAGGCTTTATCAGTTCATATTTGAAAAAGAAAATTTTTTCTTTTATCATTAGTATCTTAATAAAGATTATTGTTTTCTTTGGTGTTAAGTAAATTAATTTTGGAGGGAGGTGATGGCCGATTCGGTGAGAAGTATGTCGAATTCTTTATATTCGACGTACAGTTTGCGCTCTGTATTTATGGAAGCATACCGCTTACCTGTTTTCTATTTTCCCATTCATCTTCCGTCCCCCAATCATTGTATTCGCTAACATAGTAGGGACGGAAGTGTTCTCCGTCAAGAAGCATTTGGTAAATGACGTGGCTTAGGTATATCTTTTCATCTATAGGCATTGACTGGAAAGTGCGCAGATAGTTTCTAGCTGACTCAAATCCATATCCCCCAGTGCAGAAAAAACGGCCTATAATGCGTTTTTCTGCGATGTTCATGATGTAATCGTCATCGCTGATAGAAATATAGCTCTTGTTCTGCGGATTTACATTTGTTAAGCCATCTAGTGGAAAAACCGTAACAACATTTTCTGGTATGACTTCACAAGGAAAAAAGTTATCGGGGTCTTTTGTCCAGAATGGACCATCATACTGGAGTATCTCCAGAGCTTTGGCAATGGTTTCTGCTTGACCGGAAGTCGGTGCTTCTAGACGAATAATTTCTGTGGAACAATCAAGATGGAGTGAAGCGAATACTGCTGACAGAATCGTTGTAAGGCCAAGGCGTTGATCGTCATCAGCCTTGATAATTGTATAGATATGCGTGAAGGCATTCGGTACGAAACCTGTCAGCGATTGTCGGAAAGCACATTTTTCAGGTTGTCCCCGAAGTAAATATGATATTTTTACTTGCGGCGCGGCAAAGGGAATCAGAAGAAGCGGTCTATTCATACTCCACACTCCTGCAAGAGAATATCAAGGTTTCTCTTTAGATATTCGATTACAGTCTTTTCCTTAGCATATTGGAGAATCCGCAGAAAACTTAGACATTGCAATTCGCAATAGCCATCCTGAATAGATGGCTCATGTTTAAATCGTTCCCACAGTAATTTGTCTATATGATACAATACTATTGTGTTCTTTACTCTGTCAAACTCGCCTTGAACCATCATCTGACTCCAACGATGACGGGTATCCTGACGTAATTTAACGATATCCATCAAAGGTGTCTCAATGAAGGAGTCGAGAAAATCAATCAGATAGAGCCGTCCTTCCTGAAAAAGGATATTGGAAAGAGTCAGGTCACCATGACAAATTCCTACAGGCCAACGGCGCGTTCTAGGGGTAAGGAACAATTGAGCAGCGTGTTCCAGTTGTTCGGCAATCTTTTCATCTGACGCTAAAATTGGATTGTTTTTGATGATGCGCGATACATCCAAAAATTTATCACTTAACAAAGTTGAAGGTATATCAGAAATAGGAGATTTGGCAAACTCATCCTCAAGGAATTCAATAATATGTTTTGCAAAAAGCCTTGGAGCTAGATAACTTGCGTTTTCAAAATAATCAACAAAGGATTTAGCATGAATATATTCCATAACGATTCCGCTGTTTCCCTGATCTTCAATTAGCCGAAGGATACGCGGTGTCGTTACGAATGACAGTTGATTGTTCTTCAAGAATATCTGTTGCTTATTTGCTTGACGAAGTAAGCGCGCCGCATATGCTTGAGCAGAGGAGAGTTTGTGGATGGTCAGCCCGTCTGCCTCTCGAACGATTTTTACCACGCATCCTGAATGTCCCGCAATCTGAGTGTTCATTTGCAACCTACTTTAATGACTTGACTCCCTGCATTGAGAGCGGCTTGGATGCCAATGTCGCTGTCTTCGAACACAAGTATATCTTTGGGGGCGACTTGCCAATGTTCGGCTCCTGCCAAATAACAATCAGGCGCTGGCTTGCCGTGTTTGACATTTTCGCCAGTAACCATGAATTCAAATAAATTTTGACAATTAACAGCTTGAAGGACATTGACCACGTTGATGGCGGATGCAGTGGAACACAAAGCTAAGTGCCCACCATTGGCGACAAACATCCGATAGAATCCAACGAGAGGTTCATTTAGGTGTAACAAATTGAAAAACTGTGGATAACATTTAGCTTTTCGCACTTTTATCTCTGCAAGATGCGATAATAGATGTCCGTTGTCCAAAGTGGCAAGCAAATCGTCAAGTCGCTGTCCAAAGGAAGCACGATAACTTTCGCGTGTCAATTCATATCCGTATTCGGCAAGTACTTCATGGTAGGCAGCGAAGTTAGCCTCGAATGTATTGACCAGTGTGCCGTCCAAATCTGAAATGATATATTTGATTTCTGTCATTCGTCTAATTCCGCAGACCAGTTTATACCTTGTAGTTCCTCTGGTGTTCCAAAAGAGCGATATTTATCCAAATGATGTAATTGAATCCTCTCGTTTTGTTCAAGCAGGATGTTGTAAAGAAGAGACAGGTAGAGTTCTCCGCTGGGGTGCTCTGTTTGTTCATAGCGGCGAAGAGCCTCCTGGGCAATCTGCAAAAAACTATCGCTCTTCGCAAAATAATAGGCACCTGCCAAGGCATGATTTGAAATTACTACCTTTTCTGCGGTTCGAAGTACTTTCCCATTTCCATCTATTTCTGCATAGCTGTATCGTGGGGAGCTGGCTTCGAAAGAGATAACCCGCCCCGCAACGTGAGGTTCGGCAACGAGATCGGACAGAATCGCCGCCACGAAATCAGCCGATTTAAATTCAAGGTCGCAGTCTTGTACGACTAGCGCATCGTCAGGGGCAATGTAATCTGCAGCAAGAAGGCATGTTTCAGCTGCTCCTCTAGTTGTCTTTTCTACAGATACAATATTTGCATCTGGATAGAATGCACGGATGCGCATGTCAATGCCATAATTTCGAATGTGCTCTGCACGGACAATAAATGTGTATTTTCGTGGTGCAGGAATATCAGCCAAGCCGATAAGTGCCCTTTGAAACAGGTATAGACCTTCAACGCGAATCAATGGCTTGGGAATTCGACAGCCAACATTGAGAAACCTGCTTCCCTCTCCCGCCATTGGCATCAATGTATGAAGAGTTCTCATGATAATGCCTCCATTGCATCTTTCATGTTAATGACAACCTTTGTCCAATCATAACGACCGATGACAAAATCTTGTCCCAATTTGCCCATTTCTGCTAGACGTTGCTTGTCCGACAAAGCATCTTCGAGAACTGTGGCCAATTCCTCTGGATCTTCTTGATTACAAAGAAAACCCCATTTGCCATAGCCGGAGAATTCTGGTACTGCAAAACGGTTCAAGCCCACGATGGGGGCCTTGTTTGCGAGTCCTTCCAAATATGTGATTCCATTAGGTTCACGAATGGCTGGCATCACATATAGTGTAGCCTTTTGGAACAATTCCACAGTCTTGCTTCTTGGATAATTATCCCAATAAGTCACACCTTCCAATGGCCGGTTTGTAGTTCCGACAACATGTAATTTAACATTTGAATGGCGTTTGCGCAGACGTTCAAATGCATCAAGCAATAAGTACAGCCCCTTGTAGTGTTCTGTGCCATGTCTCAAGACAATCAACAGTTCTTCTTGAAAGTAATCTTTTAAACTTGATAATGGTTGCAAATTGACACCAAAACCGACATTATGGACTTTCTCCTCAGAAATTCCCCATTCATCAATATAGAATTTTCTAGACCATTCATTCTGGGTAAAAATTAAATCTGCATTTTGTATGGACGCTTGTTCATATTGTCGCACGTAGTTCTCATACCACTTTCGCCAGAATGTATTTCCCTTTAGATATTTCCAAAATATCTCCACTGCTCCATCCACATAGATTGCATATCTTTCCTTTCCAATGCGTGCTTTAGGACAATTATGATCGCAAACGAAAAGTCGCCAACCCGTTGGTGTTTTTTTGGCAAGCTCTTGCTTCAGACGATGTTCCATCCAGAACCGATACCAAGGATCTCGGCTACCGCCAATCACAAACTCATTATTAGAAAAAGAAAATGCATGTGCGCAAAAGCTTTTCCACAAGCGAGGAAGAGAATAATCAATAGCTGAAATATCAAGGTTGTCCAATTGTGAAAATGACCTGTAAAGTTGCCAGGGAGTACCTGACCAGACTTTACGGTTATTGAAATCTCCATTGGTAAGAAGACAGAGTTGCATCGTATAAGATTTCTACGTGAGAGTTTCGAAAAATCAATTTTTTAAGGAGGGCGAGTTTATTTTCTGAAATGCTTTACTGGATGATTTTCTGGTGCTGGAATTCTGTAAAGTTCTATAAAAAATGAAGGCCATAGCATTTTTATGAGACTTTGTGACATGCTGAAAATATAACTTTTGCCGCATGTTTGGCTGTATTCGACATGGCAAGACGGCGAGAATATGCTCCCATTGATGGAAGTTTCATTCTATTACCAACAATTGTTTGCAGGATATCCGCCGTTGCTTTCACATCATAAGGATCAAAAGTCCAGCCATTTTCGGGATGGACTAGTTCAGGATGGCAACCATTGTAGATGGAAGAGGCGACTGGAAGTCCGCAGGCCATGGCCTCTGGCACGACGAGACTCCAGTTATCTTGTAATGTTGGGATGATGAAGCAGTCGGCAGCACGGTAGAATATCGGAATATTGGTGTGATCAACGGCTCCAGCAAAGACAGCATGGATATCGTGTTGTTTGCAGAAATCTTCGAGAGGGGTACGTTCGGGACCATCTCCCGCGATGAGAAGTACAGCGTCAGGTTTTATAACATCCCAAGCTTCAAGGAGTTGGCGCAATCCCTTCAGGGGAACAAGACGTCCGACGAAGAGAAAAGTGAGCTTGTCAGCTAATCCGTGTTTTTGGCGGAAGGCTTTGATGGTGTCATTAGTTATTGCAAAGCATTCTTGTGTGAGCTGTTCGGAGTCTACTGCCATGTTTCCAATGGAGATTTGTGATTCTGGATACCCCAGAGAGAGTGTGTATTCTTTGCAGAGACTGCCATTGCAACATATATGGTCTATCCAATGAGAGGCGAATTTTCTATACCATGTTCGAAAGAACTGTGCGTGCTTTTCCGTGTGCTTGGTAGGTTCGTAGCACATCACGTGTGGAATATGGTTCCAGAAACGGAGGAGCAGAGGTGCGTAAGTCCATTGGAAGAAGCCGTCTGAGACTGTGACATCCGGCTTTGTTTCTCTTATTGTTTTCAAGAGATTGGGTTGGAATGGGATGCGGATGCCTTTGCGGTTGACGGTGGAAATGGGGGCTCTTTTCTTACCGGAAAGGCGGATTTCCCCTGACATCCCAATTGCCCTATCTCCAAGGACTTCTCGAATTTTCTGATTGCAACGTTCGGGAACGACTTCTGCGTTGTATATCAAGCTCAGATGATGGCCGCAGAGGTTGTCAAGTTCTGCATAAACAGGTATGCGGTAATCTAGAAACGAGCGAGTTACCCAGGTGATGTTCATGACACGCAATGATGGCTATTACGGGAAGTCGATTTTATTGGCCAAAAAAGTAGTTACTTCCAGTTGCCCTTTGGGATTGAGATGGAGAGGGTCTATAAAAAGTTCATAACGTGATTCGAAGGGGGAGTTTGCATCGATGAACGTGACATTCGAATAATGTAAAACAGTTTCTTTTATATAATTAAGGGCTTCAGTGGATTTTTCTGGTTCGGCATTGTTCAGAAGATCTACATTGGGAAGGTATAAAAGGAAGAGGTGTATATCTTGTGCTTTCAGAAAATCAAGTGTTTCTTCGAAGATGGCCTGCTTGTCTGGATTGAGCTGGACTTTCCAAAAGGTTCCTTTGGCAATCTGCTGTTTGAAGTGTTCTATGTTCAACTGTTTGACGGAGCGGTTTTTCCAGTCATGGCGATAGCCACGGATAACGGCACCGAGACGTGTGTCGTCGTAACGTGCAAGCGGGACAAGTGTTTTCATCGCGTATTCCTTGAAGGATGCATTGGAACGGACGTATGCCGCGACAGCGGGTGATTCATTGATAAACGGATAGAATAGTGCATGTGAATTGACGGCGAGTCCTCTGGAAAAGGAACGTGGCCCGATGTCATATAGGATAGCCTTCGGCTTATGTCCAGTTGATTCGATGTAATGACGAATCATAACCAAACGGTCTGGAATGGATGTCCCGTTCATGCAGTATTTTGCGATGGAATGACCTGTTTGTTTCTCCAGTAGGTCTCGGTCGATAGCCATTTCGGACATGGAATGTCCGATGATCAGGATGTCTGCTGGCCAAAGGCAATAGTATTGTTTCAGACCATAATTGAAGAGCTTGAGGCAGAGGACATTGACAATGGCGAAAAGTAGCAGTCCTGCCAAGCTTTTTTTGATAAGCGATGCTGTTGTGGTGGTGGACACGGGATTTTTAGAATTGGAGGTAGATGAAGGAGTTGGAGGAGACGGCCAGCAGGGCGATCAGACAGGCAATGAAGACATAGCCTGGAATGCGGATGGCATCAGGGCAACGTTCTCCTGTGAAGCCGCGATAGGCGGTGAAATCAACCCCAAACAGAATAATGATGGCGAGGATGTTCAAGGCGAATGTAACTTGCGAAACACCGAAGGTTGGTCTGG
>JAEEGL013156518.1_pt1 | contig 12378 bp, 12 predicted proteins | sample 9134231 | NCBI WGS metagenome assembly JAEEGL01 (sample SAMN16246548, study PRJNA631951) | gut metagenome | biome: gut microbiome; feature: rumen; material: fiber-attached | host: Bos | place: Iran: Karaj | collected 2018-10 | reverse complement strand
GATTGATGTGTCTAAGTTGCATTCCTTGGGATGGACGCATAAGGTGGAGATTGAAGAGGGAGTGCAGAAGCTGTTTGAATGGTATAAGGGGAGTTTGGAGTAATCGGCCGTTGGCTTTGCGCGCCAGATTAAGGTATAGGAGAGGGTCTTGCGAAGAGCGAGGCTCTTTTTTTGTGGGCGGGGGTATCGGCCTGGGGTTGGCGCGCGGATATCGGCCGGCGTGTTTGATGCGCTGGCGGGATTGGCGGGGGAGGGGATTATCGGCCCGTCATTAGGATTTCTCGTCGGAATAAACTATATTTGTGCAGGTGGTCGTTGCAACGAACACTGCCGTCGACCGGCCCCTGCTGGATAGCGGGAATGGGTGGAGCATCAGCGACTTTGCGGCGATGGGAATCGTTCCTCCCAATATGCTTGTGGGGGAATAGAAGATTTTGTGTTTGCCGGTAAGGAGATAAAGAATGGTTATAGATAAGAAGATACTGGACGAGCTGACGGCCAAGGCCAGGGAGAACCCGAGGTTGCGTTGCAATGATATGGTGCCGGGTGGGGTAGTGCTGAATATCGAGAAGGGCCAGTGGCATAGCCTGAAGTGCCTGGAGAGCGGAACGGTGCTGTTAGAGGCGAAGGATGGGATTCAGGTATGAGGTTTTCTCTATATTCGAAATCCGAAATTGAAATGACCCAAGACGAACTGTGGCTAAAGAAATACCAGGAAGTAAAGGCCTTCATAGAAACCAATCATCGGAATCCTTCCCACCACAATCCCGAAGAACATTTCAAGTACTGCAACTGGCTCAAGCACAACAAAAAACTCCTCAACGCCGGCGAGATGAAAGAAGAGAGGGTGGCATTGTTTGAGAATCTACTGGAGATGGGGGAGAAGTACAGGAGGGTGAATCAGTATCAACAATGAAAGTACTTAAAGTAAGTTCTCTAAAAAGCGGCAATGAATGTCAAAGCTCTTTGGGATATCGGGGGTTGATTGTCCCGTAGAGTATCACGCTACGTGGCGGAGAAAGAAACAGGAAGAAGTGGTGGTTCTTCAGATGAGAATTAGAAGTAAATATTATTATAAGAGATATGAAAATCTTTTTAAGTTGGTCAAAGCATAGTAGTCATGAGGTTGCTATGGCCTTCAAAGAGTGGCTCCCTCTTGTGATTCAGTCCGTTGAACCATACGTCTCATCTGAAGATATTGATAAGGGAGCTAGATGGAGTACTGATGTGGCGAAAGAGTTAGAGGAATGCTCTTTCGGGATTATTTGTGTTACCAGGGATAATCTTGAAGAGCCATGGCTGATGTTTGAGGCTGGCGCCCTTTCTAAAAGAATGGCTGAATCATTAGTGTGCCCTTTCTTGTTAGGAGTAAAGCGCTCTGATATAAAAGGACCTCTTGCGCAGTTTCAATCGGCAATCTTTGATAAGAATGACATCCACAAACTTCTGACTACGATTAATAATTCGTGTCAGGATGGTGCGATTAGGTCCGAGGTATTGGAAAGGTCTTTTGAAACCTATTGGCCTGAGCTTGAAAAGAAGTTGAAAGTAATTGAAAAGGCTCCGGAAGAAAAACAGGGGATGTCTGCAATTCTTCAGAAGGACGATATTCTCGAGGAGCTTCTTGAGCTATCAAGAAGAATACAACGTAGCCTTTCTAATCCTGCCTCAATTCTTCCATCAGATTATTTGGATAGGGTTGTTAGATCGGCAGTTAATAATGAGCGGACACCGGTGACTGTGGCTCAGAATATTCAGATGATTAATTCTGTCCTATTTCAGTTGAAAAATGATTGGGATATGGTTTATCCTACAATTAGTAATTGTTTAGCTGCCGCAGATAAAACAAGTGCGACTCAGTTATTCCCAATCGCATCAAGAATTAATGGCGGATTATATCAGGTACAACAGATAGTGTGGAGTGTTCTTGGGATTATTAATCAGGAAGTGAGGTAGGAGATCTGTCCACTGCCACCTTAAACAGAAGGAATCCTTCGGCCCTTTGCCTATTCATCGGCACCGCGGTACCTCCGAGACGGTGGTGTGCCTGCAGGGAAGGCTTGTTGAGGAATACTACGACGAATTGGAGCGCCGCTGCACCGAGGCCATCGAGCTGACGCCCGGCGCCCTATAGTGGCCCTGAACATCCCCGCTGGTCAGTGGCACACGGTGCAGTCGCTGGAGAGCGGTACGGTGATTCTGGAAATGAAGGACGGGCCTTACGAACCCATCGGCCCAGAGGACGTGTTAGAGTAGAGGTGATCATCGGCCCAAGGGATCTTCTGAGACTTGTGTATGTATTCGTGGGCATTTTGAGGAGTATTGATACGATTCCGACGGTCAGCTCACAGAGACCGTTGATATGGTGCCAGGTGGAGTCGTATTGAATATCGAGGCAGGGCAGTGGCATAGCTTGAAGTGCTTGGAGTCAGGTACTGTCTTGCTGGAAGCAAAAGATGGTGCGTATCGGCCATTGGAAGAAGATAAGATAATGGTGAAGTAATCGATTAGTATTATGAAGGGCGGGAATTTGCATATGCTATTGCAATCGGTGATTATAAACAATATGCTCGGCTACTTAAACCCAAGATGGTTTCAAAGATCCGCAGTCGTTTTGTTATACGGAGGAGTGAGTGTTTTTTTTGAGGGATGAGCCGGAGACAACTCCCCGCGACGGCTTGCGAAAGTTCACGGGATAGTAGCTTCGCCTAGTTTGCGCCGGGAGGCATAGGCTCTGCCAACCTTGATGTTGAGCTGGTTGCAGCGGTAGCCGGAGCTGACGACGATGGGGTTGACGGCGGAGGGGCGAGATCCTTCTGGCAGAGTTGCTGCAACACGGGGACGTACTGATGCTGAATGCTGTGGAGTTCTGTGCGGTTGTGCCTTTTCACGGCATCCGACAAAGGATGAGTCGTGTTTTATGTCTCCCATGGACTAGATGATCGGCGCTAAGGTTGATTATATCAAAGAACGCGTGAGTTAGTTTTTTAGGTAAAGATTGTTTATCCAATGAAACTGATTTTTGCATACGTTAAAAGCTATAAGCAATAAACACTAAAGATAGCAATGCAATAAAAACTAATAACGGCCACATTGGGAAGTACCTTATATGCCCAGTTCGGTGAAGATTTTATGCATCTCTGATAAGCCCTTCTGCAGGTTGTCCGGATCAAAAGACCCTGTTCGGAGGGCATTTGTTTTTGCCGTATTCAGGTATGGCTTCAACCTTTTATAGATGTCATTGGCCTGAAGGTAATACTTCTTGGTCTTTTCATATCCTGTCAGCGGCTCATGTTTGACTATCTCGTGACAGACCTGGTCACAGGTATCGTAGTACCGGGTGGTCTGAAATACGTGTAGCAGTATCCAGTATTCGAGGCAAGGTGTATTGCCAATGAGTATGACTTTGCTTCTGAGAACAGGATCATTCTTTATTTGCTGGTATCGTTGTTTCAATATAGCAGCTGGTGCTTTGTCTCTTGGGCCCTTGAATTCCCGTGTTTCACGGATGATGACATCCATATCGACTATCCAGAATACTTTCTCGTGGACCTCTGCCAATGAGACAACATAATTAAACTGTTCATCGACAGATTTCTTTTGCGGGAGTTCCGGCTTGATGGTCACAGTAAGAGTTTTCTCATTCTTCTTAAGCATCTGCAAATACCAGAGTTCGGTTTCCCCGTCTCCTACAAAACCGTAGGTTTTCTTCGGCGCAATCTTCGGCATATCAGGTACTATTCGCTAAGGTCAATGTAATAGTCGGACAACCTTGGGAATGCGCCCAGTTTGCCTGCGTTGTATGCGTTGAGTATGTTAGAGGTGTTCCGCACCACGTCTGTCCCGAAGTCTGAGAGACGGTAAAGACGAGTTGCATAGTTCTCATCTTTTTCCGTGAACTGGATAATATCACTCCGGAAAATGTCCTTGTCGTTCAGGAGTTCCCTGTTGTGTGTGGTAACAAGTAACTGAGAGTGATTTGAATTAGTGCAGAAAGACAGCAGGAAGTGTTTGACCAATTCCGGATGTATGGAGGACTCAATCTCATCGATAGGGAAGGCACTGCTTCTGGCAATAAGCATATACAGAATGCCGGAAAGGCCGAAGTAGCGCTGGGTTCCCAAAGATTCAGAGGCATACGGAATATCGTCTGTCAGTGTCCCGTCAGGTCCAATATGTACCAATCGTAGTGGCTCGTCAGATTCTTCTGCTTTTCGGATGGTGACGCCACCAATGTTGAAATCTGCTTTCTTTAGGATTGGAATAATCTTATCCTTGTCCACATATCCCATATCTATCAGGTCCAGCGTAAAGCGAGTGAGGTCTGCTCTCGGATTAACCATCGGCGCCAAATAGCTTTGGAACCATACATGTGCGGCCTGGAGGGCCTTGTGTGCCATGTTTGTCTTTGTGAATCCGGCCAGAACTGTCTCATTCCACAATGTGTTGGAGGATAGCGTTGCAGCCTCTACATCATTCTTTACAGGGTAGTCTTCTCCAAAGACAATCTTGGAGAGTTGCGACTCTACATCGGTGGTACGGGTATATACGATACGCCTTCGGCTCTGCGAACGGAGCCGCTCATAAAGAACACACTGACGATTTAGCTTTATGTTGTACCGATACAAATCATCGTTTTGAATAAAGTCAATCTCAAACTCTGTCGGCTTACTTCTGGACTCTTCGTCCATCAGGAAGGGTTCATAGGGAATGAGAGCGGTTTTTGATGATGTCGGTATCGTTGCCAGATTGCGAAGGAAGTTCAATGCGTTAAGGATATATGTCTTTCCGGAGGCATTGGGACCAAATAGGATGGCTGCCTTCAGGATGCGATGCCCCGCAACGTTTACGACATAATACTCTTCCAGGTGCTCAGACTTCTCAGCTTCAAAGCTGAGCGTCTGTGTCTCGCGGATAGGTCCATAGTTGGTTATACTGAATTTTACAATCATGGTATTGCAGTCTTTATCCGTAACAAATATAAACACTTTTCCCTTATCTATCAAGAAAAACGTGCTAATTTTGTAAATAGATTGCAAATGTAGGCTGTTTTTGTTGAAATTTCGCGCATGATACAAGTTGCCTTTGAAGGTATTGATTGGCCTGTTTCGAGGGGAAATTGCTAGGCAGATTATGACATCGGCAATGGTATTAGTCCTTTTTCTAGTCCCTTTTCTCTTTGGCTCTATTGTTGCATTTCAGGCCTTACAGGACCGACTCGGTTTTGTCTGGGTCGTTGTTTATGGTTTGCTCGTCCTGTTATCAATATGGTTTTCTTCCGAACGGTTTGAGAGATTATTCAATCGTTGGCGAGTAGAGCCTCTGGCAGAGTATAAGTGTGGGTATTTCAAATTAGTAATAGAGGCTTTCTACTTAGTTTCTATTGTCGTTAGCACTGTTTTAGCATTCGTAACAGATACGAGTATTCTAGGTGCTGTTATAAAAAATATATTGCTTCCTGCCTTCATTACATATATTGCCTGGCAGCGATTGCACCGAGCATATCATGAGATACACGGGAGGACGAAAAATCTAAAACAGCGCGGAGAATTGCAATAGAAAAGAACGGATGAAAGAACGGCCTTCTTAGGGGGCTTTGATATCATTGGTTATTTGTGCGTACTTTTCTTGAACATAGTTAATGATTGAGGAGCAAGTTACTAGCATAAGTTGGCATTCCGGCTCCCCCGGAACCATCGTTTGTCCTTCGGCGACTTTAGAATGGCGAATTCCAGTGTCTGGCTGATTGGTATAATCATATACCTTCTGGATGATTTCTTGAATGCGAGGGTGGATAGTGATGGTCTCCTTGATTTTCTTATACGCCGGCCCAAATTTGCTTTCGCCGGTTTTAATGCGGAAGAGTGCCTCGATTGCAGAAATACTTTCTTTGATGGAGTTCTTATAGTCTGGGTCTGGCCTTTGAGAATACAGCACCAGAGCTCGTTCCATATGAGCCTTTACAACATCTTCTGAGGATGTCAACGCCTTCTTGATAGAAGTCTTTTCGGGTTCGGTAATAATATCAGTGATGATATCATTAATCACCCTATAACCGTAATGGGTACGTTCAAACTCATCATTAAGGTCATCAATGAATCGATTCAAGATTTGTAACCGTTCACTATCTTCGAATGTAATTCGCATATAATCAATAGTGAATTCAATTAAGCTTAATTTGATATACCAAGGTGTGGAATGCGAAATAAGGTTGCTTTGTATGGCGTCATTATCTCCCGTCTCATAACCATAAGAAGTACTTCGCTTATTGAAAAAGCGAGTCCATACAGATAGGCAAAGTTGGTAATAAGAAGAGCTGTTGTAGGGGAGCCAAGGCGCAGCTCTTTCCACCCGCTCGTCTTCCGTCTCCAATTCATTTTTCAAACGCGAATAACAATTCGAAATGGCATTTATGACGTGGGTGTTGATACCCTTCGTTAAGATGATATCTTCTGGTATAACGTACTTGTTTCTTTCTGCGAAGTATTGTTTCATAATAGTCTAAAGGGTATTATTTACGTATATAGAACTGAATGTCTCTAGCGATAGAGAGCCCAACCTCACGGGCCTCTTTCGCTACAGTATCGAAAAATGAAGCAGGATCTCCGGAAAGAATGGACTGTATGGCATAATATTCGGGGCTGGCGGTCTCATTCATCCCATTCTCCCTTAGAATAGAGAGAACATTCTGACCAAACCCGAACTCAATGCATTTTCCGTATAGATAGCATAGGGTTTCCCTCTCCATATTTTCAGTGTCAAATGTGGTGAAAAAAGAACGGAGTTCGCGCTCAGCAATGGAGCTGTCCTTTTTTAGTATGGCGGATAGAATATGGTGGATAGCTTCCCACTCATTGGAGTGGCAATCGGCCGAGATAGTCTTCATTTGCTCTTCTGCTCGAATTGAGTTAAACAAGCCGTCACGGTACAGATTGACTAACCTGTATGGATTCTCCTTGGCGTTTATTCGATAGGCTTCTTCAGCAAGCTTCTGTGCTTGCTCTAATTGATTAAGTTTATACTCATAAATCTCCGAAAGAGCAATCATACTTGGAATAAAATGAGGATTTATGCTGATAGATTTGCTAAAATTGCTGGCAGCGTTCTCATAGTTTGACATCCCTCGTGCGAGTATTCCCAGTAAATGATATTTCCCTTCTGTTTCTTCCAGTTCGGCGGACTTTCTAATGAAACTGATAGCCAATTCTAGATTATCATCGGTTTGCCAAGCAATCATCCCCCTAAGAAGGAGCGCGTTGGCATCTTTGGAATACTTTTGCAGATAGGGATCTAAATGCTTTGCCGCTTCTGTAAACTCGTCTTGAAAGTAGAGGCATTCAGCCATGTAATAATGAAGAACCACATCTTCTGGCCACCGTCTAATAATATGGTTTAGATATTCTTCGGAAACTTCATATTTCTCTTCTGCGTGAAGAATTCTAGAAATGAGTTCGGCAAATCCGTCCGGCTCGTTGACGACTTTAAGAGTTTCCATAAATAGATTGCGAGAGTCGGTGGTTTTCCCTTCCATCAGTAAAGTTGGGATAAGCCAGTATTTGGCAATAGGAATATTGGTGGCATCATCTTGTACCTGGGCGAATAATTCAGCAGCTTCGGAGAATCGCTTTTGAGAATACCTAATAGTTCCAAGATAAAAGCGTGCGCTGTTTGATATGCCTTCTTCATCCGTTATGAGTGAATTGAACAATTCTTCTGCTTTTTCATGCTCTCCCATATTATAGAACACCTCACCGATGACACTTTGAATCCGTTTGTCTTTTGGGAATACAGTCTCTGCCTCCTGAAGAATTGTTTGTGCTTCGGGTAAACGGCCGTTCTCTATCAGGTACTTAGCATAATAAAAATAACCGTCAGAATCATTCTGGCCACACCTAATTGCGTCTAAACAATATTTCTCAATCAATGGGGAACTATATGACTCGTTATCATGAATAGCAATAGTCAGATCTAATAATAAGTAATACTTTAGTTCCGCATCTTGAATATGTGCAATTACCTCACCGGCTCCTGTGAAATCATTTGTTTTGATAAGCGCATTTGCTAAAATGGGAGCACAGTCATTGTTCCCAGAGTCAAAAAGGGGCCTAAGTGTGTATACAATGGCAGGAGCATTGTCATTTTTAATTGCTTCGTTTAACGCGTTTGCATGCTCTTCGGCACCATCATATAAATCTTTTAGCTCAAAACAATCGGATGACTCAGGGTGATTAATAATATACTGGCGTGTTTTTTCATGTAGCGCCCATCGGACTTTTTTATCCTCTGTAAGTTTTGCCAAAGCAAGTGCTGTGACTGCGTGTTTCTCGTCGGTAAACTGGGTGATCATAATTCGCTTTAGCAAACCAGCCATTTCGCTTCCTTGTTCATAGAAAGCTTCCATAAACTTAGATAGGCAGGAGACCATTTTTTTCTGTCTTCTGCTACTGAGTCTCATAAGAAACCAAATGTTGAACATACGCTCACTAATCTCATAAGTGCCACCTTTCCCTCTGGCGCTCTTGGGGCGTTCTATCCAACCGAAATCACTTAGCCGTTTTAATTGAGGAGAGATTTGGCCATTCTCCATTTGGGTGCTTTCTCTAATTTGTTCCAGCGTTACGGGGTCCCATTGCATGGCAATGGAATTGACGATGATTTGCATTTTCTCAGGGAGTTCCTCAAAACGAGCTTTATAAAGCGGTGTTTGTGCGTCGAGAATACCCTCCAATTCTTGTGTGATATCGTCGGAAAAGCCCTTAATGATTTGTTTGAAGAGAATGACTGCCGTTCTCGGATTCCCACCGGTCAATTGATTAATAGCTTTTATTCGAGATCCGTTCTTTTTGATGGCCTTTTTGAGCCTGCTTTGCCCCGTGACAGTGGCGAGATTATTCAAGATATCCATGAGCTCAAGTCCTGAAAGCCGCCGTAGATAGTGGACTTGAAAGGCATCATAAAAAGGGGCGTTGTATGTGTTGATATCATCAATCTGACTTGAACTGGCTCCAATAATAATGGCGGCACCACTGTCTGTTAGATAAGAGCGTAAAACATGCTGCTCATCTGTGTTTAATCGGCCTAATACGAAATTAATATTATCAATTAAAAGTACTGGACGGCGTCCTATATTAAACACCAGATGGTTGAAGTACATAAACACGTTCTTCTCCCTTTCTTCATGAGTTAAAGTGGACAGGTGGTTTACCTCGTTGTCAATCTCTTTTGCGAGTTCGACTTTCCCTTCTACCTCCATCATATCGGCAATCGCATCAATGCAGTTAAGCCAAAAAGTGTTAAGACTATCCAGGTTATACTGCTCTTCTGGGAAAAGAAGAGGTATAAACCCTTTGTAATCAGGCTGCGTCCTCAATTCGACTTCCAGTCGCTTTAATAATGTTGTCTTTCCCATGCCCCTCTGGCCAATAATTAATTGATGCTTTGGGGGGGCATTGCGTTTTGTAGAGAGAATACTGTTGAGTATTACGTTTAAGAGCTTTTTTCTGGCAACAAAAAGCTGGCGGGACTGCTCATCGGTGACTCTTTGCGTGTTGTATAAACTGATTTGTGAAAAATCGATTAGTTCGGAGCTCATAACTATAGATTATAATATGTCCAGTAGTCTTTTAAAAGATTTAAACGGAATGAGTATCGATTATCTGTGTCTTTGATTAGATATCCGTCGTGCTGTAGAATACGTAAAAGAAGATCCAGCCTGTCCATGTCGATTTCATCGGGTTCGGTAAATACCACTCTGGATAAACGCTCTTCCGTTACGGCTTCTGGTATGCGACACATATATCGCAAGATTCTCTTTAATTCAACTTCTTCATCAGTGTAGTCTCGCAGTCTTTCATACCACGTTCCGAAATATGTGGCGTTTTTCACGAGGTGATTATATGCATCAGCAACTATCGTTTTGCTAACATTTGTTTTCCCCTCCGGCATTTCATCAACAATAGCTGAAAAAAGCCCCTGGATATTATGCGGCAGGGCTGCCCCCAGAAGTGATAAAATGTATTTCTGCACGGGGATGGAGATTGTATATTCGGTTCCTTCTGCCAGCTTTTGAATGAGTCCAAGAGCTTCGGTTTCGGGCATTTCTCCTATCTCAAATGGGAGCATATCATTGATGGTTGAAGATAGGTCGTATTTGCATAAGTAGTTTTCAATGCTTATAGAGCTACAGAAAATCCAGGCAGCCTTATTAGAACTGTCTTGACGTACGCTTCGCAACCAGTTTAGAAAAGCCCTTGCGTTCTCTGGATTCTGCCCTTTGTTGGAGATTTCGCTTAAGAACACAGCCAGCTCATCCAGAACAAATAAAATCCTTCCGCTTCGATTAGGGTCGTTGATGATTCTTAAAATGTCTGTTCGAACGGTATTTCGGGCATTCTCATCTTGATACTTGATAGAAGCATCTTTGATTGAGAAAGAAAAATGCTCGAAAAAGTCTTTCGTGCCTTTGGATATTTTCTCATATCGATTGCGTTTTTCATATAGTTTATCGGCCAATTCATTATATAACTCCATTTCGCTTCTCAAGTGCTCCATGTTGATATAAACCCCCAGCCAATCTTCTTGTTCCAATAATTCTATCATCTTTTTTGAAAAAGATGTTTTGCCAACTCGACGAGGAGCCGACAGGATTAGGGAGTTGCCGCTTTTTAGCTTATTGAGCCCCTGTTTCACTTCTTTCTCCCTTCCATAAAAATTTGTTTCTGTTACGGGTGCACCGACAATGTTCTCGATTTTCATAATTTTTCCTTTTGCGCAAATATATACAAAAATTTCTATATACAAAAATTTCTATATAAATAATTGTATAAATATTGGGGATTTTAGGGATGGACGCATAAGGAGGGGATTAAAGATGTAGTGCAGAAGCAGTTTGAGTGGTATAAGTGGAGTTTGGAGTAATCGGCCATTGGCTTTGTGCGCCAGGTTATGATACAGGAGAGGGCCTTGCGGAGAGCGGGGCCCTTTTTTTGTGGAGAGGAGGGTATCGGCCCGAGGTTTGGCTGTTTTTAGCTGGTGGGATTGGCGGGGTAGGAGATTATCGGCCCGGCATTAGGATTTTTCGTTGGGATTGATTATATTTGTGCATGTGCGCGTAGTGACGAGCACTGCCGTCGACCGGCCCCTGCTGGATAGCGGGAATGGGTGGAGCATCAGCGACTTTGCGGCGGGGGAGTGACCTCTTGATTTTGGGATTGAGGGGAATAAGAGATTTTGACTTAAGGGGTGTGAGCATAAAGATGATTGGGAAAGAGGCATTTGATGTCTTGGGCGTTTATTGCGGTTTACTCGTGCCGTGAATTTAAAGAAGAAAGCGCGGAGTTGGCATGCGAGAAGGGTGCACAAAAGGGTTTGTTTCTTGTGTAAGATTGAAGAGAGAGGTGCTGCGACGTCCGGTCTGTGCTAATTTGGATTTCTATTCGGGTTTTATATATGAGATAATAGGCGTTCCGCGCGCATCGACTTTTGATATGGCTAGGATTGTTGGCTGGTGTGCGCACAGGATTGAGGAACTGAATTTTGAAGACCGGCGAATCATCCGCCCTGCGTACATGAATGTGTTTGGAGAGAGAGGGTATGTGGGGATAGAAGAAAGGTAGAATCAACGTTACACATTGTGAACCATTTTCCTTGTCGGCATGAATCGGCCCTCGGCCGGATGTGCCGGGATATGCGGATACGCTTGTGGGGAATGATAGGGATGTGCTAAAGCTTCGGCCCGGCATCACTGGTCCGGCCACGTTGAAGTATCGGCTGGAAGATGAGATGATTTCTGAGTATGTGGCTCAGAAGCAGAAGGATGGTGATACACGACCTATGCAAGAAATAGCAGTAGAGTATAACGACAACGTGATTTATCCTGATAAGGTCAGACCGAACTGCTATTACTACAGGCATTATTCTTTCATCAAGGATATACAGATGATACTCTGCACCGTGTTGGGGAAGAATATGCAGTATGCTGGGGAAATAATTTAGGGTTCAAGGTTAAGGGCTCATGGTGAATGAGAGAGCAATTTAAGCAATACGTCATCTCGCTGTATCAGGATATTCCTCTGGAGGTCTATGAGGGGCTCCTATCTATCTTCTGTATAGGACTGGTGGTATTTGTCGCATGGAAAGGATTCAAAACGGGGCTGCGATATTCCGTCGCTCTTTTGTTGATAGAATACATCTTTCTCATCTTCTGCTCAACAGTCATCTTCAGAGCTACAGGCGAAATAAGTCAATACGACTTCCATCCTTTCTGGAGCTATAAGGCAATACAAGAGGGTAGAGAAGACTTATCGGCAGAGAATATCATGAATGTAGTGGTGTTTGTCCCCGTTGGCTTGATGCTTGGTTCATTGTTAAGGGTTAAGG
>JAEEGL012729687.1_pt1 | contig 12378 bp, 11 predicted proteins | sample 9134231 | NCBI WGS metagenome assembly JAEEGL01 (sample SAMN16246548, study PRJNA631951) | gut metagenome | biome: gut microbiome; feature: rumen; material: fiber-attached | host: Bos | place: Iran: Karaj | collected 2018-10 | reverse complement strand
TAGTAAGCGTCCTTGCCTAAGTATTCAGCAACAGAACCTAATTCATCTTCAATTCTGAGCAGCTGGTTGTACTTAGCGATACGGTCTGTTCTGGACATAGAACCAGTCTTGATCTGGCCGGCATTGACACCGACAACCAGGTCAGCGATTGTTGTATCTTCAGTTTCACCGGATCTGTGGGAGACAACAGCAGTCATGTTGTTTCTCTTAGCCAGTTCGATGGCATCCAGAGTTTCTGTTAATGTACCGATCTGGTTCAGCTTGATCAGAACGGAGTTAGCGCAATGGAGGTCGATACCCTTCTTGATGTACTCAACGTTAGTAACGAAGAGGTCATCACCGACTAACTGGATCTTGTCGCCTAAACGAGCCATGAGCTTCTTCCAGCCATCCCAGTCGTTTTCTGCCAAACCATCTTCGATGGAGATGATCGGGTATTTTTCACACCATTCAGCATACATGTCGATCATTTCGTCCGTTGTCTTGACGCCCTGACCGGATCTGCTCAGTTCATAGTTGCCGGTTTCAGCATTGTAGAATTCAGAAGAAGCCGGGTCCATGCAGATACCGAAGTCGATACCTGGCTTGTAGCCTGCCAATTCGATAGCAGCAACGATGAGCTTCAGAGGTTCTTCGTTACCTTCAGTGCAGTCTGGAGCATAGCCGCCTTCATCACCGACACCAGTCGAATAACCCTTGGACTTTAAGACCTTCTTTAATGCGTGGAAGACTTCTGCAGACCATCTGATGGCTTCCTTGAAGCTAGGAGCACCGTAAGGCATGATCATGAATTCCTGCATATCAACAGTAGAATCAGCGTGCTTGCCGCCGTTTAAGACGTTGAGCATCGGGACCGGTAAAGTCTTGGCGTTAGCACCACCGATGTACTTGTATAAAGGCATACCGTAGAAATCAGCAGCAGCTCTTGCGCAAGCCAGGGAAACACCCAACATTGCGTTAGCGCCTAAGTGAGATTTATCCTTTGTGCCATCGATTTCGATCATCTTCTTATCGATAGCAGCCTGGTCAGTTACATCGTAACCGATTAAAGCCGGAGCAATGATCTCGTTGACATTGTTGACAGCCTTCAGGACACCCTTGCCTGAGAAACGGGAAGTATCACCATCTCTCAATTCCAGAGCTTCTCTTTCACCAGTAGAAGCACCGGAAGGTACCATTGCACGACCGAAAGCACCGGATTCGGTAGCAACTTCAACTTCTACAGTCGGATTGCCACGGGAGTCGATAATTTCGCGAGCATAAACATCAATAATTGCAGACATACGTTTTTTCCTCCTATTTAGTAGCGTCAATTATTTCCTTAAATGAATCGACTTTTAATGAAGCACCGCCGATTAAAGCGCCGTCGATATCTTCACAAGCCATATATTCTTTGATATTGGTCGGTTTGACTGAACCGCCGTACTGCACTCTTACAGCATCTGCTGTCTTCTCGTCATAGAGGTTCTTGACGGTCTCTCTGACTAACTTGCAGCAGTCTTCTGCGATCTCTTTGGTAGCAGACTTGCCGGTGCCGATTGCCCAGATCGGTTCATAAGCGATGACCATTCTGGCAACTTCATCAGCATCCAATCCTGCCAAAGAACCGGCGAGCTGATTCTTGATGACGTCAGCTGTCTGACCGGCATCGTATTCAGCTTCGGTTTCACCGATGCAAAGGATCGGGATGATGTTGTCGGCAAATAATCTCTTTGCCTTCAAAGCGCAGGCTTCGTTTGTTTCGTTATAGTAGGTTCTTCTCTCACTGTGGCCGATGATGCAGTATGTGATACCGACTTCTTTTAACATCGGGACAGATACTTCACCGGTATAAGCGCCGGAATCCTTTTCGTTACAGTTTTCAGCGGCAATGATCAGGTTCTTGGCATTCTTGACACAGACATCAAGATCAACATACGGTGCACCAATACCGTAATCTGCTGCTTCGTTACCGGTAAGAACTTCTTCGATGCCCTTCATGAATTCAAGAGCTTCGGAAGGAGTCTTGTTCATTTTCCAGTTACCGACAATAATAGGTTTTCTCATGTTAGCTCCTCTTATTTCTCGTTAATGATGTCAACACCCGGTAAACCATTGCCCTCTAAGAATTCCAGAGAAGCGCCACCACCGGTGGAAACATGGCTGACCTTGTCAGCGTAACCGAGCTGTTTGATCGCTGCTGCGGAATCGCCGCCGCCGATGATCGTTGTGCCTTCGCACTCTGCCAAAGCCTTGGCAACTTCATTGGTACCGACAGCCAGGACCGGATTTTCAAAGACACCCATCGGACCGTTCCAGACAACCGTCTTGGCAGCCTTGACCTTGTCAGCGAAGAGCTTAGCGGTTGCAGGACCGATATCCAGACCCTGCTTGTCAGCCGGGATTGCATCGGCAGAGACAACTTCAGTCTCGATCGGAGCATCGATCGGATCAGGGAAGCTTGCAGCTACGACCGTGTCGCATGGTAAGAGCAGTTCTTTACCATTGGCCTTTGCCTTTTCAATCATTTCTCTGCAGTAGTCGATCTTTTCATCATCAACTAAGGAAGAACCGATTTCCTTGCCCTGAGCCTTCAGGAATGTATAAGCCATACCGCCGCCGATGATCAGTGTGTCACACTTTTCAAGCAGGTTGTCGATGACTTTTAACTTGTCGGCAACCTTGGCACCGCCTAAGATACCGACAAACGGTCTGACTGGGTTTTCAACAGCATCGCCTAAGAACTTCAGTTCCTTTTCAACCAGGAAACCGGCAGCGCTTGGCAAATGCGTCGGGATACCGACCGTTGAAGCATGTGCTCTGTGAACAGAACCGAATGCATCTTCAACGAACAGATCGCCTAAGGAAGCCCAGTAAGCACCTAAATCAGGATCGTTCTTGGATTCACCCTTTTCATATCTGGTGTTCTGCATTAAGACGACTTCGCCTTCCTTCATGTTGTTGACAGCGTCTTCCAATTCAGCACCTCTGGTAGCGTTGACGAAGATGACCTTGTTGTTCGGCAGGTGTTCCTGCAGTCTCTTGGCAACGATATCCATGTTGTTTTTCTTCTTTGCAGCTTCGATTTCTTCTTCACTCTTCTTGTAATCAATCTTGCCTAAATGAGAAAGCAGGATGACCTTTGCATTGTTTTCGAGCAAATACTTAATCGTAGGTAAAGCGGCAACGATTCTGTTGTCATCAGTGATCGTATCGCCTTTGTGCGGAACGTTGAAGTCAACTCTGACGATGACTTTCTTGCCCGCTACTTGTAAATCTGTAACCAGCTTTTTAGCCATAACAAAACTCCTCCTAAAATACACAAATATTATACCATTACAGGCCGTAAAAAAAGTAGGCCAAATAGCCTACTCACCATCATTTTGGATTTTTTCTGCGGACTTTTTCTTTTTGCCTTTTTCCTCAATGCCATACATCGCGCATTTGCGTTCGTATTCCTTCTCCGCTGCATTGAGTTCACTTAAGATTTCTTCTAAACTTCTCATTTTTACAACCTCACAACATTTCCAATTCTACCATAATTTCTTTACAATAGAGGTATGTATTTGAAAGAAGAAACAATCAATACAATCGTCATCGAAAAGTCCCGCTTTATCTGCTATATGAAGCGGGTCCAGAGCGAAGAGCAGTACCGTCAGTACGTAAGTGAGATACGAAAGAAGCACCATGACGCCACCCATGTGTGTTCCGCCATGATCTGTCACAACATCCGCCGTTCTTCCGATGACGGGGAGCCTTCCGGTACAGCCGGCGCGCCTATACTCAATGTCTTAGAAAAAAACGGTCTGGATGAGACCTGTGCCCTGGTTGTGCGCTATTTCGGCGGCATCAAACTCGGTGCCGGCGGTCTGATAAGAGCCTATTCTTCGGCCACCAGTGAATGTCTGAAGATTGGCAAGCTGGCAATGGATGCTGTATTAAATAAATACCAGCTGAAGCTCTCCTATGAGACGGCCAACAGGATCGAACGCTATTTGAGAGAACATTCCATTCTCATCGATACGATCTACGATACCGATGTCACCTACATTTTCGCTTTGGAAGATGAAAGCGTCATCGAAAAGATCAAAGAATTCACCAAAGGCATCCTGCCGGAAAAGATCGGTGAAGAAATCCTGCAGAAAGAGGTAAAATAGAACTATGAAGACGATCAACACGATTATCTATTATCTTTATATACCATTAGGCATCGCCATCTTGGTCTGCCTGATCATTTTATTGAGCCGCGTCGTAAAGCTGCTCAAACAGGTCGGACAGACGCTTCAATCGGCCGCACCGATCAGTGACCGTCTGCAGAAGATCAATGATGCAAGTGAGCGCATCGGCAAAACCAAGGGATCCTGGACCTTCTATCTCGCCTTAGGCGGCGGACTGTCCCTATTAAAAGACGCCCGCAAGAATTATCAAAAAGAAAAATCTTTGCCAAAGTCCATCGCCAAAGCGGCGATCGCCCATGGCTCACAGATTTCCAAACTGCGTTTCTAAAAGAGGATTTCCTCTTTTTCTTTTTTTTCAAAAAAAATCGTCCCTTTCAAGAAGGGACAATTTCTGTTTTTCCTATTTTGTACCGTAGATACGATCGCCCGCATCGCCCAGACCCGGAACAATGTAACCGATCTCGTTGAGGTGATCATCCAAAGCCGCCAGATACAGATCGACATCCGGATGTGCTTCCGTGAAAGCCTTGACGCCTTCCGGTGCACCGACCAGACAGACCATACGGATGTTCTTGGCACCTCTTTTCTTGATCATATCGACAGCTGCAATCGCACTGCCGCCGGTTGCCAGCATCGGATCCAATACCAGAACGATGCCATCAGGCAATTCCTTCGGGAATTTAGCGAAATATTCGACCGGTTCGAGCGTCTTTTCATCACGATAGAGACCGATAAAACCGACTTTTGCGGTTGGGATCAGATCCATAATACCGTTGACCAGGCCCATGCCGGCGCGAAGGATCGGAACCAAGATAATCTCGCCCGACAACATTTGCGTATCGCAAGGTCCCATCGGTGTCTCGATGTGGACATCTTCCGTCGGCAGATCGCGGCAGACCTCATACGCCATCAGGGAAGCGATCTCATCAAGGTTCTCTCTGAAGTCCTTGTGACCCGTCTCTTTATTACGCATCAAGGCAAGTTTATGAGTGATAAGCGGATGTTCCAATACTGTTACCATAATAACCTCCTGTGTCCTTTTTCATTATACTCATTATTCATCTTTTGGTACGCAAAGAAAAAGAGAGTATGACTCTCTTATCTCTCGTTATAGGTAAAAGCGTCCGTCTTATTTAAGATCTCTTCCAGTTTGGCGAGATCATCAATACAGGCATTGGCCTCTTTGGCCATTGCCTCATGACGGGACGGATCGGAAATAAAGCCGACCGTATAGGCGCCGTAATTCTGACCGCACTTGATGTCCATCAAAGAATCGCCGACCATCACCACTTCCCTGTTCCAGCCGTTCTTATTGACCAGATTAAAGATGGCCTGCGGGTCCGGTTTGAGTCTTTCCACGTCGTTGACGCCGCAGATATCATCGATGTAGCTGCTGAGCTCAAAAGTCTCTAACAACTCACTGATGCCCTTGCTGCTGCGGGTGGAAACAATGCCGATCTTATAGCCTTCCTCATGTAACTTCTTTAAAGTTTCCGGCGTATTGGGCGTCGGATGGTTGGCTGTCTTGGCGACTTCCAGCTGTCTTGCCCGATAATCGGCATAGAGCGTATCGTAATCGTAACCCGGGAAGTAGATCGGGAACATATCCCGTAAAGCCGGTCCGATGACCGCCTGTTTGACTTCATCGGTAAACTTGGACTCATCGGAATACTTCTTGAATAAGGCACGATAGGCCTCGTGGATCGATTCTCTGGTATCGACAAGGGTTCCGTCAAAATCAAAGATCAAGGTCGGTTTCTTCTTCTTGATCCACTTATTCAATACACCGAGGTAACCGAGAACGCCGATCGCAAAGAAAGCGATGGAAGTTAACTGGGCCATACGGAAATTGCCGAAGTAGAGCGAATCCGTCCTTCTTCCTTCGATGAAGAAACGGATCATGCCATACCACATCAAATAGGCATAGGCCAGATCGCCGCGCTTGTTCTGATGTTTCCTTAAGACCAGCCAGATCAAGATCCAGCCAAGCAGGCATAACATCGACTCATAGAAGAAAAGCGGTTCATAGTAGTGCCCGTCGATATACATGCCTTCCTTCAGGAAGGAGAGAATGCCGTTAAAATAGGATTCCGCGACTTCCCCGCCATGACATTCCCTGTTGACGAAATTTCCCCAGCGGCCGGTAAACTGACCGAGCAGGACATTGGGAAGAATCATGTCCAGGAACTTGCGGAAATCGTAGTGGTTCTTTCGGATATACCACCAGGCAAACAAGGCTCCGGCGACGATGCCGCCCTGTATTGCCAGACCGCCGTCCCAGACCCTTATGATCTGGATCGGATCGGAGAAGTAGAACGAAAAGTTATAGAAGATGCAATACCATAATCTCGCACCGATGATGCCGACCCACAGGGTATAGATAAAGAAGGAATCAAAGAAATCTTCCGAAATGTAGCGGGCTGCCCGCATTTCTTTTCTTGAGACCAGATAAGCTAAAAGCGCACCGATCATGATCAATACCGCATACCAGCGGATATCGAAGCTTAAACCGAACAGTTTAAATGCCAGAAAAGTCTGATCATTTGGAAAAAACGTCATTTCTCTGCCCCCTTTCTCTCCAGTTCTTCTCTGTACCTGGACTTGAAGTCCTCGTTGGCGTTGAAGCCAAGTTTGGTCAGCAGATAGCTGGAAACGGCTGCTTCAATGATAACCGATAATTGCTTACCTTCGGTGATCGGAATGATCAGCATCGGCACTTCCAGACCTAAGACATTGAAGGTCTCATTGATCGGATTGAGCCGATCGGACTCCATCGATTCATCGTATTTGACCAGTTTGATGACAAAGTCCAGCTGACAGCGGTTGAGATAAGCGTTGGCGCCAAAAGTTCTGGTGACATCGACGATGCCCACACCGCGGATCTCCAGCATCCTCTTTAGGATGGCCGGCGCTGTACAGATGATGCTCTTATGGACTCTGGTGACATCGACGCGATCGTCCGCCACCAACATGTGACCGCGGTTGATCAAGTCCAAGGCCAGTTCGGATTTACCGATGCCGGACTTACCGGTGATCATGATTCCCTTGCCGTAGATGTTCATCATGACACCGTAAATGGAATCGGAAGGTGCCAGTTTCTCGGAAAGGAAAGAGACCAGATCGACGATCAGCTGATAGGTCACCCCGTCATAGCGGAAGATCGGGAAATTCTTCTCTCTGGCCAGATCCATCAGGGAAGCCATATCCGTGAAACCGCCTGAAATGATGATACAAGGCGTATAGGAGTCGGTGATGACTTCAAAGCGCTCGCGCTGCGTCCGGTAGTCAAACTTGCACATGTATTCAAATTCCTTGGTGCCGAGAATGACGACTCTTTTTAGATCGTTGGATTCCAGATAACCGGATAACTCCAGACCCGGACGGTTGATGTCCGGCGCGATGACCCAGCGCTTGAGGGATTCCTCATTGCCTGTGAGCTGGACTAAATCCAGCTGTTCCTTGATCTGATACACATATACACGTTTATTAAGTTCTTCATTTGCCATGTCTTTCACCTAATACTTTCTTCAGATACTGTCCGGTATAAGAACCTTCGACCTGTGCCACTTCTTCCGGCGTACCGGTCGCTACGACCGTACCGCCCTTGTCGCCGCCGTCCGGACCCAAGTCGATGATGTGGTCAGCACACTTGATCACATCGAGGTTATGTTCGATGACTACCACCGAATCGCCGTTATCGACGATGCGGTCAATGATGCGGATCAGCTTCAGCACGTCATCCATATGAAGGCCGGTCGTCGGCTCATCCAGGACAAACATCGTCTTGCCGGTCGGCTTTTTCTGTAATTCGGAAGCCAGTTTGACACGCTGGGCTTCACCACCCGATAAGGTTGTCGCTGACTGGCCCAGTTCAATGTAGCCCAAGCCGACATCGTATAAGACCTGCAGTTTATCTTTAATCTTCTTATGATTCTTGAAGAATTCCAGTGCTTCCTTGACCGGCATCTTCAATACATCATAGATATTCTTTCCTTTGTAGCGCACTTCCAACGTTTCCGCGTTGTAGCGTTTGCCATGACATTCTTCACACTCGACAAAGACATCCGGTATAAACAGCATCGAGATTCGCTTGACGCCGTCACCATAGCAGGCTTCGCAGCGTCCGCCCGGCACATTGAAGGAATAACGCGACTTGGTGTAGCCACGCTCCTTGGAATCCGGCGTCATCGCAAAGAGATCACGGATGTCATCAAAGACACCGGTATAAGTCGCCGGATTGGAACGCGGCGTACGGCCGATCGGATCCTGCGTGATATAGACGATCTTGTCGATGTTTTTCAAGCCATCGATCTTCTTGGCCTTGCCCGGACGGATCTTGACCCGATCCAAGGACTTCATGATGGCCTTGGTCATCGTCTCGATGATTAAGGAAGACTTACCTGAACCGGAAACACCGGTCACACAGGTAAACTTGCCTAACGGGATCTCCACATCGATATCTTTCAAGTTGTTTTCGCTGGCACCGATGATCTTGATCTTCTTGCCGTTGCCCTTGCGCCTCTTCTGCGGCGTCGGAATCTCCTTGCGGAAGGAAAGATACTGGCCGGTAATCGATTTTTCATCGACGAGGATCTCTTCCGGTGTTCCGGCAAAGACCACCTGGCCGCCGTCCTTGCCCGCCCCCGGTCCGATATCGACGATGTAGTCGGATTCCAACATCGTCTCGGCGTCATGTTCGACGACGATGACGGTATTATCGAGATCGCGCATCTTCTTTAAGGTGGCGATCAGTTTGGCGTTGTCTTTCTGATGAAGACCGATGGAAGGCTCATCCAGAACATACAAAACACCCGTCAAAGCCGAACCGATCTGGGTCGCCAGACGGATACGCTGGGCCTCACCGCCGGAAAGCGATCCGGCAACGCGGTCCAAAGTCAGATAATCCAGACCGACATCGCTCAAGAAGCGCAGTCTGGCCTTTAATTCATTCAATAAGGTCCTGGCGATCTCGGTCCGCATCGGATCAAAATGCAGATTGTTGAAGAAATCATAGGCCTTATCGATCGACAGCTTCGTCGATTCGTAAATATTCGTATTTCCAACTCTTACGGAAAGTACTTTCTCATTGAGTCTTGCCCCATGGCACTTCTTGCATTCGGACTCGACCATGAAGGAACCGTAGTATTCCTTGCCAAACTTGGACTGAGTCTCTTCAAAACGGCGTTCGATCAGCGTCTTGACGCCTTCGATGTAACCGAACTTGTTGTAGGTGGTGCCACCGGTTGATGTCACGGTGTAACGGATCTCTTCATCCGAACCATAAAGGATGATGTCCATTTCTTTCTTGGTCATCTTGTTTAATGGCTTGGTTTCCGAGATCTTATAGTGCTTTAACAGGGTGGCGAAGTTCTGCCACTCCAGATTGTTGGAACCGTAGATGTTCTTATAGTAGCGGATGCCTCCTTCGGCAATGGACTTGCTTTTATCGGGCATCAGATAGTCCAGATCGACCGACATCGTCACGCCCAAGCCCTTGCATTCATCGCAAGCACCTAACGGCGAGTTGAACGAGAAAAGACGCGGTTCCAGTCTTGGCACGGTAAAGCCGCACTTCGGGCAGGCCTGGTGGGAAGAAAAGAGGTCTTTTCTGCCGCCGTGTTTGATCTCACAGGTGCCGTCCGCCAGACGCAATGCGATCTCCAAAGAGTCGGACAGTCTTGTCTCGATCCCTTCCCTTTTGACCATACGGTCAACGACCACCTCGATATTGTGGCGCTTGTTCTTATCTAATTCCGGTACCTCTTCGATGTCGTAGAGTTCATCATCGACATATAAACGCAGATAGCCGTCTTTCTTTAACTTCTCAAACAGATCCTTGAAAGTCCCCTTCTTATTGGTGACGATATTGGCCAGGATCTCCATTCTCTCGCCTTCCTCGAAATTCATGATGTTGCGGATCATCGAAGTGATGGTCATCGCTTCGATCGGCTCATTGTGATTCGGACAATAGGCAATGCCGCATCTGGCATAAAGAAGACGCAGATAGTCGTAGATCTCGGTGATCGTCGCCACCGTGGAACGCGGGTTGTTGGAAGTGGTCTTCTGATCGATGGCAATGGCCGGTGACAAACCCTCGATCACATCGACATCCGGTTTGTCGACACCGCCTAAAAACTGTCTGGCGTAGCTCGACAGGGATTCGACATAACGTCTTTGTCCTTCGGCATAGATTGTATCAAAAGCCAAAGAAGTCTTTCCCGAACCGGAAAGACCAGTCATAACGATCAGTTTGTTGCGCGGCAGGTCCAGGTCGATGTTTTTCAGGTTATTGACTCTGGCACCGCGGATAATTATTTTGTCATTCATCTTTATTTCTCTTAAATCTCTTCTTGATCCGGGAGAGCCGCTTGTTTAAAGCGCTCGCCGATCTTCCCGTAAACCGCTTGACTCTGGAAATGATCCTGCCATATAAGGCGCCCATTAAATCAAACGCCCTGTTGTCGGTCAGCTTCTTTCCGGTATCGGCAATCCTGTCAACCGCCGAATAGAAGTGGTTGTTGATGCCCTTGGATTCATCCAGAAAATTGCCGACAAAGGAATCCATATAGTCGTTGAAATGGGAATCCAGATTCTCCACCCTTCTTATAAAACTGGAGAGAACGCAGATCGTCAGCGTCGTATCCGCCGAGAATAACATCACACACAGCATCGCCAGAAACTGACGAAGCTCGATGTCAATCTTTGCCAGCAAAGGAAGCAATACAGGATTGATCCCATAGACGATCAGCAAGCCGGCAATGCCAAAGCCAATCGAAGCCGGCAGACAGATCCTGCCGTTGAGGTTGAGCGGCGAAGAAGAATAGTCCCACCAATAGGCATGGAAGATCTTTTCCAGCACATAGTGTACCACATATTCCAACACCGCAGAGGCCGCCATGCTTACAAGAAAGACCGAAAGCGGCGTATAGTCTGTATAAATATAGGTAAACAACAAGGTTCCTAATAGTGCCCCGGTCCCGTAGATCGGAATTGCCGGCCCAAATAAGAAGCCGCGGTTGTCCCACTTGCCGGCCCAGAAGGTCATGGCGATACACTCATAAAAATACCCGACGACCGATAAAAGCGAGAAATAGATCATGTACAGACTTACCATCGTTCCACCGTCTCCTTTAAAGCGCAAAGCTTATCGGCCATACAAACGACAAAAGCCTCCTTGCTGGAGGGAAAACTGCGGAAAGTCAAAGGCCACATGTGACTCTCAATGACCTTCTGTGTTTCGAAATCAACACCGAAATCCTTGACCGCATTGTCCTTGGCGATCTTCGGGTGGGTGAAGCCGTGCATCTGAAACACATTTACAAAAATCCTGGCATCATGCCAGTCATACAGGTAGTAATCATGTAAAAGAGCACCCCGCAGCAGTGTTTTCAGATCACAGCCAAGCTTCAGATCCCTGTTCAAGGTATAGGCCGTCTTGGCAACATTCACACTGTGGGTAAGGACACTGATCTTTCCGTGAGCGAGAAAGTCATCCATCTTCCGTACTCTGGAATCGCTGAGAAGTTCACCGATGTGCGAATGAAATTCCTGCAATTCTTCCCTGCTCATTTTCACCTCTACATTATACAATGCTATAATTGGTTTATGCGCGAAAACATCGTTGAACTGCTTTGCGGTGATAAGCAGATCTATTTAGTAAAAACCGCCCATGTTTCCAAGACGTCAATCGAAGATGTTGATGCCTGTTTTGAGGAAGTCCAACCCGACTCCATCTGCATCGAACTGGATGAACAGCGCTATCAGAAACTGGAAAATCCCGAAGCCTGGCGGGAGACCGATATCGTCAAAATCATCAAAGACAAACAGGTCGGTTTCCTCATGGTCAACGTCATCCTCTCCTCTTTCCAAAGAAGGATGGCCAAATCCTTAGGTTCAACGACCGGCGGCGAGATGATGGAAGGCATCAAACTGTCAAAAGAACACAATCTTCCTCTGGTTCTGGCCGATCGTCCGATCAAGACCACCTTTGCCCGCATCTGGGCAAAACTCGGCGCGAGCGAGAAATTCAAGCTGCTGACCACGATCATCGGTTCGATCTTTGATGACGAAGAGATCTCCGAAGAAGACCTCGCCAAGCTCAAGGAGGCCGATGCCTTAGAAGCAGCGCTCATGGAAGTCTCCAAGGAATTCCCGACCGTCAAACAGGTCCTGGTCGATGAAAGAGACCAATATCTCGCGCAAAAGATCAAGACAGCCCCGG
>JAEEGL011489888.1_pt1 | contig 12378 bp, 9 predicted proteins | sample 9134231 | NCBI WGS metagenome assembly JAEEGL01 (sample SAMN16246548, study PRJNA631951) | gut metagenome | biome: gut microbiome; feature: rumen; material: fiber-attached | host: Bos | place: Iran: Karaj | collected 2018-10 | reverse complement strand
TTGCATGTGTTAAGCCTGTAGCTAGCGTTCATCCTGAGCCAGGATCAAACTCTCCGTTGTAAATATTATAACTTAATGATTTGTTCTGAAAAACTCAGGGATGCATCCGATGTATGTGCGGCCCGAAGGCCGCGGAATTGAATCGGTTCGTATCTTCTACCCAAGCGACGCACCATATTAAATACGATGCGCGCTCGCTTCTTGTACTACTTCTACTGTTTTATGTAAATCTCTTCAAAGAACGCTTCTTCTTGCGCGTCTCAGGAAGTGTCTTCCCGAAAGCGGATGCAAAAGTACTGCTTTTTCATGAACCCACCAAATAAATCCAAGGAAAAATATAGAAAATGGTCAAATTTTAAGTGTTGTTAACAATAAACACTAAAATCGACCATTGTTTTCGACTTAAAAAGTCACATTAAAGCCTGCTGAGAAGGATGCTTTTGAGTTGAGCGGAATGCATTCTTTCGTCATTTTTCCTATGAAACGATCCATTCCGACGAACACATTGAAGCCTTTGGGATGGACATTGACTACCCAGCCTAAGTCGACCGAGAAAGAATTTGCTGCAAAGCTGACGCCTCCATCAAGCCACGGGAGCGGACGATAGTTAGCACTTAGACGAGCCTCAGTCCAAGTATAAGGCCCATTCAGACGAGTCGTGCTCAGGAGACCGAACGAAAGAGGCCGGTACGTGGGCAATACATACTCGGCTCCTACACGCAGTGTAGCCGCAAGTCCCGTGGTTCGGCCGCCATCGCCGCCAGTAGTATGCAGATGGGCAAAATCGGCCAGCTGATCACCATAATCATCAGCCTGGCTCTCGAGTGACTGCGGATGATCGCGGTCGCTGACATCAATGTCGTGGAAGCCATTGAAGACGAACGAAGACGCGATGTTCTCAGCATGTGCATTCTTTGACCATGCAACGAATCCGAGGTCGTTAAGGGCAGCGCTCAGCGTTATATCGTCGTTCAGGCGATAGACACCACCGAAGTCGAAGGCCAAACCAAAGCCTCCGATGCCAAATCCATCAACATCCATATCATCGACATACTCATAGCTGCCGTTTCGCCTGTTATACTCTTTGCTTTTCTGTTTGAAAAGGAATCCTTTCATCGACACATCTGCCTGTGCCTGCGTCTGCACCACCCACTGATTGGCATCCGAAAGGTCAGCCTTCGTATTTGTCATGGACACGTCAGCCTGACCGAGTCCCATGAGAATCTTTACCTTCCCACCCACGCGCCACTTCTCGTTCAGCTGCCGTGAATGCCCAAAAGCAAGCTCTCCATATCCTCGCGCACGCGCACGTATATCATTAAATGTATAAGACCGATTGCCAACGTTACGAGCAAACTCAAAAAACTCATAGGGAACAACGGCGCCGATATCAGCCCTGGAATTCAGTTCGACCGTGTTGTAACCGCCGAAAGCCTTGAATCCAGCTGAGAGAATTGTTATCCTGGCATCAGCTGCGATGCGGTTATTGCCTTTGCTAAATCCGGCAAGCGCCTCCGAGTCAGAGATATAAGGATTCATAAACGTCGTTTTCTTCTTGCCACCGGGCATCGGATTGTCGAATAGGATATCCCCCACTCCAACATTACCCATCGTCGTGACACCGAAATTACCCAACATAGGCACCGAAACATAGTTCATTTCGTTGCCGAAAGCCGGATTCAGGTCGTGGCGGAATGTAAACTCATCGGTGAAATATGCCGTGTTCAGATCTTGTGCCTGCACCTGGCAAGACGCCGCAAATAGAGTGGCGGCAGTCAGTAATCTAAGGATTCTGTTCATTTCTCTTCATCGTTTAAGTCAACAATTACTTTTCCTACTACTTTCAGCTGAATATTCCTCAGCTTCAATGTCTGATGATAGGCATTCAGCGTCTTTCCTACCAGCGACTCATCACCTTTCAAAGCCCCCTCAACACAGATACACAAGCCATCGAGACTGCGGAAGGCAGAAGCATCGCGCTGCGAGATGTGCACCTCTACAGGCGTTGTCACTGGTTTTCCGTCGGCACTCGGTGCCACCACCTTGTCAACAGAAACGGCTATACGGCTGTCTGCCATACGCTGTCCGTTGACATCAATGCCATAGCCACTGAACGTAAGATATGCAGGCACGCTGTTATCAACCTCGGCTGTAGCCAAGATGTAGGAATCCTCAGTCAAAGAAAGGTCCTTCAGGTCATCATTCCACCCGTCGAGTGTGTCGCGATAGACGATGACAGCCTTTTCGTCGAATGCCAATGGCGCATAGAAAGCATAGGCAGGTGCCGCAACAGTGTAGCTATACCCGAGGCGGACAAGCGCTTCGTCGGTGTCGTCGCCCACTGCCTCTACATCGAAAGCAATGCGATGAGGAATCTTGATGATAAGATCAGAAATATCGGGCACTACTACGTTCATATAGCCTTCGACATTAGTGGGTTGACGGCTGAAGCACACGTTCGTGGTTCCATTGGCATCAATGCGGAAAGGTTCAACATTGACACGGCCGATGCGCTGCCCTTTATCATCGAAAGATGTCAGGCTGCCTTTCAGCACTCCTCTCATGTCGAGGTCGCTTTTCAAGCTGAGTCTTACCTGCGGGTTATGAAGATCTATGCGAACCCCTTCGTCGGCAAGGAAGCTTGGCACATCGCCTATCTCTACATCGCCCAGCGACAACGTGATGACAGGCTTGAAACGTCCACGAGCTTCTTTCACGGTAATTTTGCCCACGTTCAGCCCGCCGTCCACACGACAGTATCCGCCGGCAGCAAGCGCCGTCAGGTTCACCTGACTGAAGAAGACCTCGAGATCGAGCTTACCTTTCATGTTAACCTGCCCATTGCCAAACACTACATAGCTATCGCTGGCAGGCAATGTGGACGATTGCTTCATATTGGTCAGTCTCGTAGCGGTCACATTCAGCAGAAGTTGTTTATTGGTTGCCACATTTTGGACGATGATACGATTCCCGTCTATGCTTGCATTTTTCTTGTCAACAGCACTCAGCACGATGTTATCGGGAAAAGTCAGCACGGCACGAGCCACGGTAGGCACAATGGCCGACAAGTCATCGGAAAACGTCACCGACAGACCAATGACCGACTCTACCGTGAGTTCACTGAGCGACGTCACCTCATCAGGCAAGCTACCCTGAGTTTCATAGCTCAGCAACGTACCCTTGACTGAATGCTCCTCAGGTAATGTGATTGTGCCTGATCCTGCCGAGGGAATACCAGAGAAAGTGGCTTCAAATCCACCCGAAGCTTCAATGCCATCGATTACGATGGGGTCAACCATTGGATGAGCCTCGCCACCTTGTCCTTCGGCAGTAAGATAGTAATCGCCGTTTTCTGCTATTCGCACATATTCGTTGCCATCCAGCTTCAATACCTGATCGAGCTGAATTTCTTTTGTTGAGTTGTTGCCCGGCAACGATAGATTGTCAGCGCCGAATCCCATTGTCAAGTCAACATCTGACAAGTCATAGGAATCGTCAATACACGCCGACAAGAACATGCATCCGCATAGCAACAAGCATTTGGCCAGCGCAACAGCAGGCCTCATCAATGTTTTCTTCATATTGCTACAAATGATAAAAAAGAAGGGTTTCTTCAAGTTAGACATTCTTGACTGCAAAAATACAAAAAAAACGAAAGAATGCCATAGAACTATATGATTATTTTGGAAAGATGTAACAAAAAAGAAAAACTGCAAGCACCTGTGTCAGGGCTTGCAGTTTCGTAAGGTTTCAATCTGTTGTCTGGCGGCCTTTTCACCGATGCCTATCATGTTGATGACAGCCTGACGTGAAAAGTCGGCTGCATCATAGTCGTAAAGGGGTGGGTTGATGTAGACATCGGCATCTTTGCAGTTCTTTCGATACTTCTTGAAATCGGGACGATTAAACAGCCAACCGACAATACCTTTAGCATCGGAAAGGTTGAAGAGCTCGTCAAGAATTTGCTTCAATTCGCTTGGCGACTCTTCATCGTCTTCTTCATCAGGATGATTCACGGTCAAGTCGATTGCTATCACCCGTGTTGCACCCATCTGACGTGCCACGTCGACTGGCAGATTATTGAAAACACCTCCATCGTAAAGCACATAGTCATCGAAACGCACAGCTTTGAACAGAGCAGGTATGGCCATGCTTGCCCTCATGTTGCGAGCCAGCGAGTCGCCCGTGAGGACAACCTCCGAGAAAGAGGGCAGATCGGAAGCCACGCAAGCAAAAAGGGGCCATTTCCGACCATCAAGTCCAGCAGGAATTGAATTCAAAGCTTGTGATTGCCGGGCAGAAGTTTGCACCAAGCTGTCCAACATAGCCTTGATAGCATTGCCACGGATGGCCTCGCGCGTGAAAAGTTGCAGCCACTGGCGCGAGCTGAAAAGAGAATCAAGCTGCGAAGAGGTGTAGCCTATGCTAAAGAGGCCGCCTACGATGGCCCCGATACTGGTGCCGACGACAATGTCAGGCCTTACCCCTGCCTCCTCCAACACCTTCAGCACTCCCACATGGGCAGCCCCTTTAGCACCGCCTCCCCCCAAAACAAGAGCCAGCCTCCCCCCATCCTCACAGAAAGAGAGCGATTGACTGCTGCCAAGAGTCTGTCTTGCCCTTGCCGGCATTACCGACAAGAGCAAGATGAGAAGTGTGATGAATGCTGTATTGAGGCGGTTCATACTACAATTTCGTCATGATGCCAGCCTTGGTTGATTCCAGAAAATCCGTGATGTTCCGAATTTCCTGACCATCGGGCACCTGATCCTTGATTTGAAGAATTGCATCGAAAAGGCTACCCTGACCGTTAAACACCAGACGATAGGCATTGGCGATGTGTTTCTGCACCTTATCACTGATGCCATAGGCCGTCATCATGGTGTTATTGGGACCGTTGTAGCCAATAGGCTTGCCACCAGCCACGATATAAGGTGGCACATCCTTCGAGAAGGTCGTTCCAGCCTGAATCATAGAACCTTCACCTACGCGTGTGCCAGCATTCTCAATGACCGACGATGAGAAAATGACACCATTTCCAATCAAGCAGTCGCCGGCAATCTTCGTACCGTAACCCAGCACGCAGTTATCGCCGATTTTCGTGTCGTGGCTGACGTGGGCGCCTTCCATCAGGAAGTTGCCATCGCCAATGACCGTCTGACATCCGGCATGAGTGGCTCGATTGATAACCACGTTCTCGCGAATCACGTTGTTATCGCCAATGACACACTCCGACTTTTCGCCTTGGAAATTAAAGTCTTGAGGCAGGGCTGCGATGACGGCGCCTTGGTGCACCTTGTTATTGCGTCCCATGCGTGTACCATTCAATATAGACACGAAGGGGAAGATGATACAACCATCGCCAATGACCACATCGTCTTCGATATAGACGAAGGGGAATATCTTACAGTTGTCGCCGATTTTCGCCTTTGGCGATACTTCAGCGCGGGGACTTATTTCACTTGCCATAACTATTTTCAATTATCAATTGTCAATTACTTTGCGCCTCCACCAAGTGCCTGATAGAGGTTGACGACGGCCTGCATCTTGTTGAAGTCGTCGGTGACCTGTGATATTTCGGCATTGAGCAGGTTCGATTGCGCCGTGATAACTTCCAGATAAGAGGTGTTGGCCGATTGCGACATCATTGTACGGGTGTCCTCGACGTTCTTCTTGAGCACCTCTACGCGCTTGGCATCGAACTCAGCCTTCTCAGCTGCAGAGTTATACTGAACGAGGGCGTTCGACACCTCGTTGCCTGCCTGCAGAATGGTGTTCTGCCAAGTGTTAAAGGCCTGTTCATACTGCATCTTGGCCACCTTCAGTCCAGCTACAATCTGTCCGTGCTGGAAGATGGGCTGCACCAGCGAACCGACAGCCGACCAAAGCATCTTACCAGGATTGACGAGTCCGTTTTGATTGGTGAAGGCACCGGTACCCGTGATTGTAATCTGCGGATAGAAACGCGAACGAGCCTGGTTGACATCATAGAAGCACTGAGCCAGCGTGAGCTCGGCTGCATGTACGTCGGCACGATTGTTCAGCAGTTGTATGCCCACGCCGGTGGCAAGATCCTGAGGCAGTGACTGTCCTTCGAACGTGCCACGCTGGATGGTCTGTGCGGGCTGACCAAGCAGCAGCGAGAGCGAGTTCTCCACCTCGCGCACCTGGCGTTGCAGGTCTATGCGCTGAGCCTGCACTGAATAGTAGGCAGCTTCGGCACTCTGCACGGCAGTGGAACGATAGCCGATACGCGTGTCCTTCATTACCTGCATTTTCTCCCATGTCTCCTTTGTGAGACCCTCCATCTCGCCAACGATCTCGATCTGACGGTCGAGCATCAGCAGCGTATAGTAGAGATTGGCCACACCCGAGATGAGGTTGGTCTTTACCACGGTCTGATAATCCTGCGTAGCCAGCAACTGCATCTGAGCAGAGCGCTTGGCATTGAGCAGATTACCGAAGAGATCGACATTCCACGATGCCGACAACGGCAACTGATAGGATTTTGTCACGGGATTGTCGTCGAACTTGGCAATCGTTCCCTGTGGCGTGAAAGCCACCGAAGGCAGGAATGCCAGGCGAGCCACTTTCAGGGCCTCCTCGACCATTTTCACGTTCAGAGCGGCATTCAGCATATTCACGTTGTTGTCGAGTGCCGTCTGGATGAGCGACTGTAGTTGCGGATCCGTGAACACCGAGCGCCAAGGCATATTGCCGAACGACGTGGTATCGCTGACTGCCAGCGTATCGGTGAGCGACACAGGGTCGCGATAGAGTCCCTGCGTATTGACATCCGGACGCTCATATTTTCCGTAAAGGCTCTTGCAGCCCGTGAACATGACCACCACTGCAAGGCCAGCTAATGCTATATTGATTCTTTTCATATTCCTAGCGTTTTACTCTTGTACCACATAATCCTTAGGAACAACACCATGGGCATACTGAGACAACTCTGCAGCAGCCTCGGCATCGGTCTCGTCCTCGAACTTCATCGGGCGGAACTTCTCCTGCAGCGACTGGAAGATGACGAACAGCGTGGGCACCACGAAAATCTGACAGAGCGTACCAATGAGCATACCGCCAACGGCAGCAGCACCAAGCGTCTGGTTACCATTCTTACCTACGCCACTGGCGAACATCATAGGCAGCAGACCGATGACCATGGCCAACGACGTCATCAAGATAGGACGCAGACGGGCAGCAGCACCCAACACGGCTGACCACGAAACGGCCATACCCAGCTCGCGACGCTCAAGTGCGAACTGCACTATAAGAATGGCGTTCTTGGCCAACAGTCCAATAAGCATAATGAGTGAAATCTGCATGTAGATATCGTTGGAGTGGCCGAAGAGCTGAGTGAACAGGAAGGCACCAGCCAGACCGAAGGGCACGGAGAGCACAACGGCCAGAGGCAGGATATAGGACTCGTACTGTGCCGATAGGATCAGATAGATGAAGATGAAGCAGAGCACGAAGATTAGAGCCGTAGAGTTGCTCGATGCAGCCTCCGAACGCGTTAGACCTGAGTAATCGTACGTATAGCCAGCAGGCAGATAGTCGGCAGCAACATCCTGGCAAGCCTTGATGGCCTCACCGGTTGAATAGCCGTCGGCTACGGTTGCCGTGACATTGATGGAGGTAAACAGGTTGAAGCGGTTGATGTTTGACGGACCATAGACACGCTCCAACGAGCAGAACTCCTGAATGGGCGACATGCCGTGAGGCGTACGAACATAGACGCTGTTGAGCGACTCAGGCGTCATGCGAGTCTCGGGCGAACCCTGCACCATGACGCGATAGAGCTTACCGTAAGCGTTGAAGTTCGATGCATAGAGACCACCATAGTAACCCTGCAGGGTTGTCAGGATGGTAGATGGCGAGATGCCGCTCTGCTTACACTTGGCCACATCGACGTGAATCATGTATTGAGGATAGTTCGGGTTGTAAGAGGTCATGGCCATCTGTATCTCCGGGCGCTTGTTGAGCTCGGCCAGATAGTCCTGGACGACACCGAAGAATCTCGTCAGGTCACCACCCGTACGGTCCTGCATGACGAGCGAAACACCCGAGTTGGCTGAGAAGCCAGGAATCATAGGCGGAGCAAAAGCCAGGATCTTGGCATCCTTGATGTGTGCCGTCTTCAGATAGATCTGTGCCAGCACGCCTTGTGCATCGTAGGGATTCAGGAAGAAGCGATAGACGCCGTCGCCCTGCCACAGTCCGGAGAGTTTCCACCAGAAGCCTTTCTGGCGCTCGTCGAACGGTTTCAACTTGATGACGAACGTGGCCTGGTCGGAACCAGCACCGGCGATGAAGTTATAACCCTGAATCTGCTCACGGCTCTGGATGGCCGGATCGGATGCCAGGATGGAGTCAACTTGATTGATGACCTGCGTGGTTCGTGCCACAGATGTGGCCGGTGGCATGGAAATGGTGCAGAAGAGCGTACCTGTGTCCTCATCGGGCACAAGGCCTGTCTTAGTGGTCATCATGGTGCCAGCCAACACGGCGATACCGATGATTACGGCGATGGCAATGGCAACCGGCTTGCGCACGAACCTTTCCATACGCGTCTTATACTTACCCAGCACCTTGTCGTAAGCCGTGTTGAAGGAGGTGTGGAAGCGGTCGATGCGCGACATCTTGCGCTCGTTTCCGTTTTCATCCTTCGGCTTCAAGAATATTGCACATAGGGCTGGCGAAAGCGTCAACGCATTCAACGCAGAAATAAAGATACTCACAGCCATCGTCACACCGAACTCACGATAGAACGTACCGCTGGTACCTCCGATGAACGACACGGGGATGAACACCGAGGCCATCACAAGCGTGATGGAGATAATGGCACCCGAGATTTCGTTCATGGCATCAATGGATGCGGTGAGTGCGCTCTTGTAGCCCTGGTCGAGCTTGGCGTGCACGGCTTCGACCACCACGATAGCATCGTCCACCACAATAGCGATAGCCAAGAGCAGTGCCGACAGCGTCAGCAGGTTGATGGAGAAACCAAACACCTTCAGGAAGAAGAAAGTACCGATAAGCGACACAGGCACTGCGATAAGCGGAATGAGCGTCGAACGGAAGTCCTGCAGGAAGATGTACACCACGATGAACACCAGGATGAGCGTCATGAGCAGCGTGAACACCACCTCCTCAATCGAAGCATAAAGAAACTCCGTGACGTCGTAGTTAATTTTATAGATCATGCCCGGTGGGAACAACTTTGCCTGCTCTTCCAATTCTTTCTTCACCTGCTTGGCAATTTCATTGGCATTAGAACCAGCAATCTGCTGAACCATACCCATCACTGAAGGAATGTTGTTGTTCTTCATCGACACAGAGTACTGCAGACCGCCGAGTTCAATCTTGGCCACATCCTTCAGTCGCAGCGTGTTGCCGTTGGCATCGCTCGAAATGATGATGTTGCCAAATTCCTCTTCGCTCTTCAGACGGCCCGTGTAGCGCATGGCATACTCGTAGGCCACGTTCGACTGTTCGCCAAACGTACCTGGTGCAGCTTCGATGTTCTGTTCGGCCAATACGCCGGAGATGTCGGTAGGCATCAGGTTGTACTGCTTCATCACATCAGGCTTCAGCCAGATGCGCATCGAATAGGTCTTCACACCCGGGCTCTGCACGTCGCCGACGCCCTGAATACGCTTGATGGCCGGGATGACGTTGATGTTTGAATAGTTGGTCAGGAACTTATCGTCGTAGCGACCGTCACTGGTGAGGGTAAACATCATCACCTGTGAGGTCTGACGTTTCATGACGGTTACACCGATACGCGTCACCTCAGCCGGAAGTAGAGCCTGAGCCTGCTGCACACGGTTTTGTACGTTAACGGCACACAGATCGGGGTTCATGCCCTGACGGAAAAGGATGGACAGCGAAGCCGAACCCGACGAGGCAGATGAGGAAATATAGTCCATTCCCTCCACACCGTTGATACTCTCTTCGAGCGGGACGAGCACGGAGTTTTTCACTGTTTCAGCATCGGCACCAGGATAGCTGGTGAATACCACGACGGTAGGCGGCGCAATGTCCGGATACTGCTCAATAGGCAGCGTGGCCAGTCCGATGAAACCCAGCAGCACGATGACGACTGAAATCACCGTCGAGAGTACTGGGCGTTTGATAAAATTCGTAAAAGTCATACTAATTTGCTATTTGACAATTTACCATTTACTATTTATTTTTTCGCTCTCCACGAACCAAACCGCATTCCAATTAAGAATACAATGATGATAACTAACAAGCCGATTCCAATAGCCATAACAAGTGTACCAATGCTATCTTTAGCACCCATAGCGCCAAGGACATCGCCTGAGCTCATAGCCTTGGCCTGCTCGGTGATCTTCTGCTGATAGCGTTGTGGCGTGATGCACTTGATTTCCATGCCGTCGGTAAGTTTCGTGATACCATTGGTCACGTAGCGGTCGCCGATGTTCAGACCTTCGGTCACCACATAGTTGTTACCATCGTTCTGCGGAGCCACCTTGATCTCGGTGTATTTCACCTTATTGTCCTTAGCCACGGTGTAGACAAACTTCTTGTCCTGCACCTCCGAGACACAAGTCTGGGGGATGACGATAGCCGATGCGTTGTCGTGGGGAACGATGATGGCACCTGAACTACCACTCTTCAGCAGACGCTCGGGATTCTGGAACACAGCGATGAGCTGGGCCGAACCCGTTGCCGGGTCGATGACGCCACTCATCTTCGTCACTTTGCCCGGGTGATTATAAATAGAGCCATCGGCAAGCTGCAGTTTCACGGTTGGCATGGCAGCAATAGCAGCCTGAGCAGTACCACTTGACTTTGACATGTCGAGGATGTCCTTCTCGGTCATTGAGAAGTAGACCTCCATAGAAGAATTGTTCGAAACAGTGGTCAGGGCAGGCGCGCTTGAAGCACTAACCATGGCACCTGCCTTATAAGGCAGACTTCCGATGACACCGCTTGCGGGGCTCTTCACGTAGCAGAAGCTCAGCGTCTCGCGGGCAGAAGCCAATGCTGCCTCGGCCTGAGCAACCGATGCCTTGGCGGTCTCGTAGGAGTTGCGGGCTGTCGACAGCTCGTAATCGCCGATAATCTGCTGTTCAAACAGCTTCTGGTTGTTCTCGAAGGTCAGCTTAGCAGTGTTCATCTGGGCCTTGGCCGTGTTCACAGCAGCCTGAGCCTGGCGAACGGCAGCCTGATAGGTTGCGTTATCGATTACAAACAACACCTGTCCGGCACCCACGCTCTGTCCTTCCTTCACGTTCACATGCGTGATGAAACCAGCCACTTTCGGCCGAATCTCAACATCTTGCACACCCTTAATGGTGGCGGGATAGGTTGTCTGTGAGGCTGATGACGAAGTACCGACCGTCACAACGGGATATTCGTCATCTCCGAAATTTGGCTGCCCACCGCGCTTGCCTCCGCACGATGCCAGCAATGCAGCAGCTGCTGCAACCAACAAATAATTTCTGATTTTCATACTTAAACTAATAATATTATGTTTTACTAATTTCGCCTTTACTTCGCCGAATCTGGCCAGCCATGCCATTCCCCTTTGGGGAAACCGAAAACACGACGCAAGTTTTTTCGAGATGCAAAATTACAAAGATTTTTTCGTTTACAAGCCAACTTCCATTCGTTTTTAACAAGTTATAACGCGAATACAAACTATAAAAAGAAAGAACGAGCTACCCAAAAGGAGAAATAGACAAAAAAATTTGGACTATTCAAATAAAAAGATTACCTTTGCCAACCAGTAATCACCCAAAACAAACTACGCACAATGAGAGGAATCATCACAACACTGCTACTGGTGCTCTGCACCGTGGCCAGCGCACAGAGTGCCGACAAGCTCTACACAGAGGGAAAATCGCTTTACGACGCCAAGAAATACACGCAAGCCGTACCGAAACTGAAGGCTGCCGCCGAAAAGGGCCATAAGAAGGCCCAGTATCGTTTTGGGCGTTGCTACGACAAAGGAAACGGCGTGAAGGAAGACGACAAAGTGGCTGTGGCATGGTATGCGAAGTCTGCCGCCCAAGGTTATGCCAAGGCTCAGTATCAGCTGGGCAAGTGCTACAAGAACGGCGAGGGCGTTGAGAAAGATGTCAAGAAGGCGTTCGACCTCTTCACGCGTGCAGCCCGTCAGGACAATGCCGACGCGCAGTTGGCGCTTGGCAAGTGCTATCTGAAAGGGCGTGGCACCACGGCTGACAAGGCCAAGGCAAAGAGCTGGTTCGTGAAGGCTGTCAAGAACGAGAAGGACGGCAAGCAAATCATGCAAGAACTGCGCAAGGATGCTGCCGATGGCGACGAAGACGCCAAGCTGATCCTGCAGATGATAAAATAAGGAGTTGGGGATTATTCCCA